>Ga0105092_10000834_pt1 | contig 16375 bp, 12 predicted proteins | sample PPLLak2March2015_FD_87021 | JGI IMG/M metagenome (GOLD analysis project Ga0105092, IMG submission 87021) | Freshwater sediment microbial communities from Prairie Pothole Lake near Jamestown, North Dakota, USA - PPLs Lake P7 Core (1) Depth... | ecosystem: Environmental > Aquatic > Freshwater >... | reverse complement strand
CTGAAGCGGGCACGAAATCAGTGCCTGGCCCAGTTCCTGTCGGACTTCGAAACCCCTCTCGATCAGGCCGTCCAGCTTGGTCTCCTCGAGTCCCTGGTCGGTTTCGAGTATTGGAATTCTTACGCCGAGCAGATCGCCTCGGTAACGGGCGAAGATATTCTTAGGGCCGCCCAAAAGTACCTGGCGCCCGAACGTTGCACCAAGGGGATGCTGATAGATGGTTAAAGGCGTCGCTGCCCCGCTAGGCGACGGCCCTGATCTGAAGGAGACCCTCGTGGCCCTGAAAGTTGATCTCGATTCCCAACGCACCCCCCTGGACAATGGTCTGGTCCTCTTAGTGTCCGAAAATCATAAGCTCCCGCTGGTTTCACTGAACGCCTATGTACTCGCCGGTCAGGACCAGAACCCGGCGGAACTGCCTGGATTGGCTGCGATGACCGCGCGCATGCTCGATGAAGGGACCAGGAAATTCGACTATCAGGAAATCGCAGAGCAGCTGGAAGGAGTGGGCGGGGCGTTGGGCATTTTCAGCCAGCGGGAACTGAGCGGCGTCAACCTGCACCTGAAAACCGAGGATCTTGATCTGGGGCTCGAGCTGTTGGCGGAGATGGTCTGCCGGCCCGTTTTTCCCGGCCAGCGACTGGAGCTGGAGAGGGAAAAGGTCCTGAACCATCTGCGAGCCGCCCAAGACGATCCTGCGACGGTGGCGGCCGATCTCTTCAATCAAGTGATCTACCGCCGGACTCCGCTCCAGTATCCTTCTTTGGGAATTCCTGAAAGTGTTGAACGGATGAAGGTCAAGGACCTGGTCCGGTTTCATTCCAGCCGCTGGGGCCCGGCCGGGACGATAATCGTCGTGACCGGAGATGTGTCGGCAGCCGACATCAGAGAGCGCGTTGAAGCGCGTTTCGGCACGTGGACGAATCCACGGCTTGAGCGGGATGTTCTCCCCACTATCCCGAAACAGGATTGCCGGCTTTCGGAAACAGCCGTGATGGACAAAGAGCAGGTTCACATCCTGGTTGGGCATCTGGGTGTCCTCAGAAAGAACCCCGACCATCACGTCCTGCAGGTCCTCGACGTTATCCTGGGAGCCGGCCCCGGCTTTACGAGCCGCATCCCGCGCAGGCTCCGCGACGAACAGGGATTGGCATACAGCACCTACAGCGACATCTCCAGTTCAGGCGGCTTGTATCCTGGACGGTTCGCCGCTTACATCTGCACGTCGCCCGAGAACCGTGAAACCGCGTTGAGGGGACTGATGAGCGAGATTGTCGACCTGGTCGAGCAGGGGATCACGGACGAGGAGCTCCAGACCGCTCAGGACTATCTGACCGGCAGCTTTGTCTTCGACGTCCAGTCCAATGCCATGGTCGCCCGATTCTTGTTGAGCGTCGAGCTTTTTGACCTTGGCGCCGACTACCTGGACCGATACGCCGATCGAATCCGCAGTGTCACCCGCGCGGACGTGGAGCGTGTTGCCCGCCTCTATCTCGATACGGTAAACTACACCACCATTATCGTTGGGCCGGAAACCCAAGGATGAAGGGAGAAGGATGAAGGATGAAGAAGAAACCGTTTCGTTCCTTGTTCTCCTTCATCCTTCTTTTCCTGGTCACGCTTTTTGCCTCCGGTTGCGGCGGGAAAAGAACCCCACCGGTGGCTGTCCCTCCACCCACGACTTCCGCGCCGCCTGTCTCAACGGCTCCTTCGACGGCCCCGGCTCCGGCCTTGGATGCGAGAGTCGAGCCGGAAAGCATCCGGTCGGGCGAGTCGGCCATGCTGATCTGGGGGGCTTCTAACGCCGATGTCGTCGTCATAGACCATGGGATTGGAGAGGTCGACAAGTCCGGGAGGCTTAAGGTGTTTCCGACCGAGACCTCCACGTATCGTATCGTTGCGGTAGGACCCGGAGGGAACACCGAGAAGAGAGTGACCTTGGAGGTCGGTCAGCAACCGCAACCAGGCGTACTCGAAGAGGAGCTTGCAGGAAAACCGCTGGCGGAGAGGTTCACCTACCTCGTCAAGCCGGTCTTCTTTCCTTACGACTCGGCGGAACTCAGTGATGAAGCGAAACTCACCCTGGATGGCAATGTCCGCTGGTTCGTAAGCCCGGAGAACCGGGGCTGGACAATCGTGATCGAAGGACACACCGACGAACGTGGGACAGCGGAGTATAATCTAGCTTTGGGAGACAAGCGGGCCCAGGTCGTCCGGGCCTACCTGGCCGAACACGGCGTCGATCCAAGTCGCCTGATCACCATATCGCTCGGCGAGGAAAGACCCTTCGATCCGCGGCTGACCGAGGACGCATACGCGTTCAACCGGCGTGCCCACTTCGTCCTCCTTCAGGAACAGGTAAAACAACCCTGAGTTTGAGTGCTGCCCCATGTTCGAACAGATTCAGCAGACCGACAAGCCGGACCGAAGTCTGATGTGGAAGGTCATTCCTGTCGCCGTCGTCGTCTTCGGGGTCATTGTTGGCCTCGTCATCCTCCTGGCCTTCAACAAGCAAACCGAATCTACCGCTCTGGAAGGAGTCCTGCGCGCCGGTGATCCCAATTTCGACTGGTACAAGAAATACGTATCAATCGACCACGAGTCACAGAAGATCCAGTTGGGGACCAACTATGCCGGCGACAAGGTGGTCATGTTCGCCGGGACCATCAACAACGGCGGAGAAAAGACCTTGGATGTCGTGGAAGTGAAACTGGTTCTCTTCAACTACGAGAAACCGGTGTGGGAGACCGTGCGCGTCCCGATTCGGCCCGACGGCCGGATCGAACCGATTCCGCCGCTTGGGCGCAGGAGCTTTTCGCTCTACGTCGAAGCCCTCCCCGAAGCCTGGGACGCGGGCCAGGCCGAAATGTGGATCCACGGCTTTCGGTTTGTGCAGTAGGGAAAAAAGCAGAAGTCGGACAGAAAGACCTCAAGGACCTCAAGGACCTCAAGGACCTCAAGGACATTGATCTTGCCCGTCCTTGAGGTCTTTGAGGTCCTTGAGGTCTTTTTTTACCCCGGAATTTTCACCACCACCACTGTCATGTCGTCGCGCTGGTCTCCGCCTGCTACCCAGCAGGAGAGCTGATCGAGGATCAGCGCCTGAATGTCGTCGGCGGTCAGGAAGGCGTTGGCAATGAGCAGGTCGGCCAGCCGGTCTTCGCCGTATTGCTCCCCGGCCGGGTTTTCCGCTTCAACAATGCCGTCGGTATAGTAAACGACCACGTCGCGCGGGCTGAGTTGCAGCGTCTCCTCGTCGTACTCCGGATCCTCGAAAAGGCCGGCAACCATTCCGCCCTTCGACAGGTGGCGGATGGTGTGGTCAGAGATGATCAAGGGTGGATTGTGGCCCGCGTTGCAGTAGGTGACGGTGAGGTCATCCGCGTTAAATCGGCTGAGCACTAAGGTCGCGAACTTATCGGGAGATGTCTGAAAGTAGAGTTGCCTATTTACGTCGCTGACCGATTTGGCAACGCTCGCGTCCCTGTTATCGCCCAGAGTCTGGTAGCTGATGATGGTCCGAATGGAAGACTGCAGGCTGGCCATGAGGAGGGCCGCCGAGATTCCTTTTCCGCTGATGTCCCCGATGATCACGTCGAATGCGCTCGTTCCCAAGGGGATGAAATCGTAGTAGTCGCCGCTGACCTGTCGGGCGGGCAGACAAGCCGCGGCCAGCTGGAAGTTCTTGATAGACGGCAACTTCTGAGGAAAAAGCTTCGACTGCACTTCCCGCGCGATCTCGATTTCCTTGTCGAGCCGTTGTTTCTCCGAAACCTGCTGCATCAAGCTCAGGATGCTTGCCGACATCTTGTTGAAGGATCCGGCCATCGTTTCCAGTTGGTCGCTGTTCTGAGTTTCAATCCGGTACTCGAAGTTACCTTGTTGGATGGCCGTCGTTGCTTCGTCCAGACTGTGAATGGTCCGCGTGATCGACCGGGCAATCGCCACAGCGATGACCAGTGATATGACTTCGACAATGACGAAGAGGCTGCCCAGGAAGGTCAAGACCCATATCAGATAAGCGCCCAGGGTTTGAGTCTCAGTGAAGTAATGGTCATAAACCGTCCGGAGGGGAACCCGCAAGGCGGTCGCGTGGTGGTTTGATACTTTTCCGGTGGTCCAGTTCACCGGAACGATGACTCCTATATAGTTGATCTGGCCGCCGGTGGCGAAATCCGACATGGAGACGTCGAGGTTAGCGTCGCCCAGGGGAACCGGGAGGGACATTTGCAACTCGGTCTCTTTTCGGACCCGGTCGATCAGGTCCTGGCTGAACGGCACTTCGAGGCAGCTGTAGTAGACGGTATTCCCCGACCGCAAGGGGCCGATGCTCCGAAAATAGAGCCGCCCCTTCTCGTAAACCAATCCGCTGAACCCCTTGAGGGTCCATTCGGGGATAGGCTTCGTGGCGTCGGACGGCTGGACCTCCGGTATGGCTGCGAGGATTCTCCCGGGTCGCTGCTCTGACTCCTTTTGCGTTCCCGCCGGTTCCCCGGGTTGCAGAACCTTCCACGAAACCGTTCCGAGTTTCCCGGCTAACTCGTTCAGAGCCTGGCGGGCTTCCTGTCGGAGGATCGTTCCCGCTTCACCCGCTCCGGCTTTCTGGTAATAGCCGAGGGCAATCTGCTGGTTAGACTCTCGTAGCGTCTTCGAGACTTGCTGGAGCTCGCTATCCAGGTAAAGGGCGGCCAACTGCCCGAGTACCAGGCGCATGGTCAGCCACAGCAGGAGCCCCAGGATAACCAGGGGGATAATGCCGACAAACGCATAGGACACGATGATCTTGTTTCGGACTTTCCAGAGCCACCGCTTCTTGATGCTCTTGATGAGCTTCAGCAGGTAGTACGGGAGGGTAATGACCAATCCGAGCGTGCCGAGGCCTTCCAGGATGGTAAAGATGCTGTTAGGAGAAACGTAGGAGATGGCTTTTCCAACCAGGTACAGGACAACCGCTGTGGCTGTCAGTTTCGCCATCCGTGTCTTCATTGTTCGCGAACCAATCCCCTTTGAAGAACCGATCTCCTATTATAATTGGCCGGTGGGGCATGTGCTGCTGATTTTCATCGATGGACTGGGATTGGGCGTGAGCGACTACGCCTGCAACCCGCTCGCACGTTTTTCTCCCCGGGTTCTGAACTGTTTTGCCGACCGGCTGGGACCATTGCCCCGCAACGGCGCCTGCCTCCCGATCGACGCCTGCCTCAATGTGCCCGGCGTCCCGCAGAGCGCGACCGGCCAGACCACTCTTTTTACCGGCGTTAATGCTGCCGATCTCCTGGGACAGCATCTCGCGGGCTTTCCGAATCAGGAGTTGAAGGACTTGCTGCGGCGGGAATCCCTGGTCTCCCGACTAAAGAAGGAAAGCTACTCGGTCAATTTTGCCAATACCTACACTCCGGGTTTCTTCAAGGAGCGGCCGCGATGGGTCTCTGCGACAACCGCGATGTGTGAAGGGGCCGGGTTACGGCTTAACACCCTCGATGACCTGCTGGCCAGGCGTTCGCTTTATATGGACTTCACCAATCGCTTGCTCTCCCGCGGCGGGCATCAGGTCCCCATATGGTCAGCAACCGAAGCCGCAGAGGTGCTCGTACGGCAGGCGACCGAGTACGATCTTTGCTTCTACGAGTATTTTTTGTCCGACCTGGCCGGCCACCGGGGGACGCCGGCCGAGAATGAGAAGGTCCTCAGCGAACTGGATGAGTTTCTGTTTCATGTCGTGAGCGGAATGGAACTGGACAAAGGCTCGCTGGTCATTACGAGCGACCATGGGAACATCGAGGATTCCTGCCTGCCCGGCCACACGATGAACGACGTCCCGGGCCTGTTCTGGGGGCCGATTCGCGACCAGCTTGATGGCATGCACCGGCTCGACCTGACGCAGGTTGCGCCAATGATTGAAACCTGCATCCGCGAACGATAGCCTCTGAAGGCATCGTCCATTCCCGCTGCAGAGGGGATCACTGCAAACACGCGCAAATCGCATCTTGCAGGGCCGGCTCATCAGCCGGGACTTCCCCGAACACCTTCGTCCAGACGTCCGGTTTCTCCATGCAGAGATAGACGGGGACCGCCGGTGCACGAAGTCCGATCCATTTCTTCATCGACTGGTAGATCTCCACGCGAACAGGCTTGAAGTACCTCAGCTTTCCGTCCTCACCCGGTACCAGCTCCCCGAACGGCAGCGGGCTCTTGGGAAAGCGGCGGCGGATCACCTGCTTGAGCGCCCCAGTCATTCGTAATGCCCCCAACGAGATCCAGGCCACTGAGGCTGCGGGAATGAGGTCGAAGATCTGATCGACGAGCCGATGGTAGTCTGTCTCCCAGCCGGCGTACTGCACAATCGGGTCGAAATGGAAGGCCACCTGGTACCCCGCATCGACACATTTTCTCGCGGCTGTCAGCCGGTCGGGTATCGCCGCCGTCTTGTGCTCGTCGGTCTTCTGAAGTCTCGGAGGATTGACGGACCAGGCCAGAACAGTGTGTCTCTCGTGTCTGAGCCCGAGCAGATTGGTGACCAGGTCCGTCTTCGTTTTCAACTCGAGCACGGCGTTCGCCTGCGAGGCAAAGAACTCGACCAGGGGGACGCTGTACCGTGTGAAAAGGTCCAACGCGAGACTGTCCGCGAGCTCACCCGTACCTACCCGGAAGAACCTGCTTCGGTCAACGGAAAAAGCGGATTCAAGCTCGGTGATGAGATCCAGGTGGTTGGCATAAACCGTGAGGTAGGGGAAGTTGAGGTAGGACTGCAGGTAACAGTAGCTGCAATCCATATGACAGTTGGTGGCGTAGTTGATCACCAGGTAGTTGCAGCAGACGTTCTGGATGCCAAGCCGGCCCTTCCCGCCCGGGCAGTGTTTCAAGAAACGCCCCCGGTGCTCGGCCAGCAAGAGGTACTTCTTGGCCCTGCTGAGGGTCGGCGCCTGTTCTCTGGCTGATTCCAGCAATGGCTGCGACGATGAAATGATCTCGACCGGGACGTCGGGCAGAGACTGGACAACGTTGCTGGTTATCTGACTCTCGGCAACTGCCGATTCGATGAAAATCTTCTGCGGGCGGTAAAGCTTCATGGTTGAAAAGACCTCAAAGACCTCAAGGACCTCAAGGACCTCAAGGACCTCAAGGAACTCAAGGAAATTCCCGTCCTTGAGGTCTTTGAGGTCCTTGAGGTCCTTTCATCGCCACCTACAATAGCCCAAAAATCTCCGCCAGTTCGGGCTTCTCGGCCACTTCGCCGAGCTTGGCGGCCACGGCCTTCAATTCTCCGGGGTTTCGAAAAGCAAAGCCAATCTGAATCTTATCCCCCTCAAAAAATGGCGGGATATTAAACTGGATGTCCCGCGGCAGGCGAAGCCCCGCTTTCAGCTGCCGGTAACGCTGCTCGTATTCCGCGACGCGCGGGAAGCGGCGGGAACGAAGCTCACCCAGAAGGTCATCGAGCCCCGTCGCATTGGACAACAGTTCCACTGCAGACCGGCCGTCCCGGACTCGCACCTCGTCAAGCAGCAAGAACAGTTCTTTTTGGTGGTTAAATCCGGGCTGCAACCTGGAGAACGCATCGAGGAAAGCCGTCTGCTCTTCGTTCGGCCAACGCCCCAGCCCGACGGCCGTTTCCGGAGTAAGGCCGAGGAGCACGAGCGCTTGCTGGATTCTGAGCGGGAGCATAGCCAACTCCAGTAAACGGTTCATTTCGAAGCGATTAGGCTTAGTCCCCAGGAGGGGCAAAAACTCGCTGATCACTTTGGCCTGTGGTATGCTAAATAATTGGGTAAGCTTCCAGACGGCGGTCGCTTTTTCAAGGAGATGCAAGGGACGAGTCGAGGCGTTTTCGACAAGAGCATCCACGAATAACTGCACCGGGTCCCCACTTCTTACAAAACCAGGAACCACGTCAAGACCGACGCTGGAAGCGGCCCGCAGCCTTCGGAAACCGCTGATGATGCGGTAACGGTCGCCGGCTACCATCTGAAGAGACGGCGGACAACGAAGGCCAACACGGCGGATTGCGTCAACCAGGCTGGCGACCGGGAACCAGTCCGGAGTCAGGGCGAAACTCCGATCGGCGAAGTCGACCTGCTGCAGGTTAATAGCGGTCAACTCCCCGAGATTATCGACACTCATAGGACCTTTTAGCATAACGAAGCAACCTTAAGTGAAAAAAGACATCAAATCTGATGTGCGTGCGTTGAATGAACGAGGGACTTGTGGTAATTTCGGTCCCACTTTTCAGGCTGCCAGCAGTCCGGCAGTTGGGCGCCATTATTCAAGGAGGTCATTCAAAGTGACGATCGTCAGATCCCTTACCAAAAACTGTTTTCTGTTGTTGCTTCTGGTCGCCTTGCCGGCAGTAGCTCAGGGCCAGGGCCAAAACCCGGCTCAGCAACCTGCTCAAGACCAGCAGCAGCAGCCGGCCCAGGGCCAGCAGCAGCCTGCTCAAGGAGAGCAGGCTCAGGACGGCGACGTACGGTACACGGCCGAGGAGTATGCTGCTTACCAGAAGGCAACGGAGGAACCGGATCTTGCTAAGAGGGAAGATGCGATCATCGCCTTCGTGAAAGCGAATCCGAAGTCCTCCCTGGTTCAATACGCCAAGACCAGCTACTCGCAGTTGCTGCTCGAATATCGGAAGACCAGTGACTGGCAGAAGCTGGCGACCGCCGGCGAAAAGCTGCTGGCGATCAGTCCCGACGATGTTCAGGCCATGTACCTGACCGGTGAAGGTTTCTTTAATACTCAGCAGTTGGCGAAGGCGGCGCCGTACCTCGAGAAGGTTTACGTAAAGCAGCCGGAACCGGCCATCGCTTTCATGCTGGCTAACATATTCGCCACGTCGCCAACCAACGACGATGCGAAGCTTCTGCAGTACGGCGAAATTGCCTGCTCGAAGTTCGAGCCGAAAGACTGCCACCAGATCCTGACCGCGCTGATGCGCGTCTATCTCGACAAGAAACAGTGGGCCAAGGGGGCAGACACGGCCAAGAAGGTTCTCCAGGCGTTCGAGACTATCCAGAAGCCGCCGACAGCCTCCCAGGCAGACTGGGACGAGTACATTTCCCGCGAGAAGGCCATCGCGTATTCTGCTCTTGGCCGCCAGGCTTTCGACACCGGCAACATGCAGGCGATGATCAGCAATTACAAGCAGGCTTTGAAGACGTACAAGAAGAATGCCAACCTGAACGCTGAGGCGTACTACCACATTGGCTACGCGATGTGGAAATTGCAGCCGGCCGCGGTCGAGGACGGTGCGATGATCGCGTTTGCCAAGGGTTCCCAGGAAAAGGGAGCTCCCTATGCGAAGCCATGCCTGGATCAACTCGAGCACCTGTATAAGGTGATCCACAACGGTTCGAGCGCAGGCCTGGACGAGTTCATCGAAGAAGCGGTGAAGAAGCCGCTGCCGAGCTAATACGTTCAAGCTTCTGAAAGGCGGTATCCACGAATTACACGAATTGAATCCTGTTCAATTCGTGTAATTCGTGTAATTCGTGTAATTCGTCGATAACGCTTTTCAGAAGCTTGAACCGGCTTCCCACCCAAGGTAAACTCCCCAACTCTTGAACCCTCTACTTCAGGATCTCAACGAACAGCAACGTCTGGCCGTCACGCGGACGGACGGGCCGCTCTTGATTCTGGCCGGTGCAGGCAGCGGCAAGACCCGGACTATCACCTACAAAATCGCTTACCTGATCGGGGAAGGGATCTGCCGTCCTGAGAACATCCTGGCCGTTACCTTTACGAACAAAGCGGCTGAAGAAATGAGGAACCGGGTGCAGCGGCTTCTCGGATTTCTGGAGTCACCGCCGCTGGTGTCAACGTTCCATTCATTCTCCGTTCGCGTTCTGCGGCGTCAGGCGGCCCTTTTGGGTTACGGTTCGGACTTTGCCATTTGCGACGAGGACGATCAGAAATCCCTGCTGAAACAGGTGTATGACGAGCTGAAGCTGCAGGACAACCTCGTCCCGATCAAGAGGACCCGTGCGGTGATCAGCCGGGCCAAGAACCAGGGTTGCAGCCCCGAGAGCTACCTGGAGGGATCGGCCGATCCGGATGCCCCGATTATCTTCAGTGCTTTCAAGGTGTATCAGCGGCGCCTCAAGGAGGCAAACGGGATGGATTTCGACGACCTGATACTCCTGACCGTTCGGCTGTTTGCGGAACAAGAAAAGGTCCGAGAACGGTACTCGTCGGGATTCAAGTACCTCCTGATTGATGAATATCAGGACACGAACGCCCCCCAGTTCGAGATCGTGAAGCACCTGTCGTCGGTTCACGGCAATATCACTGCGGTCGGAGACGAGGACCAATCGATCTACCGGTTTCGAGGGGCCGACATCAACAACATCCTCCAGTTCGAGCGTGACTTTCCGGGCGCCGTGGTGGTGAAGCTCGAGCAGAACTACCGGTCCACGCAGAGGATACTGGATGCCGCCACCGGCCTCGTTTCCCATAATCGGAAACGCAAAGGCAAGACGTTGTGGACGGCCGGCGAGGAAGGCGAGTTGATCGATGTTTTTCCGGCGGAAGGTGCCGAGGACGAAGCCGCTTTCGTTTCCCGTCGGATCTACCAGTACCTGAGCCAATCAAAGGACCGGATCGCTGTTCTCTATAGGACCAACTTTCTTTCACGGCAGCTGGAAGACGCGCTGCGCCGGCTTCAGATCCCTTACCGCCTCCTGGGAGGGGTGAGCTTTTACAGCCGCAAAGAGGTCAAGGACGCGCTCGCCTATCTGCGCGCTATTCGCAATCCCGACGACGACATTTCGCTCGGCCGTATTATCAATGAACCCGCGAGGGGGATCGGAAAAACCACTCTGGACCGGCTGCGGGAAGAAGCCCGGCAGAAGCGGCGCACACTCTGGCAGACCATCAAAGAGAGCCTTGCCGCGCAGTCGTTGCCCGGCCGTGCACACCTGGCCCTGCAGGGCTTTGTCGCCATTATCGAAGCGTCCGCGCCGACGCTGGAGCAGCCTCTGGATCGGGCCCTGAGCGATGTGCTGCAGGCGAGCGGATATATCCAGGCGCTTCAGAAGCAGGAGACCGAAGAGGCCAACGAACGCCTTCTCAACCTCGAGGAACTGGTCACGGCCGCGGGTGAGCACGTGCAGAAGGGCCTCGGGATGACGGATTTCCTCGATAACGCCGCGTTGTACTCGGATACCGACGAGTATGACGAGAACGCCTCGGTTCTCCTGATGACACTCCATAACGCCAAGGGGCTGGAGTTCCCGGTGGTCTTTATTGTGGGCTGCGAAGAGGGGCTACTACCTCACAGCCTGAGCGTGGAGCAGGACGACCTTGAGGAGGAGCGACGGCTCTGCTATGTCGGTCTGACGCGAGCGGAGAAGAAAGTCTACCTAACCTTTTCAAAGCGCAAACGGTTCAACCGCGGAGAAGTGAGCGAGGCCAACAAGCCCAGCCGGTTTCTGGCGGAACTCCCACAGCATCTGCTGCGCGATTTGTCGGCCCCATCCTTCCAGCCGGCCCGCCGGGAATATTCCGGAACCCGGCCCGCAAAGACTTATAACACGCCGGACAGTGTCAGGCATTTCCTCGAGCAAAAGAAGAAACCGGCGCCGGGAGGTTTCGTCAAGGGAGCCCTGGTTCAACACCAGGACTTCGGCCGCGGCCGCGTTTTGGAAGTTCAGGAATCCGGGGATGATTTGAAGATCACCGTGCAGTTTCCCGATATTGGAATCAAGAAGTTGCTTCAGCGGTATGCGAAGTTAAAGCTGGTGTGAGTTGGCGGCGCTGTCCGCGTGGCAATAAGGGGGAGAGACCAAATTGCGTTCCAATCTATTCAGGACCAAAAATCTCCGGGCGATCCTGCAGACGGCCGAGCAGGCGGAAACGCGGCTGAAGCGGGCACTGGGCCCGGTCGATCTCACGCTGCTCGGCATCGGGGCCATAATCGGGGCCGGGATCTTTGCGCTGGTGGGGACGGCTGCGGCAGGAAGCGGTGACCGGCTGGGGGCAGGCCCCGCCATCATGCTCGCCTTCGCGCTGACCGCGGTCGCGTGCGGGCTATCCGCTTTGTGCTACGCAGAGTTCGCCTCCGTGGTGCCGATCTCCGGCAGTGCCTACACCTACAGCTACTTCACTCTGGGCGAGCTGATCGCCTGGATCATCGGCTGGGATCTGATACTGGAGTATGCGGTGGGAAATATCGCAGTGGCGATTTCGTGGTCCGGCTACATGAACCAGTTGCTGAAGGGATTTGGGATTAATCTTCCGTGGTGGCTAACTTCCACTTATAACAATCCCATGATCACGGCCGACATGCTCGCTTCCTCTCCTCATGTGCTGGGTCTGCCAATCATAATCAACGTTCCCGCCGTGTTCATCGTCTTCCTGATCACCGCCGTCCTGGTGATCGGAATCAAGGAGAGCTCGAACTTCAACACCCTGATGGTTGTTATCAAGCTCATCGTTCTGCTCTTCTTCATCGTCGTAGGGGCATTTTACGTGAAGCCGTCGAACTGGGTGCCGTTTGCTCCTAACGGCTTGGGTCCCATTATGACGAGCGCGGCCATTATTTTCTTCGCCTACATTGGCTTTGACGCCATCTCGACTGCCGCCGAAGAGACGCGTAACCCACAGCGCGACCTCCCGATCGCAATGATCACGTCGCTGGTAGTCTGTACAATCCTCTACATTGCGGTGGCGGCGGTTCTTACCGGCATCATCCCCTGGGACCAGCTGAATGTGAGCGAGCCCCTGGCCCTGGCCTTCAGTTATCTGAAAATGGACTGGGCCGCCGGGATCGTGGCATTCGGGGCGGTAATGGCCACCACCGCGGTCCTCCTCGTGTTCCAAATGGGACAGCCCCGCATCTTTTTCTCGATGTCGCGCGACGGGCTTCTGCCGCCCTTCTTTGCCCGCGTCCACCCGCGCTTCCGAACTCCGCACGTCACCACGATTCTTAGTGGGGCTTTCGTCGCTTTCTTCGCCGCTTTCATGGATATCGGAGAGGCGGCTAACCTGAGCAGTATCGGCACGCTGTTCGCCTTCGTGCTGGTGAGCGGCGGGGTGATTGTGATGAGATATCGCGACCCCGAGTTGAAGCGCCCGTTCCGTACTCCGTTTGTCCCCGTTGTGCCGGCCCTGGGGATGCTGACCTGCGCGATCCTGATGATAATGCTGCCCTGGACGACCTGGGTGCGATTTGTCGTGTGGCTGACGATCGGGTTGACCATTTACTTTCTGTACAGCCGGAGGCACTCGAAACTGAAGGATGAACATGAAGGATGAAGGATGAAGGATGAAGGATGAAAGAGAAGGATGAAGGATGAAGGATGAAGGACAAAAGATCCCAATTCCCTTCATCCTTCATCCTTCATCCTTCATCCTTTGAATTATGAACTCGCCTCGAAGCGCATCACTGTGGCTCCTGTTCATCACCTTCCTTTGGGGACTCTCCTTTGTCATCGTTAAGGAAGCACTGGAGCAGTGTGGGCCGTACTGGTTCCTCTTTCTTCGGTTCACGCTGGCGGCTTTGGCCGCGCTGCTGTTCTTTCGGGGTGTCTGGTCCGGGGCTCACCGACTTGCGTTTCTCTACGGGGCGGTTCTATCGGGTGTGCTGTATGCGGGATTTCTGCTCCAGACCCTGGGCCTGCAGTTCACGAGTCCTTCCAAGTCGGCCTTCATAACCGGCGTCAGCGTGATTCTTGTCCCGATTCTTGGGTGGATGTTCTTTCAAGCGCGGATCTCTCTGGAAGTAGGCCTTGGCGTGTTAACCGCATTTATAGGCCTCTACCTCCTGGTGAGACCCGACAACCTCCTGGAAGTGAATCGGGGCGATCTCCTGACCCTCGGCTGCGCGGTCGTGTTCGCCTTTCACCTGTTGTTTGTGGGCCGGTATGCGCATTCCGCCGCTCCGGGCCTGCTTGCCGTTTTGCAGCTTGGCGGAGCTGCCTTGTTGAGTCTCCCGATATCTCTGGCGGTCGAAACCCCTCGTCTCGACTTCTCGGCCTCCTTCTACGTGGCGCTCGTTTACCTGGCTGTCTTCTGCTCGGCCTTGGCGTTCTCCGTTCAGATTCGTGCTCAGCGTCATGTTTCTCCGGCGCGTGCAGCCCTGATTTTTTCCCTGGAGCCGGTTTTTGCGGCAATGACGTCCGTTATCTTTTACGGGGACAAGCTTTTATGGCGGGAATGGCTGGGCGGCGCGCTTGTCATGGCGGGAGTCCTTCTCGGCGAAGCTTCTGTGCTAAGATCGAAGTGCGGAACCGGCCGAGATTTTCAGCGTATAAATCAGAGTCAGAAAGAGTTATTAAAATAGCGTAAAGCATGGGTTCAAAGTTGAAAGGTTCAGGGTTAACCGGTTGTGGAAGACCACCGAGCGTTCGGCCTTGAACCGCAACATGTGAACCTTTTGGAGGACTAGATGTCAGCTCTCAGGCAGTTCTTAAGATCGAACAAAGGCTTGACCTTCGCCGCGCTTTTGATGGCGCTGGTGCTCGGGATCGCTATTGGCAGCATCGTCTCGGACGGCGTATTCAGCGCCGAGCAGCGAGAGCAGGTGGCCGAGCTCAAGATCCAGGGTGGCGGCACCCCTCAGGTCTTGGAGCAGAGCGCCAATCTGGCTGAAGGTTTCGCCCGCGTTGCGACTACAGTCGGTCCGGCCGTTGTCAACATTTCGACCACCTCGGTTATTAAGCAACGGAGCTCCAGCTCCAGACGACGCCAGCAGCCGGAACAACAGGAACCGTTCGAAGACTTTTTCGGCGAGGACTTTTTCGAACGCTTCTTCGGCCCGGTGCCTCCCGGCGAACGAAGAGTGAGCAGTCTCGGCTCGGGGGTCATTGTGGACAGCAAGGGCTACATCCTTACCAATGACCACGTGGTGTCCTCGGCCGACAAAATCAACGTGAAGTTGTCGAGCGGCGACAGCTACATCGCAAGAATCATCGGCGAAGATCGCGAGAACGATCTGGCGGTTTTGAAGATCGATGTCTCGAAGCCCCTCCCGTTCGCAAAGGTCGGTGATACCACGGTTGTAAGAGTCGGAGACTGGGTGGTGGCGATCGGCAGTCCTTTTGGCTTGGAACAGACGGTAACGGCCGGTATCGTGTCGGCCACCGGCCGCATCGGCTTTTCGAGCAGCTCGGGCCGCGGCATCATTCCGTTTACACCGTCTGGTTTTGGCGACTACATTCAGACGGACGCGGCGATCAATCCGGGTAACAGCGGAGGCGCGTTGGTTAACACGCGTGGCGAGATCGTCGGCATCAATACTTTCATTTCGACCAAGAGCGGCGGCTCCGAGGGAGTTGGCTTTGCCATCCCCTCCACGGTCTTCGTCAACTCATACAACCAGTTGGTAGGCAAGGGAAAAATCGAGCGCGGTTGGCTGGGCGTCAGCATGAATGTCTACGACATGACGGACGAACTGGCACAGTACTTCGGAGTCGCGGGCGCCGACTCCCAGGGCTTGAAAGACGGCGACGGAGTTATCGTCACGCAGTTGATCGACGAGAAGGGCGACCCGGCTGAAACGGGACCGGCATATAAGGCGGGTGTCCGACCGGAAGACGTTATCGTGAAGTTCGGAGGACGCGAGATCGAAACCATCTACGACCTCCGATCGGCCGTCGCCAATACTCCTCCGGGACAGACCGTTCCCGTTCTGGTCGTGCGCAAGGGTGAAGTGAAGAAGCTGAACGTGACGCTGGCAGAACGGACCCTCGAGGATCGAGATCGCAACGGCAACGGCGATGACAGCCTCTCCTTCGACCAACGTGAGGAAAAGGAGAAACCGAAGGAGATCGGTTTGGAATTCGAGACGCTGTCGCAGGCGGACGCCAAAGGCCTGGGTCTCGAGAAGGCCCAAGGCGTGAAAATTATCTCCGTTTCACCCGGCAGCCTCGCTGACGAGGCTGGACTGGAAGCCAACCAGGTGATAACTAACGTAAACGGGACGCCCGTCAACCGGAGTCAGGAGTTCTACGACCGGATCACGAGCATGCCTTCCGGAAAGGGTGTGATTCTCCGAGTCTTGATCGGTACCCCTCCCGGTGACCGCCAGCAGCGACAGACGAGTGTCGCGTATACGTCGTTCATTAAGCCGTAAGGCAGAAGAAGTCAGGAGTCAGGAGTCAGAAGTCAGAAGTCAGAAGGTAGAAGTCAGAAGACAGAAGTCAGAAGTCAGAAGGGAAGAAGTCAGAAGTCAGAAGTCAGAAGGTAGAAAGCAAGACATTCTGATTTCTGCCTTCTGTCTGCTCCTGATCTCTTCTGACTCTGACTCCTGCCTTATGTGTTCTGCCTTGTGTCTTCTGACTTCTGACTCCTGCCTTATGTCTTCTGACTCCTGACTTCTGTCCTCTGACTCCTGACTTCTGTCCTCTGACTCGTGACTTCTGTCTTCTGACTTCTGTCTTCT
>Ga0105092_10000831_pt1 | contig 16410 bp, 12 predicted proteins | sample PPLLak2March2015_FD_87021 | JGI IMG/M metagenome (GOLD analysis project Ga0105092, IMG submission 87021) | Freshwater sediment microbial communities from Prairie Pothole Lake near Jamestown, North Dakota, USA - PPLs Lake P7 Core (1) Depth... | ecosystem: Environmental > Aquatic > Freshwater >... | reverse complement strand
TCCTTTTGATCGTAGTTTGGACAAGACGCTTCGCAGCTTAGAGGATACTCATCAACTGTGAGTAGCTCGCAGAAAAAAGAGACTCTTCGATTGTCCGTGGTCGTCCCCGTTTATAATGAACAGGATTGTATTGTGCCCCTCTATGATGCGCTGATCGAGGTTTGTGACAAACTGAGTGTTCTCTATGAACTTGTCTTCGTTGATGACGGCAGCCAGGATGATACGTATTCAATCCTCAAGCGACTTCATGCAGGCGATCGAAGAATAAAGGTCATCCGGTTTCGAAAAAACTATGGTCAGACTGCTGCGATGGCAGCGGGATTCCATCATGCGCGGGGAGAGGTCATCGTCAGTATGGATGGTGATCTGCAGAACGATCCTGTTGATATCCCGAGATTGGTTGCAAAGCTAGAGGAAGGATTTGACGTTGTTTGCGGCTGGAGAAGAAATCGGCAGGATAAGTTGTGGACGCGACGGGTGCCTTCTATAGTGGCTAACTGGTTGATCGGTCGAATTACCGGCGTCAGGATCCATGATAACGGGTGCTCTCTAAAGGCCTACCGAGGGGTTGTTATCAAGAATGTCACCCTATACGGGGAAATGCATCGCTTCATACCTGCCATGGCAACGCTCGCTGGCGCCAGGATTACAGAAGTAGTCGTCAACCACCATCCGCGCCGTTTTGGCAAGAGCAAATATGGCCTTGGCCGAATTTGGAGGGTTGCGCTAGACATCATCACTGTTAGGCTGATCAGTGGGTTCTCTTCCCGTCCTGGCCTGTGGTTTGGGATCCCGAGTTTCTTGTGTTTTATTTTGGGAGTGCTCGAACTCTTTCCTCTGGTTAATTATTCTGCCGGTGATTTTGAAGGGTGGACCGTGTTGTCAACGATCGTGTTTTTGTTCTTCCTATTGTCTGGTCATCTTTTTACAATGGGGACCATCGGGGAGCTCTCTCTGAAGACGGGAGACTATCGTCCACAAAAGACCCTTGAACCGACCGTTACTTCTGTATAGGTGGATTATGGGACACGCATTATCGATGGCTAAAGAAAGGAGTCCACGACAGAGAGACAGCGATCCAGTTTCCGAGAGTGTAATGAATCTTTCTGTTGTGGTTCCTATTTCTGAGCGACATGATGACCTCCGACAGCTCTATCTCGATTATTCTAAGGAAATTGCCGCAACGGCACTTACATATGAATTCATCTTTGTAGTCGACGGACCCGATCATAAGGTTCTTGAAACCCTGACAAACTTAAAGAAAGAGCACGCGGAGGTCTCGCTCATCGTACTGAATCGCCCCTTCGGAGAAGCCACGGCGCTGTCGGCCGGTTTCGCAAGAGCCAGGGGAGAGATCATTGTTACCATAGCATCTTACTTTCAGGTAAAGCCTCATGAACTTCCGCGAATGTTAAAAAAAGTTTTGCAGGACGACGAAGATTTAGTTGTGGCATGGCGATATCCGCGAATTGATTCACTGTTCAACCGCATGCAGTCAAGGGTCTACCATGGGATCATACGGTCGGTCATCGGCACCGAGTATCATGACGTCAGCTGTGGCCTTCGAGTTATGAAGCGTAAAGTGGCTGATGAGATCAGCCTCTATGGCGATCTTCATCGTTTTTTTCCGATATCCGCATACCAGCTGGGATTTCGTGTTTCAGAAATTCCTGTTTGCCAGAGTCTACTCGACACTGGGAGACGAGTGAATAGACCAGGTGTTTATCTAAGAAGGCTCATTGACATCCTTACCTTCTTTTTTCTTTTCAAGTTTACGAAAAAACCGCTAAGGTTTTTCGGGCTGCTTGGGTCGGGTATCTTTGCGCTTGGTATGCTGCTCACGAGCTATATAGGGGTGGAGCGGGTCCTTGGTATCGCGCCTGCAGGTCGTCCCCTTCTCATATTAGGTGTCTTACTCATGGTATTCGGAGTGCAACTGTTTTCCACCGGCCTTCTCGGCGAAATCGTTATTTTCACCCATGCCCGGAGCGTCAGGGATTACCACACCAGCGAGATTCTCGATTAACGATGCCAGTGTAGCTTTACAATTTGCGATCAAAGGCAAAATTCTGACCCGCCTTTGGGGTGACCTCCTTCCTATATTCCCTGCTGCTTCGGACGTGTCGTAATCTCATGGCTGAGAGCTTATTTTGGATGTCGGTTTTGGCATTATTGTACGTTTTTGTGGGTTATCCATTGTTGCTGCTAGTGCTCGAGAAGATTACTCGACGCGCTCCCGTTCGGAAGAGATCGATACGGCCGCCGGTAACTTTAATAATTTCCGCCTACAATGAAGAAGAAGTTATAGAAGAAAAGATTAGAAACAGCCTCGCGTTGGATTATCCTCGCGAGCTCTTGGAGATCATTGTTGTGTCCGATGCCTCGACCGATGAAACCGACGGCATTGTACAACGCTACGCGGCGCAAGGGATTCTCTTGCATCGGATGCCTGTGCGCAAGGGAAAAACAGCGGGTATTAATGAAGCGGTGCCTCTCGCGAGAGGGGAGGTAATAGTCTTTTCCGACGCGAATGTGTTTTATGCCCGGGACGCTATTCAAAAGTTGGTAAGAAACCTTGCTGATCCTACTGTCGGCTGTGTTACTGGAAATTCGTGCTATCTAGATTCCCAGGCTTCAAACGCCGGCAGGAATGAAAATATCTATTGGGGCTATGAACGCTTCCTCAAAATTAAGGAATCTCAGATTGGGTCAATAGTGGGGTCTGATGGAGCGATTTTTGCCGTTCGAAAAGATCTAGTCAGTTCGCTTGGACCGGACGATATTAACGACTTTGTAACGCCGCTACAAGTGGTAACCCAGGGCTATAGAAATGTATTTGAGCCGGAAGCGCTATGCTATGAGAGTACCGTTTCACAACTTACTCAAGAGTTTCGACGCAAAGTTCGGATTGTCAGCAGAAGTTGGCATGGATTGTTTCGAGTCAAGACGCTGCTCAATCCATGGTATTATGGTTTGTTTTCCTTCCAATTGATTTCCCATAAGATGCTTCGATGGCTTGCACCCGCTTTTCTAAGCTGTCTTTTTCTTCTCTCGTTTGCTACCGCTTGGGATGATAAGACAAGGGAAATCGTCCTCAGCAGCCAAATTATTGTATATGCACTTGGCGTATTCGGGTTAATCCTAGATCGCGGAGCCGTGGCGACGCGTTGGCTCTCGTTTCCTGCGTACTTCTTAATCGTTAACGCCGCGGCGGCAATGGGGACATTACAATACATACTTGGGGAAAGAATCAACACTTGGGAGCCTGAGCGGTCGGTTCGAGTAAACACTGAAAGCTAGGGCGGCAGCTAAATTGGCTTGTTCATTAATCTGCAGCGATCAAGGATGCCAATGGCCATTTTAGCCGCCCAAAATTTCGTGTGTTTCGAACGAAAACCGTAGCATTAAGGTCAATACGTTTCAGCAGATTCTACGATGAATCACCAAAACTTATTTGACAGCACGTGGCTTTGTTTTGACCCAACGGCTTTATCTGCAACTGACAGATCGGCTCAGCAGAAACTTTTTCTGGCGCTGTTTTGGGTGGTACTTATGGCCGTCGCTCTTGGACTCCGTCTTCCGAATCTTGGCAGGCTGGGGTTGTGGGGGGATGAAGGATACACGGCTATCGCGGTGAAAGCGATTCTGGAACACGGGTATCCGGTCTTGCCGACCGGGGGCATGTATCTACGCTCAGTTTCTTTCCTTTATCTAGATGCGGCGGCAGCGATGCTTTTCGGGCTAAACGAGTTTGCTCTCCGTCTTCCATCTGTGGTGGTCAATCTTGGCGCAATCTGGATGACTTATTTGCTGGGAAGTCGGTTGGTAGGGAGAACCGTCGGACTAATCGCAGCAGTGATGATGGTGTTTTCGGGTTGGGAGATCGAGTTTGCTCGACACGCGCGGATGTATGCGGCCTTTCAGTTCCTTTACATTTGCAGCGTATATGTATTCTACCGAGGCTTCATCGAAGGAAATAATACGTGTCGCTGGCTAACTGCACCCATCTGGCTTCTGACCATGTTGGTTCACGAACTAGGCGTTGTGCTGGCTGTGTTGTTTCTGGTGCCGCTGTTGATTAGGGACTGCACACCAACGACAGTATGGAAGGCCTTTGCAGGATTCTTGTTCTTCGGGCTTCTCGGTATCGCTGTGGCCCAGGTGGTGTGGGCAGCGCGCTTTGGAGAACCAGAGGCCGGGCTTGAAGCGGCATCTGTAACGACCGCCACAGTAAGCCAGGCGATGATTCCGTTTGAACATTTGTTGAAAGTGCTACAGGCAAACCAACGAGCAGGTGCGATTGGAATCATACTAGGCTTTTTGACGATTGTAGCCGTCGCAAGTAAGGGATTTCGATCACGCGAAGCTCGGTGGCGGTACCTGGCGTTGATCCCTCTAATCATGGCTTGTGCTATCGGCCAACTCGGGCTAGCGGCGATATGGCTGATTATGTATTTAAGCGTGTTTTCGAAAAAGGTGAAGGATTGGTCGGATACTCCTCTTGTCTTGGGCGTCGGAATTCCGCTAGTAAGCTCAGTCGCATGGGGTCTTGCGGCATGGGCCGGCGGGATTTCGGTTAAGGCTTCAATCCGGTTATTCTTCGATTATCCTTATCTTTATGAGCGGTTCGGCAAATTTCTTTTCGCTGACTGGCCTATAGAGACCGTATTAGCGACTTTTGGAGCGATAGTTCTGTGGGTTCGCTACGTTGGGGAACGCGACCACCGCGCTGGGTTTGTTTTGGCTTCCGTTATTGGGCCGCTTCTCGTGGTAAGCCTGATCCCGCGCGGCGACGACGGTGCCCGTTACAGCTTTCATTTGTTCCCTTTGGTTTTAATGTGGTGTTCCTGCGCGATTGTTTATATTGCCACCGAATTCTTTCCAGGAAAGTCGCAACCGCTAAAGGTCGCTGGGCTTTTACTTCTTCTGCTCCTGCTACCGAGCGATATGAGGTTGTTTCATGGACTTGGGATTGCCCAAAGAGAATACGGCGATGCTTTTACGCGACCTCACATCGCTAGCATCAAGGCTTTTCCTTTTTATCCGGATTACAAGACTCCAACCGAGCAGATAAGGAAGCATTTGCGGGACAACGATTTAGTTGTAAGCATGAGAGAGACGATACCACTCTATTATGTTGGCCGCTTGGACTATATGTGGGGTTTCGACACGGACGCCAAAACCACTAACTTGCGTCTAAACTATATCGATAGTGATGAACTGCGTACATTTGCAGCATCTTATCCTGGGCGGCGGATTTGGTTTCTGACAGACGCTTTCCGTCTTCACAGGCAGTCGCTGGAAAACAATAGTTTCTTACGCGCGATCGCTGCTTGCACGATCTACAAGGGGGCAGACCATCATACGAGTGTCCATCTTTTCTCATCCGATAACCAAGGGCAATTGGTATGCTTAAAACAGGAGAGCTAACTGATTGCACAAGACTTTCTATCTGGCGCAAGGTTAATCTGGACGGGATGACGGCACTCCTGTGTGTGCATTGCCGCTGTTGCTTTGACGACGTTACTTCTTTTCGAGGGAGATTCGAGCGGCCAGCAGAACTTTAGGTAACGTTGTGTATGTTCCAGTAGCGACGATTACCAGTAGCAATTGCTTCTTTCGTGAGTAAGTCCCACGGTTGACAAACAGAAAAACACCGCTTCCAAACAGCCATGATTCCAACAGGGCCCGAAACTCGCTTCCTAGACTTGTGACTTGTTAGCCTAGCCCCTCACTTCCGTTTATCCACTATTGATAAGTTCATCAATTCGTCTTTCCACTCCAGCTCAAGGTGACATCGCCCTTGTTGGAATAGCTTTTGCGCTGGAGCCAGACCACAAGCAATTCTCATTGGATTCTTCGGGCAGGGCTGTCCGTCCTGATTGTTCACCGTGTTGGTGGCAGCCATTTTTGCCAGAGTGACTGCAGGTCTATCGAAAGAATCCCATGAGTTCAGGAAAATAGGCATCTTTCTTTTGAGGTTGAACAGGCAATTGATGCTGTATTTGGAAACCGCACAATGCGGGAGGGGCGGAAGCTTATCTTTAATGTGCATGAAAGTGGTGATCAGCACGACCAGGATCACTCTTTCTCCAGAAATAGTCTGATCGCTTCCAAAAGCGACTCTAAGCAAGTTTACAGAACTCTATGGCCATCGTTATCCGGGATGCTGATCTTATTGAAGATCAAACCTTGCTGGTGCGTACACTTAATCAGAACAGGGCAGGGATAACAGACGAGCGGCGCTACCGATGGCTCTACCTGGATAATCCTTTTGGGAAAGCTAAGGCTTGGATTGCCGTGGATGATCGGAACAATGCGATTGCGGGCTTTACTGCGGTCTTCCCAAGATTAATGTATGTGGATGGGGAAAAGGTGCTTTGCTGGAACTGTGGTGATTTCTCGATCAACCAGAGTTATCGAACTCTTGGTGTTGCAGTCCAGTTAAGATCGGCGGCGACGAGAATTGTGAATGAACGGCAAGTACCTTTTCTTTATGCACACCCTAACGATCGGATGAAAATTGTTCACCTTAGAGCGGGGCACAAAGTGATCGGTCAAATGGTTAGATTTGCAATACCCCTCAGAATCGACCGATGCCTTCCGTTGTTTCCGGGGCGCTCGTGGGTTTCCTCCGGATTGACATACGTCGCTAATGCTCTGCGCTCAATTAGAGATCAACCGCGCCGTTTGAGGCAATCCTTCCAGGCGAAGATTTGCGATCGTTTTCCGGAGGATGCGCCTTTCAACTCTCTCCTCGAAGACGTCCGGGGAAGATTGCCGATATTTGGCTTGAGGAATTACGAATACTTGAAATGGCGTTTCGGAATGAATCCGATGATTCGGTTGCATACACTACTTCTCTACAGAACAGGGGAACTCGTGGGATACGCGTTTTATTCGTTTAAAGATGAGACCATGTACATCAACGACATGTTTACCCTTCCAGAGCTGGGCATCTCTGATGCATTGATTAGTCATTTAACGGACATAGGTTGTGATCACCAAGCGAAAGCTGTTTCTGTGACTTTGTTGGAATCCAACCCATTAATTCAATCATTAATCGGAGGCGGTTATCTGCGTCGCCCAGAGACCTCCAGTGTCATTGTCCATACTGCGCCGGGGTCGCCGTGGGGACCAATGCTCCAAGACAAAACCAATTGGTTCATGACCGTAGGAGACCGCGACATATGAAAGAGAGGAACGAAATGGAGTACGGTATAACACAGGCATTAAGACGTTTTTTGACCGAGCGTGCCTGGTTGACAGATGATACCAAAATGTCGGAATCCGATTCGCTGCTCGAGAAAGGAGTGATTGATTCTGTCGCGATGATAGAGCTTGTCAGTTTTATCGAAAAACAATTTGAAATTCGTATTCATGATGAAGAACTTATGCCGGAGAATTTTGATTCTTTAGCGGCTATTGCCACGTTTATTACCTCGAAACGAAATGGCGGGTGATGAAGACTCTTTCATTGCGGTGGAAAGCTTGGTACGGGGACGAAAAGTGTACGCTGGTTTTTCCCGAGTCGTGGGACATTCAGCTATGTTCTATGAATGAGGGACCGCGGTTAACGGACATCGATATACGCAATGTGCTCCGCGATTCAATTGGCGATGAAGCCTTTGATGCGGTCTTTCGTCGAGCCAAAAGCGCGGCGATAGTCGTCGATGATATCACGCGCCCAACGCCCACGAAAATGTTATTGCCTTTGGTCTTGGACCAACTCACTACGGTTGGGATCGGAAGAGCAAGCATAAAGATCATTGTGGCGTTGGGCTCTCATGCACCACTATCAGAGGCCGATCTTAGACGCAAACTTGGGACCGAAGTGGTGCAAAACTACAACATCCTGCAACATGATCCCTTGAAGAATTTGGCAGAGATTGGAATCCATCTGGACAAGATACCGGTAAGAATAAACAAGGATTTTCTCGATTCTGATTTGAAGATTTCGATGGGCTGCATCACACCGCATCCGTTTGCGGGTTTTAGCGGTGGCGGAAAATTGATCCTTCCGGGTTTAGCGAGCATAGAGATTATTGAGAGGACACATCGCTATGTCGTGATGGGGTTTCGGGGTGGGATGGGAGTAGTCGAAGGTAACCAATTTCGTGAGGAGGTAGAAGCGGTCTGCCAAAAGTGCGACCTGAATCTGATTGTGGATAGCGTCGTGAACCAAGAAAGAGAGGTGACAGGGGTTTTTGTCGGAGACTTCAAAAAAGCCTTCTCAAGAGGGGTTGAGTTCGCTAGGAAGGTTTATCAGACGCCGTTGCCGCGGAAGGCGGATGTCGCGGTTCTTAGTGCATACCCGAAAGACACAGATCTTATCCAATCGGAAAACGCATTGAATGTGCTTCGGTCCACACCCCGTAGCTTTGTGAAGGATGGCGGGAAGATTGTTTTGATGAGCGCTTCTAGCCATGGGTTAGGCGTCCACGGTATCTTTGCGCCAGGAGGTAGGCTTTACAGGAAACCTATTCGGAAACGGTGGCTTGGCGATAAAGACTTGATTGTCTATTCCCCTGGAGTGAGCAACGAGGAGTGTCGGAGCATATTTTGGGAGGGATATCGCTTCTGTCCGACTTGGGAAGAAGTCGTAAGGGAACTCGAAACGGCTTTTTCGGATCATTGCAAGGTTGCGGTTTTTCCTTGCGCTTCCTTGCAACTTGGAGTGGATCCATGACCTTGCTGGAGATGTTTCATCGCACAGCCGCCGATTATCCGGACCATGAAGCCATAGTTCATCGATCCGAACGGCTTACGTATCGAGACCTATTTGAGAAAGCCAGTCGCCTATCTTCTTGTTTAGTCCAAAGAGGGGTGCACGCTGGTGACCGGGTGGTTCTCCTTTTGGAAAATTCGCCTAGCTACCTGATTTCATATTTCGGTGTTTTGGGTAGCGGTGCGGTTGTCGTCGCCTTGAATCCAGATACGACTGCCCACGAACTTAAGTATTTGCTTTGCGATAGCCAAGCAAAGGGGATCATTTGCCATGCTTCCATTTTACCCATGTTGGCGTGTGGGATGGGAGGTTCTATGGTCCCACAATTTATTCTGGTAGAGGGAAAGTTGTGTCCGGAATCGGCAAGAAATCTACAAAACCTTGAACCGCTGGCTGACCTTCTGGAAACATCTAGTCCAGCGAAGGCATCTTTTAAGTGCAGTGAGGCAGATTTGGCTCAGATTATTTACACCTCAGGGACGACAGGAAAGCCGAAGGGTGTCATGCTGACACATCGCGGTCTTGTAGCTAATACAAAATCAATCGCTGCGTATCTAAAACTCAGCGAGCGAGACCGCATAATGGTAATTTTGCCATTTTTCTATTCGTACGGAAATTCGCTCCTACTTACTCACGTGTTTGTCGGCGGGATGCTCGTGATTGCCGAGCAGTTCGTGTTTTTGAACGAAGTTGTTGGGCAAATGTTGCAGGAAAAAGTCACAGGATTTTCCGGTGTTCCTTCATCGTACGCGATGCTGTTAAAGCAATCCGCCTTTTCAAGGACACGTTTTGAAACACTAAGATATGTGACCTGTGCCGGCGGAGCTTTATCGAAGGCTTTAATAGGCAAGCTTCAGGACTGTCTCCTAGAAACTGAAATTTACATCATGTACGGGCAGACTGAGGCGTCTGCCAGACTGTCGTACTTAGAGCCACTGGATTTGACCCGAAAAATGGGTTCCATTGGAAAGGGGATACCAGGCGTACGCCTCCGAGTACTTAGAAAGGACGGTACGGAGGTTTTACCCGGAGAAGTGGGAGAAATCACCGCCGAGGGCGACTGTCTCATGAAGGGATATTGGAATAATCCCGGTGAAACCCAAAAGACGCTGAGAGGAAATAGGCTCTACACCGGCGATTTGGCGACGATTGATGAGGAAGGGTTTATTTTTGTTGTTGGTCGGGCGTCAGAAATTATTAAAAGCGGATCATATCGAATTCATCCGATGGAAATTGAGGAGGTATTGAACTCGCATCCGGGTGTGCTGGAGAGCGCTGTTGTCGGTCTCGATGACGCAGTGTTAGGCGAGTGCATCGTAGCGTTCGTTGTGACCCGCCCAGGCAGCTCGGCTCCGTCATCAGACCTGCTGCATTACGCGAGAACGTTCCTCCCAGCTTTCAAACTCCCGAGAAGGATTGTATTTGTGAAGGAACTTCCTAAGACTTCATCGGGCAAAATCAAACGACTTGCGCTGCGGTAGAAGAGATCACGCCGCGAACCCACTATGCGTCGCACGATTGGACGGCAAGTAAAAAAGGCTTTTGTTGAGTCCGGTCTTCAAGCCTGGTTGAGATGGGGCTTCCCTTCTCATCATCCAGTCATTGTCCGATACCATTCCGTCAGCCAAGGTAATGATTTGGTAAGCGACGGGATCACAGTTCCGCCGGGAGTGTTTGAACAGCAGGTTTGTTATTTTGCAAAGCATTTTAGGCCGATCCTCATGGACACGCTCATTGATTGCATTGAGAATCAGCAGCCGTTTCCCGAAAACGCTATTGTGTTCACTTTCGACGACGGATACGCCGACAACTATGAGGCTGCACGAATACTCCGAAAGTACGGTATGACAGGGATGTTTTACATTACGGCCGGGTGCATCGAGTCCGAGGAGAGATTTTGGGTGGGGGAAATCCATCATCTTCTCGCAAAAACTAGTAAGAATAGAGTTCACGTGCGGGTCCGAGAGAAAGTCTTCGACGCTGTCTTAGCCGGTTCAAATCGAACGGAAGCGATACGACGCTTAACCCAATTGATAAAAACCGTAGATGTTAGAACTCGAGAAAACATTCGCGAAAAAGTGCGGGCGCAGCTTGATGACGTGCCAGCACTGGAAAACAATCTAATGCTAACCTGGGGGCAGTTGTCAGAGATGATTGCGATGGGAATGGAAATAGGCGGCCATACGATGACTCACTGCAACTTACCCAGTGCGACGACGAACGAGGCATGGAATGAAGTTCTTCAGTGTAAGATGTTGCTAGAGGAGCGTCTTGGTACAAAAGTGAGACACTTTGCTTACCCGAACGGCGGAAGTTCTCAGTACTATAATTCGCGGATAAAAGAATTCGTTCAAAGGGCCGGCTATCGATCAGCCGTGACGTCCAAATCGGGGGCTGTTGATTTACGCAACGATCCTTTCGAACTCCGACGGATAAGAACAACAGAGCAGCTCGCGCAAATAGTTTGGGAAATTGAGGAAAGCAGAATTAAATCCGCTGCCGAAGCATACTTTTTCGATCCCCCCCTAAACTCACAAATGCCTGGTCAAGTTTAGGCTTCTATTTTCCCCTTCCCCCGGTCAATCTTAAAGTAGAAATTCATCGGCATGTCGCAAACGGCGTTTGTCTGGTTAGTGGCGTATGTAGCCAGTGCCTTTATGGCATTTGTCAACCCGGCTTATGGATTGTTTGGCTATTTTTTGGACTATTACGCGCATCCGCCCTTACGCTGGTGGGGAGACGAACTTCCCGACCTGCGGTGGTCGTTGATTATATCTTTTATCACTCTAGTCAGCGTAGTGATTCACCAAACCAAACTCCTCGAGTTTAAAACCGAACCTCATCGGCAAGCGAAGTGGATTATCATGCTTGTTTTGACAAGCATGCTGGTGACCCCCACGGTGGCCGTTATGAAGGACCAAAGCTTGGACAAAACGATAGAGCTCATTAAACTCGCCATTTTGTACTTTCTCATAACGAAGACGATCCGAACAAAAGAGCATTTTCATTACCTGATACTAATTCAGATCGTTGGGGTGTTTTTGTGGGGCTGGACAGCCTTTGATAATCCAAAGCGCATAGATGGTCGCTTAACCGGGATTGGTGGCCCCGACTCGATAAGGGACAACGGAACTGCGGCCCATCTGCTCGCCGTCCTGCCCTTTATTGGTGTCGTCTTTCTCGAGGGCAAGGCCTGGGAAAAAGTCATTTGCTTGGTGGCAGCTGCTTTTGCGCTCAATGCTTTCGTTCTCTGTAATAGTCGAGGAGCTTTTGTGGGGCTTCTGCTCACGGGCCTCTATACCCTATTGATCACAAAAGGTCGATTGCGCAGAAAGATGGTGGTTGGGCTGAGCATGGGTGCAGTTCTATTTTATAGTCTGATGGATCCGCAGTTTGTCGAGCGTCAGAAAACAATTCAGACTTATGAGGAAGATGGTTCGGCTAGCAGCCGGCTCGAGCTATGGAAGGGAGGCCTAAACCTGATCAAGGACCATCCACTAGGGGTAGGTGGAGGTGGATACGATGCCTTGAGTCCCGTTTACGCCGCTGAAGTTGTGGAGGCCTATGGCAATGAGCGTACAGCTCACAATACCTACATACTGGCCGCGTCCGAGTGGGGACTACTAGGTCTTTTCTTTTTTTTAGCGTTCTTAGTCAGTACAATTCGCGAACTCCATCGTCTCAGGAAAATCTCTCCTACCACGCCTGAACAAACAAGATTGTATGTCGAAACTTACGCGATCGAGTTGGGATTAATTGGTGTTCTCGCCGCGGGGATATTTACCAATCGGCTTTACGCTGAGGCAATTTATTGGCTCCCCGCTTTTGCGGCGGTGGTCAAGAACCTCTATTTGAATGAAAGACAAGAGACTTCTGATAGTCAGCACGCATTTTCCGCCTGACGCGCGGCCGGGAACCCATCGGGTTATTCGATTTGCGAAGTACCTGGCGCAACTCGGCTGGGACATTCATGTACTCACGCTAAGAACCGATGCAGCGTTGTACAAACACTTGCGCGACGCATCGCTGCTCAACAAGATTCCTTCCTCGGTAAAGGTCCATAGCACAACCGCATTACGGTTGTGTTGGCCCTTAACCGCTTTTAACAGTTATCTGGTTCCAGACAAGGAGGCCGGATGGATTCCCTTCGCGTGCAGAAAAGGGCTGAAGATTATCCGAGAACAAGGTATCAGCGCCCTGTACTCAACAGCCCCTCCTTGGACCACGCACGTGACGTCCTGGTGGTTGAAAAAGAAGACTGGCGTCAAATGGGTGGCGGACATCCGAGATCCCTGGACGCGGCGCCCCTGGATGCCCGCGGAAGATCGTAGCGGGGTAAGATATGCTCTTTTGAAGAAGATCGAGCGAATGGTCGTAGACTCCGCCGATCGCGTCGTTCTCAATACTTCCCACCTGCACAAAGACTTTTGCGCCTATTATCGAAACGTCGACCCGGAAAAATTCTTGACCATTCCCAATGGAATAGACGCCGATGATTTTCTTGGTCTCGATGGGGCGAATAGCCCCTTTGATCGTTTCGTTGTTACCCATGGAGGCTCACTCTATAGAAAACGGGATCCGCGGCCGTTTCTTCAGGCGCTCAGTGAACTCGTAAGAGACAAAGCAATAGCGGAAAGCGACCTGCTAGTGCGATTCCTGGGCAGCGTCGACGCCAAATTCGATATGCATCGCTGGGTTCGGGAGTACAAGTTGGATTCGATGGTTAGAATTGAGCCACCCATAGCGCATGATGAGTATCTCAAGGCACTGTCGTCATCAAACGTATTGCTGCTCATTCAACCGGACACCGATCTTCAGGTGCCGAGCAAGTTGTTTGAATACATGGCTGTTGGTAAGCCGGTGCTCGCTCTAGCGCATAGCGGCGCGACAAGCGAAGCTGTCGAGGAGTACGGTCATGGAATAGTGGTTGAACCTTACGACGTCAACGCGATTAAGAATGCCATTACTAAATTATTAACGCAGCGGCGGCTTGCCACTGATGACGTGTCTCAGAAGGCGCGCATCACGAGATTCTCCGCGGCGACGACTGCACAAAAACTGGACATCCTGTTGCAAAGTATATAGCGAAATGGCTCACCCACCCGTTAATTCTAGATTTGCCCTAGGGTCCGCGGTAAAGAAGGGCGTCGCTTGGACCATGACTGCGCGGGGCATAGCCGTCATCGTGAATCTCGCCGCCAGCGTGGTTTTGGCGAGATTGCTTCAGCCGGAGGACTTCGGAATCTTTGGGCTGGCGATGATTTTTATAGGAATAGCTTCACGGTTTGGGAATCTTGGATTCGGGCTGGCTCTTGTTCAACGGAAAGAGCTACGGGATGAACACGTTTCATCGATATTCGTAGTTCATCTGCTGTTGTTTTCGCTGATTACCGGGTTGATTATCTCGATCGCGCCGCTCGTCGGGTCCTATTTCGGCAGTCCCCTCGTCGGGCGCGCTTTGCGGGCGATGGCATGGATTTTCGTCGCGCATGCATTTTCGTCGATTGCCAGAGCAATTCTGCAGCGCCGAATGGATTTTAAAGCCCCGGCCCTGGCCAACATGGTGGACCATGTTGCAAGTACGGTCACTTCGATCACCTTGGCTTGGTTGGGTTACGGGATTTGGAGCCTTGTCTACGCTCATATCGGGGGATCCCTATTGAGCACGTTGGTGCTGATGGTCAAGGCGCGATGGAAGCCGGTGTGCCGTTACAACCAGGCGGCAATGAAAGAGCTGTTCTCTTTTGGGTTGAATATCTTTTTTAAAAATTTATTGATCTATGGCTCAGATAAAGTCGATTACTTTGTCATAGGAAAACAACTTGGGCCGGCTGCGCTTGGCTTCTATGAAAAAGCGTTCAATATCATGGATCTCGGCGTGAAAGAGTTGAGCACGAAAATCGGGGCGGGCGTCCTATTCCCGGCTTTTTCTAGAATACAGGACGATCAAAAACGGCTTCGATCAGTCTACACAAAGATAGTGTTGACGCTTTCGTTGGTTTGTTTCCCTTTTTTTATCGGCCTTTTCCTTGTGGCTCCGTCGGCGATTTACGTTCTTTTTGGCGAAAAATGGATGGCCAGCGTGGTCCCACTTCAAATTCTCTGCCTTTCGGGTTTGCTAAAGACACACCTTCATGTCTCCGGCACGGTCATTAATGCTATGGGAAAAGTAGCGCCCGAAGTGTGGATCAGAGCGGCAGCATTTGTTCTGTTGACCGTGGGGTGTCTCATCGGAAGTTTTTGGGGAATTGTAGCGGTCGCCGTAGCGGTGACTGCGACCACGGGCATTTTGATGGTCATTATGGTTGCCTATCTCAAAAGGCTTACCGGTCTGAGCTGGATTGATTTTATTCGACCTCAATGCGCCCCTTTCCTCGGTTCGATGGTCATGGCACTGATCGTGTTGATACATCAACGCTCATTTGAATCTTCGCTTGGACTTCATTCCGTCGGGATGCTCTTTTCTTCAGCGGCGGTCGGAGCGGTTAGTTACATGGCGACTTTGTGGTTATTGAAACCGGGTCCTATCGTATCGCTCATAAAAGAACTGGCAGGAGACCTGAGACTGGCATTCCAAAGAACGACTTCCTGACCAAAGCCTGCCACTCATTAACGCCCGGCAGGACTATTTGAATCCATAACATTTGAGATGACTCCGTCAGTGAGCCGCGGCCTCAAAACGGCCTTATACCATTCGTTCTGTTGTCTTGGCATCTGTCGCTTTGGACGATTTCTGCGCCGAGATCGAGCCGTGATTCTCACTTACCATGGAGTCTTGCAAAAAACGCAGGACGGATATGAGAACCGCAATTGCGTAGACGCGCAAATGTTTGATCGCCAAATGGCGTTTATGAAACGCCATTACAACGTGGTCCCGCTTGCGGATTTGACTCAATGGTTATCAACCGGCAAGGAAATGCCTCCCTATACGGCTGCGATTACGTTTGACGACGGGTTTCGCAATAGTTTTACGGTTGCGCTGCCGATTTTAAGAAAGTATCGCCTCCCTGCCACGGTTTTCCTCACGACCTCGTTTATCGGCGGCGAGGAACTGGGCCTCTGGACTGAACAGGTCGACCGTTTGCTTCAGGAAGCTCCGGTCGAGACGGTTAGAATCGTCGTGAACGGGAAGGAGCGAGAGTACCCGTTGCGGACAAAAGCCGATCGTGAAGCAGCTTCCGACCGTGTCAGAGGCTATTTGAAAACTTTGCCGCCGGAGCGACGGCAATCTGTGATGACGACGTTGTTGGGACAGGTGCTCGCGAAAACCGGCGGAACTAAACTAAACACGGAAAACGTCCCAAAGTATTCAGAACTCAACGGGCAAACCGCTGCAGAGATTGAAGAGCGATACGCATTCCTTACGTGGGAGCAAGTCCAAGCCATGGCGCGACATCAAATCACATTTGGATCTCATACTCATACGCACCCGATTATGGCCACTTTAGATGAAGAAAAAGCACGCTTTGAATTGGCAGAATCTCGCCGGTTGATTGAAGACCGACTGGGCACGCCGTGCAGGCTTTTCAGCTATCCGAATGGTACGGCAGCGGACTTCGGTCCACGTGAGCAGAGGCTTCTACAGCAACACGGGTACATCGCGGCGGTGAGTCAGATCGACGGTTTTAACGACGCAAGTACAGATCTTACCGCTTTACGTCGAATCAATGTCGGGCGCAATG
>Ga0105092_10000830_pt1 | contig 16416 bp, 10 predicted proteins | sample PPLLak2March2015_FD_87021 | JGI IMG/M metagenome (GOLD analysis project Ga0105092, IMG submission 87021) | Freshwater sediment microbial communities from Prairie Pothole Lake near Jamestown, North Dakota, USA - PPLs Lake P7 Core (1) Depth... | ecosystem: Environmental > Aquatic > Freshwater >... | reverse complement strand
GGGGCGCGTGAGCCGGTAGGGCTGGCGGTGGTTCCGCAGCACCCCACCCAGTTCCGTTTGGTCTTCGATTATTGGAACCGGATATCCAAGGCGGGCCAGATGATAGGCGGCGCTCAGTCCGGCCGGCCCTGAGCCGATCACCGCGACTGGTTGCCGGGAGCTCGAAAGCGGAGTTAGAGTGGGGGCCGTATGGTCAGCCACGTAGCGTTCCAGCTCCCTGATGTTGACCGCTTGATCCAACGCTGACCGGTGGCACGCCTTCATGCAGGGGGCCGGGCAAACCCGACCGCAGACTCCCGGAAAAGGCGACGTCGCGAGCAGCAGAGAAAGTGCCCGGTCCAGATCCCGATCCCGGATGGCTGCCAGGAACCCGCTTACGTCATTTCCCGCCGGACACCCGTTGTTACAGGGGGATCCGAGTCGCTCTTGATGGGGACGTTGCGTTGCCCAGGTTCCGGTCTTGATGGTGGGCAGGCCGCCAGCCGCCGGATCGAGAATGCTGAGCGTGGGCCCGGGCACAGCAATCGGAGGTTGAAGAGGACTGGTTCCGAAGGGGTTCGGAAGGCTGCGCACTGACTCGTACGCATGCTTGGCGGCGCTTAGGTTCGGCCCGAGGAATCTGAGCTCGGACAAGGCCGCTTCGACCGTTGAGAACCTCTCGCCGAACACCCGGGCGGCGGCACCGAGCATGGTTGTATTGACGATCGGTGTAGTACGGGTCCCCAGGTTGTTTTCGATCGCGACGGCATTCGCATCGACGGAGGCGATTCTGTAACCCCTGAACAACTCGGCGAACTCTTCGGGAGGGCGGGGGGTGTTTAGCACGACCCAGCCGCCCGGTTTCAGCCCGGTCGTAATTCTTTCATCGATCAGTGTCCGTTCGAGGACGATGACATGATCGGGCTCGTAGATCTGGTTTCGGCAGATGATCTCCTTGCTGTCGATGCGGACAAAGGCCCGCAGCGGAGCACCCGAGCGTTCTGCTGCGTACACACCAAAGGCCTGGACGAACTGGTCCTGGAGGAAATAGGTCATCGCGATGAGCTTCGCCAAGGTGACGCCGCCCTGACCTCCGCGGCCGAAGATAACGATTTCAGTCATGGCTCTCCGCCGGTTTTTGAAGGGAAATCCGAGGTTGGTTGTGGCCTAGTGCGGTGCCACGAAGTCGCGGGACAAACTCCCTCATACACCGGCCTCATTCTAATTCAAAATCCCGGTCATTGCCCGCCGAAATTTCCGCAACCGTTAACACCGCGCAGGGGCGGGAATTAACTCAGAACTTGGGCGATTTAACTCAAGGAGCCGGCGCCACAGTCACCTGCACCAGTCCAATCTGCTCGCTTTTCCGGGCTTCGGCCTTACGGCCAGTCCTCGGCACCCGAAATGCAGACACCGTTCAGCGTTCAGCGTTCAGCGTTCACCGTTCTCCGTTGAACCTTGAACGGTATAACGGTGAACGGTGAACGGTGAACGGCATAACGGTGAACGGTGAACGGCATAACGGTGAACGGTATGAACAGACAGATCCTGCTGGGGGATGAGGCGGTGGCCAGGGGGGCGATAGACGCGGGCATCAGTGGCGCCTACGCTTACCCGGGGACACCGTCGACAGAGATCTTCGAATACATTCACAGCCAATCGATCCAGGAGGAGCTGGAGATCCACGCCCGCTGGTCAACAAACGAGAAGGTCGCCTATGAAGAAGCGCTGGGAATGTCCTACGCCGGACGACGCGCCATCGTATCCTTCAAGCACGTGGGTCTGAATGTGGCCGCTGATCCGTTCATCAGTTCCACGATCTCGGGGGTCCACGGCGGATTGCTCGTAGTCGTTGCGGATGACCCCTTCATGCACAGCTCCCAGAATGAGCAGGACTCCCGCTTTTATGCGCGGTTCGCCCAGATTGTCTGCCTGGAGCCCGCCGACCAACAGCAGGCCTACTCGATGGCCCGAGAAGGCCTTGATCTTTCAGAGAGCCTCAACCTCCCTGTGATGCTCCGCCTTGTCACCCGCCTGGCCCACAGCCGCTCGATTGTTGCCCTGGCCGAGCCTCGTCAACAGAACGTGCGGTCTTTGTGCCCGGACACCTCGTATTGGACCCTGTTGCCCTCCAATGCTCGCCGGGGATTTGAGCGCCTGCTCGACAAGCAGGCTGAATTGCGGGCACTTTCCGAGAACCATCCAGCGAATCAACTGACTATGAGCGGAAACGGAAAAACGGGGATCATCGCGGCGGGGATCGCCCAAGGCTACGTTCAGGAAGCTCTGGGTGACCGGTTGGCTGACTGCAATCTGCTCTGTGTCGGTTTCTACCCTCTGCCCGTCGACAAAGTGAAGAAGCTGATCGAGAGCAGCTCCGAGGTTTGGGTTTTGGAGGACGGCTATCCCTTCATTGAGCAACAGTTGACCGGCGAAGGAATGCACCGCGGTCTGAAGGTACGGGGAAAGGTCAGCGGGGACCTTCCGCGCAGCGGCGAATTGACACCCGACCTCGTGAGAGCCGTTTTCGGCGCGGCGAAGACGCCCGCAGTCTCCCTTCCCGGGATCGACAAGGTGGTCAGGCCTCGCCCTCCGGTGCTGTGTGAAGGTTGTCCTCACTCTGACACCTATCAGATCATCCGCGAAGCGACCCGGGACTACCGGGACGTGCGAATCATGGGGGATATCGGCTGTTACACGCTCGGTTTCTACAAGCCGCACGAGGGGCTTCACTCCTGCATCTGCATGGGGGCCAGCATAGGGATGGCAGCCGGCATCAGTCACGCCGGCTTCAGCCCGGTACTCTGCGTTATCGGCGACTCCACCTTCGCCCATTCGGGCCTCACGCCGCTGCTGGATGCGGCCCGGGAGAACACCAACATAAAGGTCTTTATCCTGGACAATAGCATCGTGGCCATGACCGGTGGGCAGCCGACCATGGCTACAGATGAGGCGGTCGAGCGAATCGTGGCCGGCCTGGGGGTGCCCAGTGAGCACATCAAAGTGATCAAGCCGCTGCCCCGGAATCTGGACGACAACGTGCGTGTGGTCAGAGATGAGATTGAATACCGAGGTCTATCGGTCATCATAGCGCGGCGCGAGTGCGTCACTTACTACAAGGAGATCAAGACGGCGAAAAGCAACCGCGAAGGAGAATCGCGATGAAGCAGGATATCTTGCTGTGTGGCGTCGGAGGCCAGGGCATCCTTTCGATGGCCTACGTCATCGACTCAAGTGCCATGGAGGCAGGCTATTTTCTGAAACAACCCGAGGTGCATGGCATGTCCCAGCGCGGTGGAGCCGTGCAGGCCCATGTACGGGTCAGTGACAAGCCGATCGCGAGCGACTTGATTCCCCTTGGCATCGCCGACATGATCCTCTCGCTGGAACCGTTGGAGTCACTTCGCTACCTGCCCTATCTCTCCGCTGCCGGAGGCAGGCTGATTACGGACATCACTCCTTTTATCAATATCCCTGATTATCCCGACCCCTCCTCGGTCTACGGTCAACTCTTTCAGCTGCCGTCGGTCCTGCTTGTGAACGGCTCCCATCTGGCGCGCAAAGCCGGATCTCCGAAAGCCCAGAACATGGTCTTGCTCGGAGCTTCCTCTGCGCTGCTTCCTTATCCGGCGCCCATGCTGGAGAAGCATCTTGCCGTGCTCTTTGCCAGAAAGAGCGAACGCCTGGTGCATATCAACGTCAACGCCTTTCGGGCCGGCCGCGCCGTCTCTGGCTTTCAGCAGATCCTGAGTCAGGCCGGAGTTCCGATCGGCTTGATCGCCCGATTGCTCCCCTGGCTTGATTTCGAGCCTTGGCCGGTGTCAAGTGCCGTCTCTCGCGCCTGGGTGGAGTTCTTCAAGAGTCCCGCCGCCTGCGCCGCCACCGACGCCCTATGGGCCGAGCGAAAAGTGTTGCCGCTCGACGAGGAAGCGCCGCGGAAGCTGTTGGGAGGGTGACAGGGTGAGAGGGTGACAGGTCACCTTGTCACCCCGCATTCCGGCATGACGCCCGACGTCTGGGCCGTCCCCCCCTGCTTCCCGGACGCGGGATCAAGCGTCAGCTCGACCCGGAGCCACCATCGCGGCTTATCCACGATCTTGAGAGGGATGTTCCGGAGCGGGCCGGTGGTTGGGAACCAAAGGGAAAAGTTGTGCTTCTCCTGAGTTTTCAGGTTGGTCACCCGAAACTCCGCTTCGATAACATCCTTCACCTGCCATCCGGCCGCCGGTTCATATTCACGATGATGTTCGAGGTCTGATATTGCGATCTCGTAAGGTTTCGCGTTGTAGACGTAACTGAGCTCCGGTCGATAAGCGGCCCACTTGGGAGATCTTTTGGCGAAGCGGTCGGACACTTCTCGGACCAGGTATTTGACCGCGGTCAGAAAACCGAAGGGTTGAGGATAGGGAAATTCGGTCTTCTTGAGCTGGCGGGACCGGTCCGGCGGCCCCGCCTTAAGGCGCCGCCGGTATCCACATTCGACGCCCGCCGGCTGGGTGTAATCGAAGTCTTTCTTCTCCGAAAAGAAGTGTACGATCGCTGTCGCCCCGTCGGGCGTCACCCGGCTTTGTATGCCGTCATACCAGAAGGTGTCTTCCGCCTGGCGGTTTTTCACTTCGCTGAGAGACTCCTCGTCGGAATGGCGCATGAAGCCTTCGAAAGTACTGCTTAAGAGAATCGATGGACCCGACGAGCTTCCTTGCCACTCGGAGGATTCGCGTCCGTAGCCCCAACGGTTGATTTTCCCGGGTACCCGGTTGGGATTCGAGCCGAATAGCACCTCGACGGCTTCCCCCTGTTTCCCCTCGGCCGCCGGACTGTTCAGCAAAGCGATCGTTCCTCCGCCGACGTCCTCGCGTCCTACCCAGAACAGAAGGAGCCTCACGCGCCCCGCCATCCGGTAGCGGAAGACCCGCCACTGGGCGCCTGGTTCGCCGGCCGCCTCCAGAGGCTCGAGAAGGATGGCGAAGCATAGGAAAAAGACAGCTTTCCGTAGAAGCATTGTTTCTGATTGTACCAGCAGCGACAGGCAAGATCTTTCCCCTGGGACCCTAATCCGGCACGTCTCCTCATCGGCCGACAGGCGGCTTCCCGCAGTTTACAAACCCGCCCGCTTGTAATACTCTTTTGGCTTCCTGCCATCCCAGGCACCAATGATCAGATGAGGATTCTCTACTTCGACACGTTCAACGGCGTCGCGGGCGACATGATTCTCGGCGCGCTTCTCGACATGGGTTTGCCACTGGACTATCTCCGCTCGGAGCTCGGCAAACTCGGCGTCTCCGGTTACGAGCTGCGAGCGGCGCCGATCGTGCGTGAGGGCCTGCAAGGGACCAACTTCCAGGTGCTTGTGACTCACCGCCAGGATGATCACCATCACGGGCGCCACCACCACTCTGACCATCACACGCCACGACAAATCGAAGCGCTGATTCAGGCGAGTCAACTCGACCAAACCATCAGGGAGCGGTCGGTCAACATTTTCCGGCGGCTGGGGGAAGCGGAGGCGAAAGCTCACCGTACCTCTCTGGACGAAGTTCATTTTCATGAGGTCGGAGCCGTCGACGCAATCGTCGACGTGGTGGGTGCCTGTATCGGATTTGCTTATTTTGAGATCGATGAGTTCTATACCGCTCCGATTAATCTGGGCGGCGGTACCGTGACTTTTTCTCACGGCACCTGGCCGGTCCCGACGCCCGCCACCAGCGAGCTGGTTCGAGGTTTCCCCACGTTGCTCGGGACTGTTCAGTCCGAGTTGACCACCCCGACCGGAGCAGCAATTGTCACGACCGTAGCCAAAGCCTTGACATTCCCGCCGGCGGCCGAGTACTCGCGTTGGGGTCTGGGGGCCGGAGACCGTGAAATGCCGGGAATTCCCAATATGCTAAGATTAATGATTGGAGAGACTTCCGGCATCTCGCGTCCCAACAGCAACACCGGGCTTGAAGAACAAGCGATTGTCGTTCTCGAAGCCACCATAGACGACATGGAAGCCCAGGTTTTCGGCTACTTCATGGAGTTGGCTCTCAGGGAGGGTGCGCTTGACGTTTATTACACGCCGGTCCAAATGAAGAAGAACCGGCCGGCTGTGCTGCTCACGCTGCTGTGTGCGCCCGAGCAGGAAGCCAAAATGGCCGAGCTGCTGATCCGGGAGACAACGACCCTGGGGATACGCTCGACCACCACGCGGCGCTGGGCTGTTCCCCGCGAGATCACCGAAATCCGGACTGAACACGGGCGAGTTCGGGTCAAACTGGCCCGCTGGCAGGGACAAGTTGTGAATGTGTCCCTGGAATACGAAGACCTCAAGGAGATTGCCGAGAAGACTGGACAGCCTCTGAAATCCATCAGGAGGCAGGTACTCGAGCAAATGGGAAAAGCCGAAGATTATGAGTAAGACCTTTTACCTGACTACTCCTCTTTACTGCGTCAACGGTTCACCCCAAATAGGACAGGCCTATACGATGATCATCGGGGATGCTATCGCGCGCTTCACGCGACTGTCCGGGCACGAGGTCTACGCGCTTACGGGTACCGACGAGCACGGTTCAAGGATCGAACGGGCCGCCCAAGACCAATCGCTTTCGCCTCGTCAGTTGGTTGACCGTTACAGCGAGGAATTTCGGAAGGCGTGGGACAGACTGGGCCTGCGTTATGACCAGTTCATCAGGACCACCGACGAGCAACACGCCGCCGCAGTCCAGGAGTTGTACCGAAAGATAAAAAAGAACCGCTTCATTTATCTCGGTGAGTTCCGAGGCAACTACTGTGCGCGATGCGAGACCTACGCGGATGAGGACCAGAAAGAGTGCCTCAGTTGCGGTCAGCCCCATGAATTCATCTCGGAGCCGAGCTATTTCTTCAAGATGTCCGGCCTCCAGGAGAAATTGTTGTCTTTCTACCAGGACAATCCGGATTTCGTGATTCCGGGAACGCGGATGAACGAGATTCTCAGCATTGTCAAAGGAGGCTTGAGGGATCTGAGGATCAGTCGGACCTCAAGCAAATGGGGAATCAAGGTTCCCGATGACGAGCAGCATGTCTTTTACGTCCGGTTTGACGCTCTGACCGGGTACCTCTCCGGTGCCGGTTTTCCCCATGATATGGGACGCTTTCGCAAGCTTTGGCCGGCTGATGTACAGCTGGTTGCGAAAGACATGCTGCGTACTCATGCCATCTATTGGCCGGCGTTCCTGCTCGCGGCGGGGCTCGAGCCTCCGCGCCGTATCCTCGCGCACGGCTTGTGGACAGTCGAATCGGAGAAGACTCCCGCCAATCTGGTCAGCACCGACGAACTGAGCGACGTTCTTCCCCGTGACTACTTGAAGTACTTCCTGCTGCGCGAGATCCCTCTAGGGGCGGACGGCCACTTCTCCTACGACGGCCTTACGAGCCGCGTGAACAATGACCTGACCAACGATCTCGGGAACCTGGCCAGCCGGATTCTGAAGATGATCGAGAACTATTTCAACAGCGCCGTCCCGGAACCCGGAGACCTCGAGGGCGGTGACGAGGAGCTGAGGCGGTTCAGTAAAGAGACGGTGCAGCTGTACAAAGAGAACTTCGCACGCCTCCAGATTACCAAGGCGCTCGACAGTGTCTGGGAACTGAATTCAGTTGTAAACAAATACATCGTCGCGAACGAACCCTGGTTGCTTGCGCGTGATCGGTCGAAGAAGACGCGTTTGGCCACAGTCCTGTACAATGCGGCGGAGGCTTTGCGGATCATCGCGACGATGCTGACCCCGGTCACTCCCGACGGATCCGCCCTTATCCTCAGACAGCTGGGTCTCGAATCTGCCGGGGAAAACCCGAAAGCCAACGGCCTGATCTGGGGAGAACTGAAGGCACGCACGACCATCGGCCAGGTTGAAGCCATCTACCCGCGGTTGGATCCGGCCGAATTCCAGGAGAAAGTGAAGGCTAACCGGCAGCAGCAGGAGCAGGAAAGCCAAAAGGCGAAGCCCGCTTCCGTCGAGCCGGGACAACCACCCAAACCAGGCGAAATCACAATTGAAGACTTTGCCAGGGTCGAGATGAAGGTCGCTAAGATCCTTGAGGCCGAACGAGTGCCGCAGTCGGACAAGCTGGTGAGGTTGCAGGTCGACATCGGCGGCGAAACCCGCCAGTTAGTCGCGGGAATCGGCAAGGCTTACCCCCCCGAGACTCTGGTCGGCAGAATCGTCGTCGTCGTGACCAACCTCAAACCGGCTAAGCTGATGGGAGTGGTTTCAAACGGCATGATTGTCGCGGCATCTCACGGCGGCGTGCCTACTCTGGCGACGTTCACGGAGCCGGTGGCCCTTGGGTCGCGGCTCAAGTAGGTTCAGGGTTCAGGGTTCTCGGTTCTCGGTTCTCGGTTCTCGGTTCACGCGGTTCAGGTTTCCCGAGCCGAGACCGGGTCACCGGCAACCCAGGATACTGAACTCTGAACCCTGAACCGAGAACCCTGAACCCTGAACTCTGAACCGAGAACCCTGAACCCTGAACCCTGAACCCTGAACCCTGAACTCTGAACATGGCTTACATCGATTCTCACGCTCACCTGGACCACGAGCAGTTTGGGCAGGATATGCCGGATGTTCTCAAGAGGGCGAGCGAGGCTGGTGTTTCCCGGATACTCACCGTCGGCTGCATGACGGAGGATTCGGCGAGCGTCGCGGAAATGCTCGAGTTGGTCGAACGCGAGCCGAGCGTCTACGGGGCGGTCGGCATTCACCCGCATGACGCGAAACACTTTAGTGAGCAGGCGGCAGAAACCCTGACCGGCTTGCTGCGCCGTCCGAAAATAGTCGGCCTGGGGGAGATAGGACTGGACTTTCATTACGATTTCTCAGCACGGGACCAGCAACGGGAAGCCTTTCGCCGGCAACTGCGAATCGCTCAGGCGTTAGACAAGCCGATAATTATTCATACCCGGGAAGCGGACGAAGAGACCCGTCGCATTCTCGAGGAGGAAGTTCGGCCGGGCACCGCGGGCGTGTTCCACTGTTTCAGTTCGGACCTTCAGACAGCAGAGTTTGCGCTGGCTTTGGGTTTTTACATCTCGTTCGGCGGTATCCTCTCGTTTCGGAATGCGGAGAACCTGCGCGGCATCGCCAGGCGAATTCCGCTGGAGCGTCTGCTTATCGAGACTGACAGTCCCTACCTCGCTCCGGTTCCCAACAGGGGGCGCCGGAACGAGCCTTCGTTTGTGGTGAGGGTGGCCGAAGTGCTGGCCGCCGAGCGAGGCGTGACGCCCGCGGACATCGGGAAGCTGACGAGTTTGAATTTCGAGCGGCTGTTTGGCGTGTAAGCTGACGGGCGACAAGCTGACAGCTGCTCGTTAGCTGTCAGCCTTCGATGCGCTTCGCTTTTGAATTGGCGGCGCGCGTTAGGCTATAGTAGCGCGGAAAGAGCAGAACATGGCACTTGGGTCGGTACTGACCGCGAAGGACATCTTTCGGCTGGTTGAGGGGGACCTGCTCCAGGTCGAGGAGATGCTCCGTGCCCATGCCGATACCGGAGTCTCGCTGGTCGGCGATATTAATCAATACGTGCACGAAAGCGGCGGCAAGAGGCTGCGGCCTGCCATCCTGCTTCTGGCCGCCAAGCTGTGCGGACACGAAGGCGCTCCTGCTGTCAAATTAGGAGTCGTGGCTGAGCTCATTCACGTCGCGACCCTTGTTCACGACGATATCATCGACAACGCCTCCCTGCGCCGAGGCCGCCCTTCGGTCAACAACATCTGGGGGAACTCCATCACGGTCCTCATGGGTGACTGGCTCTACATGACATCCTTTCGCCTGGCTCTCGACCTGAAGGACTTCCGGATTCTGCAGCTGCTGATCGACGTGACCCGCACGATGGTGGAAGGCGAGTTGATACAGCTTGACCAGAATGGCCGGTCCGACATTTCGGTCGAAGAGCAGCTCGAGATCTGTCGCCGCAAGACCGCTTACCTTTTCGGGGCCTGCGGGCGGCTGGGCGGCATTCTGGGGAACGTGGGAGCCGAGCTCGAGCGGAAGATTGAACGATACGGAACCTCCCTCGGCATGGCCTTTCAGCTTATCGATGACCTGCTTGACTACACGTCAAGTGAGGAGGTTCTGGGGAAGCCGGTCCTGAAGGATCTCGAAGAAGGTCGCGTGACTCTGCCGATCACCTACCTGATGCAGCGGGCGACCTCGCGGGAGAAGGAATTTGTGGGGAGGGTCATCCGGACCAAGAACTTCAGCGCCGAGAACAAGGCCAGGATCCTGGAGCTTGTGAACGCCTACCAGACCGGCGAAGAACTGAAGCAGCTTGCGCGGCGGTACTCCGAAGAGGCCAAAGAATGCATCAGTCATTTCCCGGATTCGGTCTACCGGGACGCTCTCCTCAGAATCCCCGATTTTGTAACGGCTCGCGAATCGTAGGAACCGGCCCCCCACGGACGAACACGGACTGACACGGACAGGCACAAGTCCTGCCTGTCCGTGTCAGTCCGTGTTCGTCCGTGGGGGGCCGTGCCCTCACAGCGGCGGCTTGATGTCCTCGACGGTTATGGGGTCGGTGGAGACCGGCTGGGGTGCGATCAGGGCTTCGGTATTGTTCTCGGAAGGCCCGCTCGGTTGGAAGCTGGTCTCGAAGTCCTGGGCGGGCAACTCCTTGAAGACTTCCTTCATGAATTCGATCCAGATCGGCAGAGCGAGAGTGGCACCGAACACGCGATTGCCGAGCGGCTTCTTCTCATCTCTCCCGGCCCACACTCCGGCCGTCAGCTGAGGGATGAACCCCACAAACCAGCTGTCTGTGAAATCATTGGTCGTGCCGGTCTTCCCGCCCATGGGCCTCCGAAAGCTGTCGCCGGCCAGATGAACGGCCGTGGACGCCGTGCCCCGCTCGGTCACCGACTTCAGCATGAACACCATTTTCCCAGCGGTTTCGGGCGACACGACCTCCTCGACCCGGTGGCGGTGCTCTTCAAGCGTCACCCCGTTGTAGTCCTCGACCCGTTTGATGAAGTACGGTTCGGCGCGCACGCCGTTATTTGGAAAGGTCGTAAATGCCGAGGTGATCTCCTGCAGAGTGAGCTCGCCTGCACCCAGGGAGACGGGAAGATACGGGGGGAATTCCCGGCGTATTCCGAATCGGTGCGCCACATCGATGATCCGTTTGATGCCGAGTGCATTCGCCAGCCGGATCGTCGGCACATTGCGGGATTGGTACAACGCCTGCTGAATGCTGATCAGTCCCTTGTACTCTTCATCTTCGTTCGTCGGTTGGTAGAGCCGGCCCAGGCCGTCACGAAAACTGATCGGTGCGTCCAGGACGGTGTCAAACGGGGAGTATCCGCTTTCCATCGCCGTCACATATGTGAACGGCTTGAAGATGGAGCCCGGCTGCCGCAGCGCCTGAGTGGCCCGGTTGAACTTGCTGTACCGGAAATCGAAACCGCCGACCATCGCCTTGATCGCGCCGGTCTTGTTCTCAATCGCCATCAGAGCGGCCTGAGCTTCAGGGATCCGATCAAGAGCAACCTGCAGAGTCCTTTCCGAGCGGTTCACCTGCTCGATGCTGAACATCGCAACATCGCCTGGCTTCAGGGCCTCGCTGACCCTTTTGCGACCCGTCCAGGCGACGTCGTCGACGCCCAGCAGGGCGGTGTAGCCACCAATCTTGATCTGCGCCTGCGAGGCGCTCGACTGCAGGACGATGCCTGGGACCATCAGTCCCTCGTAGAAAATCTGAAGCCAATCGGCATGCTGATAAGTGCGCGGATCAAGTCCGGTCTCGATGGGCCCGCGCCAACGGCGCCGTTCCCGGTCGAATTTCTTCAGCCCATCGCGGATGGCCCGGTTAGCAGCCACCTGCATGTCATAGTCGACCGTTGTGTAAATCCGAAGACCGCTCTTCCAGATTTCGTCTGCGGTGTGTTTCTGCTCCAGGCTTATTCGAACCCACTCGATAAAGTACGGAGCCGGCCCTGACTCGAAGTTGCGGCCGTGAACCACGAGCGGTTCCTTGATGGCCTTCTGGTACGTCGCAGCGTCGATGAATCCCTCGTCCAGCATCCGCGGGAGAACGTAGTTGTTCCTCCTGCGCAGCGACTGATCGGGATGACTGATGGGAGAATGTCGCTCCGGGGATTGGACGATGCCCGCGAGGAGAGCCGCCTCGGCGACCGTCAGATCCTTCAGCTGCTTGTGCAGGTAGAAGTCCGCAGCGGCCGCAAACCCGTAGGTTCCGTGACCCATGTAGATCTGATTGAAATAGATCGTGAAGATCTGTTCCTTCGAATAGGTCTTCTCGATCTCTATCGCGTAAAGCATGTCCGTGATTTTTCGCTTGAGCGTTCTGTCCCGGCTAGTGAACTGGAGCTTGCTCAGCTGCATCGTCAGAGTCGAGAAACCCTTGCGCTCACCGAGAAACGTGTCACGGAAAAGCGTCATGAAGGCGCGGCTGAAATCGATACCGGAATGGCGGAAGAACTGGCCGTCCTCCGCAGCCAGGATAGCCTCCTTAAGATGTTTGGGTATCTGATCGAAGGTGACAAGTATCCGTTTCTCGGTCGCGAATTGACCGAGAACCCGGCCGTCGTCCGCGTAAACGTAGGAGACAACGTTCGGCCTCACTTTTTGGAGCTCATCCACTCTGGGCAGGTCGATCGCGTAGCCAAAAACCAAGCCAAGCGCCATACCCAGCACGGCGACTCCAATAACGACAAGCGCGTAGGTGGCCCAGAAGAGGGAATGCCGCTTACGTTTCCCGGCCACCGAATTCTTCTGCATCGCGATCATTTTACACTAGCCCTCCTGAAGGTGGCGGTCGAAAGGACCCCAAAGACGTGAAGGACCCCAAGGACCTCAAAGACCTAAACGACAATCGCGGACCGTCCTTAAGGTCCTTGAGGTCGTTGCGGTCCTTTTCGCCGGTGCCTCACGCACTCCCGGTGCCATACCGAAACCCCGAAAACACGGCCGATCGCGGTTCGCACGTGTCTCTCGTCCCACACCCCGTGTCGGCCTCGACACGCCCGTCACCTTAACGCGAATCTCCATACCGTTTAGAATGAATGAAGTACTCCCTTTTCGGAGGAGTAACAGGAGGAATTGACTGAATCGTCTGTTAAGAGTTCTGCTGGTCAGGCCGGAGGAAGCCCCCGCCGTTCTCACCATGGCCGGTTACTTCTTCCTGGCTATGAGCTGTGTCAGCGTCATCAAGGCTCTTCAGTTCACATTCTTCCTCGAAAACATTGGCTTTGACTGGCGGCTGCCGGCGCTGTACGTAATTTCAGCCGGCTTGGCGGTGCCCGTCGTCTTCCTGTATCGAAGACTCGCCCGCAAGCTGACGCATTTGGCTTTGTCGAGCGGAACGCTCCTGTTCTTCATCCTGACCCTGGCGGGGGCGTGGCGACTGCTGGAGCTGCGCATATACTGGGTCAATTTCGCTTTCTTCGTCTGGGCCGGACTGTTCACCCTGCTGTTGCCAACCCTGGGGTGGGTGGTCTCCTACGAGCTGTTCACAGCGCGGGAGGGGAAGCGCGTCTTCGGATTGCTGGGGATGGGCGGGATCCTCGGAGGCGCGGCCGGCGCCTACTGGACCTTCCTTTGGGTGGATCGCTACGGGACTCACGGACTGCTCGAACAGATCCTGCTGGTTCTCTTCCTCCTTCAAGCCGTGCTGCTGATCATCAGCAGGTCGAAGAGGCACGAACGGCGGCGAGAGGGACGCAAACCATGGGCCGCGGCTGACTTTGAGCCCGGCCGCGAAAAGGCTCGGTCCCCGGGTCTGCTTGCCTCTTCGTACCTGCGCTCAATTGCTGCGCTCGTTTTCGTCTCCGGTCTCACTACGACGATGGTCGATCTTAACTACGTCTGGTTCCTGGAGCGTCGCTATCCCGGCTCGGGCGAGGACCTGACGCAGTTCATCAGCGGGCTGCTGGGAAGCATGTTCCTGGTTTCGGGCTTTTTTCAGCTGCTTGGGACGGGGCGCCTGCTGAATAGATTCGGTATTCCGGTAGCCCTTCTGGTCCTCCCGGTCGGATTGGCAGGCGGAGCGGGGGTGGCGGTCCTCGTCGCCGGCTTTTTCCCGGCGGTGGCCCTTAAGGCGATCGACGGTTCCCTTCGGCCGTCGTTGCACCGAACGGCTGTCGAGGTGCTCTATGTTCCGGTCGCCGGGGAAGGTGCGGTGAGTGTTAAGAGCCTGGTAGATCTGGTCATCTTTCGGCTGGGCGATGCGTCGGGAGCCCTCGTCTTTCTGGTCGGTCGGGCGATTTTGGGCGACTCGGCGCGTGTCGTTCCCGTCCTGATTGTCTGTGCCGCCTTGTCGTGGGTCGTCCTTTCGTGGCGAACCGCTAGAGCGTACGTCGAAGATCTTCGGTCAACGGTCCGCAAGGCCGCGTTTAGTCGTCGCCGGCTGCCTCTGCACGATTTCCGCTCTGCCGATCTTGTCATGGAACAGTTACGCGAAGGTGAAGGAAGTCGTCTGCGATTCGCGCTCGAAAAACTGGCGGCGTTTTCGGACGTTGAACGAAGCTCTCCCGGGGTTGCGCGGGTTCCGACCGAGGAAATGCTCGAGTCTCACATCTCGGGTTTGTACAAGGCCTTGCCCCCTTGGTTTACGACCGTTTCAAATCTAGTTTCCAGTGCAGACCCCGAAACGGGAGCGGCGGCCTTCCACCTGTTGGTGAGGTATGACCCGAGGACCTATCTGCGCCGGCTGAAAAAGGATTTACAGAAGGACCAACTGCCGGATGCGACTTATCTCGTGTACCTGGCCCTCTATGGCGACCAGCCGGAACGTGTCGTGCAGCCGTCCAGGGCCCTGAAATGGAGCCGGGAAGTCCGGGGCGTCCAAGGCGCGGCACTGGCAAGAGTCATGGGGAGAACGAGGGATACCGCCTACCTGCCCGTGCTGTCCGAGTGGCTGCAGAGCCCGGACCTGGAACTCCAGAAAGGTGCGGTGGAGGCGATCGGTCACCATGCGGATGACCGGTTTTGGGAGACGCTGGTCTCGTTTCTCCGGTCAGGCCGAACCAGGCAAGCCGCGAGAGTAGGACTGGCAAACTACGGGATGCAGGCCATTGACCGATTGATGGCACTCTTGAGGAATCCTGAAACGGACCTGGCCATTAAACGCGAGGTCCCGCTGGTCCTCGGGCATATTCGCGCATCTGCCGCGCGAGCGGCCCTTATGGTGGCGCTCTTCTGGCCGGATCCGGTCGTCTCCTTCCGGGCTCTGAAAGTTCTGAACAAGACCCGGGCCTACCGTGATTTGTCTTATGTCGAAGCCTCGTTCATGCCTGTCCTGATGCAGTGGGCCCGGCAGTACTACCAGGCTCGGAATCTGGAGTCGATCATCCCTGATGACGTGGTCCGCCGCAGCGGGCGGATTCACGCGGGATCCAGTGTCGAAGAGGCTCCGACCCAGTTCGGCCAGCTTACTGCCCGCTTGCCCAGGCGCCCGGCTTGGCGGCTGCTACGGAAAGTTTCCAGGGAAAGGCAGAGTTGGACGGTCGAGAAGATCTTTAGAACCATGGACCTGTTTCTGCCTCGAGGCGAAGCTTATTTCTCGTATCTCGCCATGGACGATCGGACCATGATTCGAGACAATGCTATCGAGTTGATCGAGATGCGGCTTCGGGGCGAGGTCCGACAAGCGCTGCTGCCGATTTTCGGCGAGAAGGACCGGGAGGAACAGGTCCGGATCGGCAGACGGCTGTTTCGCCTGCCGTCCGAGAGGCAAGGAGTGCTCCACGATGCTCTGTTTGATGAAGATCCGCTCGTTCGCTCGTCAGCCCTCGCGGTGGTGGGAGAGGAGGGGCTGACCATGCTCAGCGACGATGTTCGCAAAGCGACTCAAGACCGCAACAAACTGGTTCGTGAGACAGCCGAGTGGGTCCTGCAGAGCCTGACCGGGGAGCCAACGGCATCGGCTGGGTAAGACGCAATGCTGACGACCATCGAAAAGGTATTCATCCTTCAGGAGATCGAGTTCCTCGGCAAGGCCTCAGCCGACCACCTCGCGCTGCTTGCCGATTTGTTTCAAGAGGAAACCCGGCAGGCGTCCCACTATCTTTTTCGTGCCGGATCACCCTGTTCTTCGTTCTATCTGCTCGTTGAAGGAAAGGTTGAGTTGCAGAAACCGGACGACCGATCTGAAGTGATCGAGAGCGGCCCCGTCAACTTCTGGGCGTGTCTGAGCCGACGCCCCACCAACCTGGCCGCAAAGTGTCTGACCGACTGCCGCTTGCTCGTCATGGCGAGCGAAGACCTCGTCGATGCCCTCACCACCGAACCCGGCCTCAGTCTCGCCATACTGAAATACCACGCCCGCGCGCATTGGATGTGACCGGTAGCCTGGCGGCGGTAATTAACCACAGAAGACACGGCGCGGCGTAGCCGCAACCAAAAGCCTGCCCGATGAAGAAGAAAGACAGAATGTCGAATATCGAATATCGAATATCGAATGTCG
>Ga0105092_10000829_pt1 | contig 16433 bp, 15 predicted proteins | sample PPLLak2March2015_FD_87021 | JGI IMG/M metagenome (GOLD analysis project Ga0105092, IMG submission 87021) | Freshwater sediment microbial communities from Prairie Pothole Lake near Jamestown, North Dakota, USA - PPLs Lake P7 Core (1) Depth... | ecosystem: Environmental > Aquatic > Freshwater >... | reverse complement strand
TTCGCCTCATTGCGCGCGGACCAAAGACTGGGAAGAAGAGCCAGCAAAGCAACCGCGGTGGTGCGCAAAAGGAAATCGGTCTGCGGATTGCTGGCAACACCAACGAATGTCAGCAGTTCCGATGGGATCAGGAGTTCGGCGATCGCTGCGGAGACAATGAACAGGGCGGTAGCTGTGATTATGGCTTTGTGTAACATCCAATCCTCTTTCATTTATGAAACTCAGCCGCCTGAGGTGGTCACAGGCGGCTGAGTTTGCAGGTTGAGGTTCAACAGTGGATAAAAATCATTTTGCTAATCTTCGCAGCCCGATGTACTGGAATATCGCAAAGACCAAGACAACATCTGCGATGATGGCAATTGTCCATTTGCCGGCCGTGGAGAAGGGGATAAGGTTCGCAAAGATCAACACTGCGCTTCCAAGTACCCAGACAAGATTGCCGTATACTGCAAACCGGGCAATGCCGGTATTGACTGGTTCCGCTCGCGCCGCGAGATAGATTTCAAGCGCGTACACGATCACTCCCACGCCAATGGCAGGAATGATCCAGGAAGCAGACACGCCGAGCAGGCTGGCAACTGCTTTTGAGAACAACAAAAAGGCAGCGCCGCTTGTGAAAGAGAACACGCTGTCGATAAACAATGCGTTCTTGAGAAGAGATGAGTTACTGGCTAACATAAGAGTCTCCTTTTGAGTTGATTTGACCCCATGGTAAGCATCGGAGACTGCCATTCCCACGAAAACAACTGCCATTTCCTGCCAGTTACGAAAAATCCCTCTCCCACAAATCGTTTGCGATCAGCCTGGCCCCCGCATTTTGCCAGTTGTGTAACGTCCGTTCAGGTACAAACGCCTGGAACCAATCAACTGCTTCTTTTTCAAAAGCCGCCAGACTTTTTTCCTGGCTGCGACTGTAGGGACGCAAGCCCTTCACATATGGAAAGAACAACGCATTGTAGAAACGCCATTCATCTGTCGTATCGAATTCTTTTCCGTTCTGTGGTTTGAGTTTCAGGATCGCTTCGGTCAATAACGATTTGAGCTCTGCTGCACGTTCCAGTGTGGTGTCTAAGATGCCGCGCTCCTTCAATCTTCGCTCGATGGCGGGAAGCTGCGTCAGCGGGCTGGATGCCAGGCGGGTGAGATTCCCAAAGTGACTCAGGGCGCGCCGTGTGAGACGGGAACGTTCCTCTTCATTCAGTGCAGACAGATCGATCTGCGGATCTTTTCGGGACAACACCGTTGATTCCGTGATCAGGCGGGCGCGCGCCTCCCGAACGGGTTGGACGCGTGAAAATGCGAATTCATCCAGCCTGGCTTCCAGGACATTGCCAAAAACGGCGATGAGGATGGAGGCAAGGACTGTTGTCGTCAGCAAAATCCGCATTCCTGGCGTGAAGCCTGTCTGGATGGCGATGACAAAGCCTACCTGACCCGCAAAGATCAGCACGAGGAGAAGAGTCAATGCCAGCGAACGAAGCATACCCGGGAGAAATGTCTCCCCTTCGTCGAAGGCGTCGAACCAGGCGATGCAGAAGCCCAGGAAGAGCAGGTCTATGCCAATGGAAGGGAGGGCATATTCCTGGGGGAGCCATTTCGCGGGGAAGAGCAGGAATGCTTCGCCCAGGGCAAAGAATAATGTTGCTGTGAACAGGATGCCTGTCACCTGCCGGGGCTGAAGGAAAGCTCGATAGTCCCGGACCAGGCCCAGGGTCCAGAGAAGAGGCGTGAGTCCGATCAAAAGAGAGATCCATAAAAAGGGCAACCTCGCAGTGAGGGTTGGCTCGAAGAGAAAGAATCCGGCAAGCAAAAACGTCATCGGGAGGAGCAGCCACTTCCAGACGGCGAAGAGGACCGGGTGTCCGTCTATTATTCGTTGATCGAGATGCAAGATCGCACCGACCCAAAGGACGGGCGGCAATAATCTCAACGCAAGTGAAAGATTGGGAACGTTGATTTCGAGCGCCGCCGCATAAAAAAGCAATCCCAACCCTGTCAGCCGCAGGCGTGGGTGTGCGCCGCGCCCGAGCAAAAACAGGCCCAGCCAGGTGGAAAGAGTGAACGGGATCAGGTTCAGAAGTACCATATTGGAATTATACTCAGAGCGATTCCAGGCGACAGTCACTTTTGGTAAACACTTCAAAACCAAATTGCAGAGGTGAAGTGACTGTCACCTTACCAAGGAGATTCATGAACAAAGGCATTTTGAACGGGATCGGCGCCTATGCGTTGTGGGGACTCTTTCCTATTTACTGGAAGTACCTGCACCAGGTGCCTGCTTTGCAGATCATCGGACACCGCATTGGCTGGTCATTCCTGCTGTTGATCGTTGTCATCCTGCTGACCAGACAGTGGCAAAGTTTTCGTTCCGCCGCGCTTGCACCCAAAACGATCGTGATCTATTCGATCGCGGCGGTTCTCCTTTCGCTGAATTGGCTGGTATATGTCTGGGGTGTGAATTCCGGTTTTATTGTGGAAACCAGCCTTGGTTATTTCATTAATCCACTTTTCAGTGTGCTGTTGGGGGTTGTGTTCCTGCGTGAGCGCTTGCGCCCCGCACAGTGGCTTCCGATTGTGTTGGCTGCGGCAGGTGTGATCTATCTCACCGTCACCTACGGTCAACTGCCCTGGATTGCCCTCTCCCTGGCTTTTACCTTTGGTTTGTACGGCCTCGTGAAAAAGCTCGCGCCGCTCGGCTCACTCTACGGGCTGACGCTCGAAACGGCGCTTGTCTTCCCGATTGCCCTGGTCTATCTCGCTTTTGCCGGTTTCACCGGCAGCGGCGCATTTCTGCGTCAGGGTTCGCTGACCGATATCCTTTTGATCGGCACGGGGATTGTAACCAGTATCCCGCTCCTGATGTTTGCCTCCGCGGCGCGCCAAATTCCATTGACGATGATCGGCGTGTTGCAATATATCGCGCCGACCCTGCAGTTTTTGATCGGCGTTTTTCTCTACCAGGAAGCCTTCGATCGACCGCGTTTCATCGGCTTCAGCCTGGTGTGGCTTGCGCTCATTATTTTCTGGCTGGAAAACTATCTTGCCAACCGTCGTGTACCGGTCCAGCCGATTCCTGAACTGGGAGAAGGCTAATGAAAATTCTTTTTATCGGCGGGACTGGGGTCATCAGTTCTGCCTGCTCCGAGCTTGCCCTGAAGCGCGGGCATGAATTATTCCTGTTGAATCGCTCCGTTTCGACGAAATACCCCGCGCCGGAGGGTGCCACCGTTTTACAAGCCGACGTCCACGCCGACGAGGCGCGTCTCGCGAAGCTGTTGGCGGGTCACCGTTTCGACGCGGTGGTGGACTACATTGCCTATACCGTGGACGACATTGAACGCGACCTGCGGCTCTTCCGCGGCAAAACGGATCAATTTGTCTTCATCAGTTCCGCCTCGGCGTACCAGAAGCCGGTCAGGAATTACGTCATCACGGAACGGACGCCGCTGGAGAACCCATACTGGGAATACTCGCGCAATAAAATTGCATGCGAAGACCGGCTGATGTTTGCCTACCTTGAAGAGGGCTTCCCGGTGACGATCATCCGCCCCTCGCACACTTATGGATATACCCAGATCCCGTTTGGGGTCTCGAGCTGGCGCCACCCCTGGACGGTGATCGACCGCATGAAACGCGGACAAAAGGTCATCGTGCCGGGAGATGGCACGTCGCTCTGGGTGCTGACCTGGAACGCGGATTTTGCCAAAGGTCTGGTTGGCTTACTGGGCAATGAGAAAGCCATCGGCGAGGCATTCCAGATCACGTCGGATGAAGTTCTCAGCTGGGACCAGATCCACCTCGAAGCGTATCAGGCTCTCGGCTTGGAGCCGAACGTGATCCACATCGCCTCGGATCTGATCGCGGTATACGACCCTCCTTCTCTGGGAAGCCTGGTTGGCGATAAATCCAATAGCGTGGTGTTCGATAACGGCAAGATCAAACGTTTTGTGCATGATTATTCCTGTGAGGTCAACTGGGCGCAGGGCTTGCGACGCTCCCTGGCCTGGTTCGAGGCGCACCCTGAATTCCAAACGATAGATCATGAAATAAACACGCTTTGGGATCAGATCATCGCCTCCTATGGTCGGGCGTTCCCGCCCTAGAAATCAGGCTCAAATCCATTTTGTGGCAGCGTGATATACTCACCTGGAGTGAGAAGTGCATGAAATTCGAACCCATTCGTCAGATCTTTCGACCACCCTTTGGGTTAGAACGACGTGAAACGACTGCCAGATTCCTCTATACCATTCTCGTCGCCGCGCTGATCATCGATGTAGGCATGATCGTTTTTCGTGTGCTCGAGGGGGCAGCGTTCTCCAGCACAGCCCTGAGAGTATTGATCGGCTTTTTTGTATTGGTAGTTGTCTTGCTGCTGATGGTGAAGCGCGGCTATGTAGACCTGGTTGCTGTCACTCTGGTTGTGACGGGATGGGTGGGGATTACTTATCAGGCCTGGATGGCGGATGGTGTCTACGACACGACGATCTATGTCTACATTTTCATTGTCTTTATCGCGGCCTTGCTCACCAACTGGCAGACTACGATTACTTTTTCCATTCTAAGTATCGTCGCGATTTGGTTTTTTGCCATCACCGAGGCGCGAGGTTTGCGATTTCTGAACCTGAATTCACCCCTCAACGTGGCGCGCGACCTGACCGCGATCTTCCTGGCTCTGTTTTTCCTGATCTATCTTGTGATCGCCACGATCAGGCATTCGCTGGAGGCGGTTCACGAAGGCGAGGAAAACTTCCGGAAAATCTTTCACGTCAGCCCGGTTGCGAGCGCAATTGTCTCGCTCGCAGAGGGTCGCCTGATCGGTGCCAACGAAGCCTATGCTAGGCTTATGGGGCTGGAGCCAAACTCTGCAATTGGCAAAACGACTGTTGAACTGGGACTATGGAGTAGTTATTCTGACCGTACAGAATTTGTGCAGGAATTGAAGGCCCAAAAATCGATTTACAGGCCTGACCAGAAGATCAAAAGCCAGTCGGGGGAAGAACGGATCACACTCGCCTTTTACGAATTGATCGATTTCGAACGTCAGCCGGCGATCCTGACCATGTTCTATGATGTCACAGACCAGAAGAATGCCCAGCTTGCACTGCAAGCCAGCGAACAGAAGTATCGCAACTTTGTCGAAAGGAGCATGGAGGGGATCTGGTTTTTAGCCTTTGACCAGCCCATCTCCACCAGCCTGCCAGCCGAAGAGCAGGTGGAATTGATCTACAAACGTGGGTACATTTCTGAGTGCAACAATACCCTCGCTCACATGTACGGCTACAGTTCCCGCGCGGAACTTCTCGGAGCGCATATCTTTACTTTCGCGGTCCCTGAGGAACTGAACGCAACCAGCTATCTGGCAACATTGGCCCTGGTCAGGGAAGGATATCGCTCCGGCAGCCGTGAGACGCAGGAACGAACTCGCGATGGAAAAACGGTTTATTTTTTGAACAGTGCGGTCGGCGTCGTCGAAGACGATCGTCTCGTTGGCTTCTGGGGCACCCAGCTCGATATTACTGCTCTCAAGAACACGGAAGCTGCCTTGCGCCGCAGCGAAGCACAGACACGCGCCCTGCTGGATGCCGTTCCGGATATGATCTTCGAGCTCAGGCGGGATGGCGTCATCCTGCAGTTGATTTCCTCTGCCACTCATCCATCGCTGCGGGTATCTGAACAGTTTGTGGGCAAATCGATCCGGGAGGTTTTTCCTTCCGTGGCGGATCAGATGCTCTTTGCGATCGAGCGGGCACTTGAATCGGGACACCTCCATGCCTTTGAATATCCGCTGACCCAGGGCAACGAAAACAGGACCTTTGAAACACGGGTGACGTATCTCAGTTCTGACAGTGTCCTGGCTATCATCCGGGATGTCTCCGTTCAGAAATGGATCCAGGGGGAGCGTGAAAATCTGATCACGGAACTCGAGCGAAAAAATGCCGAGCTCGAGCGTTTCACTTATATGGTTTCCCATGATCTGAAATCACCGCTGATCACGATCAAAGGCTTTCTCGGCTTTCTGCGTGATGATGCAAAAGCCGGAAATATTAAACGCCTGGATAGCGACATCCAGCGCATTAGCGACGCAGCCGACAAGATGCAGCGATTGCTAAATGACTTGCTCGAGCTTTCGCGCATTGGACGTTTGGTGAATGAACCGGAGACCATCAATTTCAAGGAAATGGTATCCGAAGTGCTGGAGCTGCTGCATGGCCGGATCCATGGTGGCACGGCTACCATCCGTGTGCAGGTTGCCGAGAATCTTCCGGATATCTATGGCGACCGCCCACGCTTGTTTGAAGTTCTGCAAAATCTGGTGGATAACGCTGCCAAGTTTATGGGCAGTCAACCCAATCCCTGCATTGAGATTGGCCAGGAAGGCACGGATAATAACGGGTTTCCCATTCTCTTTGTCCGGGACAATGGGGTCGGGATCGATCCGAGATTCAAGGACCGCATCTTTGGCTTGTTCGACAAGCTTGATCCTCGCACCGATGGTACTGGGATTGGGCTTGCCCTGGCAAAACGGATTCTGGAAGTTCATGGGGGCAGGATCTGGGTGGAGTCGGAGCTCGGAAAGGGATCGACCTTTTATTTCACGCTTCCGCAGGTCAGGGCTCAACCCTGAACGCAGGATGAATTTCCAGCGCCACACTGACAAATGTCAAGGACCGCTGCGCCTTATTTTGGATATAATTTATCCAAAATACAACAAGGAGTTCTGACATGAATTTTGCAATGTGGCGGAAGGCGCTCAATGTAATCCCTGAAGTTTCCAAATCCGAATGGGATCAGCTGGATGTGATCTCGAAATGGCTGATCTCGACCCGCGCAGCGGTCCTGATCATGACCTTTATCTCCGCGGCTCTCGCGGGACTTTTTGCCTGGCGCGACAACTCGTTCAGTTTCCTGCCCTGGCTGGCGCTCACGCTCGGCCTGATCCTGGCCCATGCCAGCAACAACATCTTCAACGATTACACCGACTTCGTCCGCGGCGTGGACAAGGATAACTACTACCGCAATATATACGGCGCTCAACCCGTTGCCAGCGGCCTGATGACAAAACGCCAGCATCTTACTTATTTTGCAGTGACTGTGTTGATCGCATTTGGATTGGGCCTTTATCTGGCATTCTATACGGGCTTCAGCACCACCACCTGGATGCTCATTGGCCTTGGCGCGTTCTTCCTGTTGTTCTATACCTGGCCCCTCAAAGGGATGGCAATGGGTGAGCTCGCTGTGCTAATTGTTTGGGGTCCCCTGATGATTGGAGGTGGATATTATGTGCTTACTCAACAATGGAACTGGAATGTTGTCCTGGCCAGCCTTCCTTATGTATTTGGAGTGACCACTGTCATCTTCGGCAAACACATCGACAAACTTGATATGGATAAGGTGAAGGGCATCCATACCCTGCCGGTTGTCATCGGAGAAAAAGCTTCCCGTTATGCAGTACTGGCAATGATGATCGCACCCTATCTTTTTACCTTGTATTTGATCGCGGTAAGGTTTTTCACTCCGGTGATGTTGATCGTTTTGCTGGCGCTTCCCTCTTTCCTAAAGATCTATCCGGTGTTCCTAAAACCCAAGCCGGAAACCCGCCCGGAGGGACAGATAGGCTGGCCGTTGTATTTTGTCGGATATGCCTTTTACAACAATCGTACATTCGGTTCCCTGTTCATGTTTGGCCTGCTCATTGATGTCGTGTTGCGCCTTTTACCGTTTACGCAAAACTTCTGGCGCTAAATAGTAGCCGACGGTACTTTAAAAACATAAGTTTTGGCGGATTGCAAACCCGCCCTACAATTACAAAAAGAGCAGGGATGTTTCCTGCTCTTTTTGTTTATACCTGGCGTCCATTAGGACAGATTGTATCCGATTTCACAAATTAGTAGTATAATTTTTTTCGAGAGAGTTGAACCGTCAGGTTAATGATTTTCTATTAGTTTTCAAAACTCAGAAGGAGAGTTGGTGATGGCAAACAGACTGGAAGCCACCATCCTGATCGACAAACCCGCCGAGGACGTTTTTACATTTCTCAATACACCTGAAAACCACCCGAAGTTCGTTCCGGGGATGCTTGAATTTAACAAAACGTCGCCAGGACCGATCGAGCAGGTGGGGACGTCGGTTCAGGGTGTGCGGCGATTTCTCGGCCGAAGAATGGAACTGCCTTACGAAATTACGGAATACCAGCAAGGCACACGGCTTGGCATGCAGGGAGCGATGGGACCGATCACATTCAAGGATGGATACGTGCTGGAATCGATGGGACCCAGCACGCGTGTAAAGTTCTGGCTCGAACTGACCCTGACGGGTGTGATGAAGCTGGCGCGTCCTTTTGTTGCGTTCGTCGGCAGGACTCACGCCCATGAAACGCTCGTGAATTTGAAAAAAGCGCTGGAAGGTTCGAAATAGGGGAAAGCTGTACGCATGGCAATCGATCTCTACCAGCCGTTCACAAATCCTGTGACAAAAGAAACCTTCCGCTGCCTTTCCGGCACCGCAGAAGCGTATGTGATGGAATGGACCGTCCAGCCGGAAGGCTATGTTCCTTTTGAACATATCCACGTTTCGCAGGATGAGATCTTCCATGTGAAGCAGGGCGAAATTCGCGTGGTCATCAATCGTCAGGAACAGATTGGCAGGCCAGGAGAGACCGTTACCGTCCTGCGTGGGACACGTCATATTGCCTACAACCATACCCCTGAACCCCTGGTCTGCGTCGTGGAGTACAAACCCGGAATGGATATTTCCAGGTCTTTTCAATGTTTTAGTGGTTTAACTTGTGATGGCGATGTGTATGGCAGGTACGGGATCAACGTTCCAAAGATGATGTACTTCATGAAGAGAATGAACATGCAGGCATTGGCGCGCCCCGCAAGCCTGCCTGCCCCGATCTTTAATATACTGATGAATATATTTTATGTGTATGGTTCACTTGCAGGCTGGGAGAAATTGTACAGGAAATATACTGCGTAGCATCTTCAAAGAATGGAAACGACAAATCATGAAGGAACTTACGAATCGCGAAATGATCGAAAAAGCAATGACCGTTCTCCGGCCGATCAAATTGGCACACGCGAATGAAGCTGGTGATGTGGCTTGTGCCTTGCTAAGTTCGAACGGCAATCTCTATCTGGGCGTTTGTATCGATGTTGGCGGTGGGATGGGTTTCTGTGCGGAGCATAGTGCCATCGCCGCCATGATCACAGCCGGGGAAACCCGCATTGCAAAGATTGTCGCCGTTTGGCGCGATCAGGTGGTGTTGCCTCCCTGCGGCAGATGCAGGGAGTTTATGTCGCAAATTGATGCAGAGAACCTTGCGTGTACGGACGTCATATTGGGTGAGGACAAAGTTGTTAAATTACGGGAGCTTCTCCCTTACCAGTATGATGAGATGAGAAACACGTAGTTTAGTTTCTGGTGCAAAACCGGCTCACGCCGCCGTCCTTTGCGCACGCCGTCCCTACGGACGGCAGTCCCTGTGGGACGGCGGCGATTACAGGGTACCACCTGCGCAGGGAGCACTTTTGCACCAAGAACTAGTTTAGTAGGTATTGAATGGAGAGTGTATATGAGCACAAATTTAAGTATGTGGGTGACAGCCCTGCAGCGACCTATTAAGTTGTACGACAAGAAGGAATGGGACAAACTCGATCTCATCACCCAATGGCTGATCGCTACGCGTGGCACCGTCACCCAACTGACGGCTTTTTCAGGCGTCATCGCCGGGCTGCTTGCCTGGCGGGACGGATACTTTTCCTGGCTGCCCTGGCTGGTGATGACTGTGGGTTTGTACTTTGCCCACAGCACGGAGAATCTCGTTAATGATTACATTGATTTCTCACGCGGTATCGATGAGGATAATTATTACCGCGCTCAATACGGCATTCATCCGCTCGTGCATAAGTTTTGGACGAGGCAGGACTGGCTGCGCTGGTTTCTGATCGCAGGCACCATTGCTACGCTAGCCGGTGTGTTCATGTTGATCTACACTTCGTTTTCCCCGATCGTGATGGGCCTATTTGCGATCGGCATCCTGATGATTCCCTTCTATGCCTACCCACTCAAGTACCTGGGCTTGGGGGAGATCCTGATCTACATCAACTGGGGACTGATCATTATCCCTGGCGTTTATACGATCCTGGCTGGGCAAATCACTCCCAATCTCGGTTATGTGGCTCTCACCGGGATGGCATTTGGTTTCGGATTTGGAAGTTTCAACTGGGGTAAGCATGTGGATAAGCTCCATGCAGATAAAGCCAAGGGCGTGAAAACGCTCCCGGTGCGAATCGGGGAGCGGGCCGCGCGTTATGTGAATATTTCCGCTCTCGTTTTGTCCTATGCCATCGTCCTGTACCTGGTGTTTGGGGCGCGCTTTCTCACGCCGGCTGTCCTGCTTGTCTTCCTGGCGTGGCCCCGGGCCTGGAATGTGATCAAGTTGCTGACAAAACCGCGGCCAGCCGAAGCGCCGGCTGGGTTTGAGTTCTGGCCCCGCTGGTTTTCCACCCCTCAATTAAAGCACGTCCGTTTATTCGGCGGCTTGTATATTATCGGCTTGTTTGCAGATAACCTTCTGCGGATTTTCCTGCCTGGGTTCTGGCAGTAGAGACAAGGCGTAGGTATGAAAGTTGCAATCACCGGCGGAACCGGATTCATTGGCAGGCATCTGGTGCAGGAATTGCTTGACCGTGGACACGAGGTTGTCGTCATCTCGCGCGGATTGTATACGCGCGGCAAAGGCATTCCTTCGGAAGCTAATCTCAGCCATGTACGTGCAAATGTCATCGATGCGCCTGAGTTGACCCGTGCCTTTGCAGGTTGTACCGCGGTGGTCCATTGCGCCGGGACGAGCGAAGATCCATCCCAGACCTTTCAACAGGTCCATGTGGAGGGCGCCCGATCGGCTGTAACGGCCGCTCAACAGGCTGGTGTGCAAAAGTTTGTGCTGGTGAGCTACCTGCATGCCCGTCCAAATGTACGCTCTGCCTATCATACGACCAAATGGGAAGGGGAAGAGATCATCAGGCAGTCAGGCTTGAACTATACGATCCTCAAAGCGGGACTCGTCTATGGGGAGGGAGATCATCTGCTGAATAACCTCGGGAACCTGCTGCGGAAACTGCCTGTCTTTGCAACGGTGGGGTTGCGTGAAAAAACCGTCCGCTTGATCGCGGTGGAGGATCTGGTGGCTGTCATCCTGGCGACCCTGACGGATGACCGCCTCGCGCGGCGAACGGTGGCAGTCCTCGGACCTGAGGAATTTCCGTTCAGTGTCGCTGCCCGCCGGATCGCGAGCGTCATGGGCAAGCCCTCTCTGATCGTTTTGCCTTTCCCCGTCTTTGCCCAACGTCTGCTTGCCTGGGCGTCAGGATTTATGCCCAAACCGCTGATCTCCGCCTCCCAGGTCCAGATGCTGGCGGATGGGATCAGTGTTCCTTTGCCTGACAGCCAGCCCCTGCCCGAAGACCTGGCGCCTAAAACCCGATTTACGGAAGAACAGATTCGGAAGGGGTTACCAACATAGATTTCGTCATTGCCCCGCCTGCTTTCGGCGGGGTTGCGAGGAGGCGTTCGTTGCCGACGACTGCGCAGCGTGCCCGTGGCAAGCAATCTCATTTTCCATAATTGAGATTGCTTCGGGCGGAACTGCACCGCCCTCGCAATGACGGTAAATTAGTACTCCACCAGCAGTGACTTAACCCCGCGGAAAATGGGGTGTTCCTGCCATTCCAAATTTTCCGTTGCCAGAGAAAGTTCGGGGAAACGGCGCAGGATCGCGGCGAAAGCGGTCTGCGCCTCCAGCCGCACCAGCGGCGCGCCCAGACAAAAGTGGATCCCCAGCCCAAGTCCCAGGTGTCGTCCCTCGTCACGCGTGATATCGAAGCGGTCCGGTTCGGAGAAACGTTCCGGATCACGGTTCCCCGCTGCTAGGATCGAGTTGACCAGCTGCCCCTTGCGGATACACTTCCCGCCTATTTCCACGTCCTCCGCCGCGGAACGGTAGGAGATTTGCACCGGGTTGTCGTAGCGCATCATCTCTTCCACAGCCGAGTCGACCAGGTCCGGTTGGGCGCGCAGCTTTTGCAGTTGCTCCGGATTCTGCAACAGTGCCAGGAGCCCATTGCCGATCAGGTTGATGGTCGTCTCGTGACCGGCACTCAGCAGGATGATCATATTGGCGACCAGTTCATCCTGGGTCAGTTTTTCTCCAGCCTCTGTCGCTTCGACCAGGGCGGTTAATAGATCCGGGCGCGGGTGCTTGCGGCGCGCTTCGCTTAATTCCGTGATGTACTCTGTCAGCGCGGTCAGGCTGCGCGCAGCGTCTTCCATCAGTTCGGGGGCATGCGGAACCCCTCCCAAAATGGCAAAAAGATCGTCCGACCATTGTTTGAATTGCCCGCGTTCTTCCGCGGGGAGCCCAAGCATTTGCGCGATCACGAGGATGGGCAAAGGATTCGCGAAATCGTGGATGGCGTCCATTTTCCCGCGGTTTTGAATAGCATCCAGCAAGGCATCAACGGTCTGCTGTACATAGGGACGCATCCGTTCGACCGCAGCCGGTGTGAAGGCGCTGTTGACCAGCCCGCGCAAGCGCGTATGGTAGGGCGGGTCTGAATAGAACATGGTTTTTGAAAAACAGTGATAGACCGGCTCCGCGATGGACTGCTCGGATTCCGGCAGGCGCTCGAAGCCGCTCTGCAAGCCCTGTGCCCTGGAAAACCGTGGGTTCTGATAGACGGAGGCAATATCGGCATAACGGGTAAGTACCCAAAAACCGTGTTCTTCATCCCAATGGACCGGGTCCTGATCGCGAAGTTGTGCATAAAAGGGATAGGGATCTGCGCGAACTTCCGGACGTTTTAAGTTCGATAAACCAAGCATCTCATTCACGGATAAAGCCATGGAAACTCCTTGGACCGCCCCACATGGATTTCATTCTACATTCGCCCTGTGAAGGAACTCGCCTTCCCAAGGCTGGATTTTTGTGAGCAGCTAAGAATAGGAACGATAATCGTTTCGGGCGGTTATATTCGAAACCGGTTCTTTTCGTGAGTATGTATCTGGACCGATTGTATCCGATTTCACAAACTATAGTATAATTTTTTTGAGAGAATTTTTCAATACCCAAATGGGTATTGGTACTAACGCACTACAACTCAAAAGGAGAGAGAGATGCACATTAACTTTGGGATGTGGCGTAAAGCCTCGTGGCAGCTCATTAAAATGGATGACAAGAAAGAGTGGGATGCGCTCGATGTCGTCTCCAAGTGGCTAATCGCCACCCGCTCCGCTGTCACACTGGTCACGGTCTATTCCTGCGTCATTGCCGGGTTGCTTGCCTGGCGCGACGGTAACTTTTCCTGGCTGCCCTTCCTGATTCTCACCCTCGGACTCTTCATCGCACACGGCACGAACAACATTTTGAATGACTACACCGATTTCTCGCGTGGCGTGGATAGCAACAACTATTTCCGCGCGCAGTACGGGGTCCATCCGCTCGTCCAGGGTTTCTTCACGAAACCACAGCAGATCAGGTGGTTCCTCGTCAGTGGGACGCTGGCGACGCTGGCAGGGATTTACGCACTGTTCGCCACCGGCTTCCACCCGGCGGTGATCGGCTTGTTTGCGTTTGGAGCGATCACGCTGCTTGCGTACACCTATCCCTTCAAATACTGGGGACTCGGCGAGTTGGCGATCTTCCTGATCTGGGGTCCCATTATGGTGGGTGGTGTTTACCTGGTCATGACGTTGATCAAAGGTGGTGATCTCAGTAACCTCTGGAATGTCGTGTTGGCTGGCGTTCCCTATGGTTTGGGCGTTGCCAGCATTAATGTTGGCAAGCACATTGACAAACGCGATGACGATAAGAAGAGGGGCGTCGGCACGTTCCCGGTGCGCGTGGGCGAAGCCTTTGCCCGCCGCGTGGATCAGGTCGCTTTGATCCTAATTTACGTAGTCATTGCTTATCTGGTTTTCGTGCCGCGCTATTTCACCCCGGTCATGCTGATCGTCTTCCTGGCGTTCAAGGATGCGCTCACTGCGATCAAAGTCCTCAATAGCCCGCGTCCGGCGGAACCCCCTGTAGGGTGGCCCGCCTGGCCAACATGGTTCTCCGGGTTTTGCTTTGTTCATAATCGCAATTTCGGCGGCTGGTTAATTCTTGGCTTGATTGTGGATACGCTTTTGCACGTCATCCCGTTCACGGCGGATTTGATCGCGCGTTACTGGCCGCCCATGTAATCGGACGACCGGCCGGTCGCCCCTACGATAGATCAATTTCTTTGATTTCCAACCATGCGGGTTCGGGGTTCTTCAGGACTCCGAACCCGATTTTTCCTTCGGGGGTGAATGCCGCGTACTGATTGTCGATCCAGATGACCAGTCCCAGCGGCGGATTCGGACTCACGGGCGACTCCAGCACCCGGAGGTCATCCACGTCGAACGACACGCCGGTCTCGCGCCACTCAAGGCTGTATCGGTGCCATTGGGTGATGTCTGCGCTGAGGCCGATCCCATCCTCGCCGATCACTTTTCCCAGCAGTTGGCGCGTCGCCTTGCGTGAAAAGGGGAGCGCCAGCCCCGCTGGGATCAGCAGCGGATGAAACTTCGGCGAACGGAATGTTTGGGCAATAAATCCGTTTGCATGGGTCTGCCCGCTTTTGAACGACAAATAATTCTCCTCCGACGCGCCGAAGAACCAGGCTGCATTTGGCAGCGCAGGCAATCGGAGTGGATTCCCTCCAAAGCCAAACGACAATCCGAACGGATCGTTCCACAGCCCGAAGCCCCACGTCCCGGGGATGGAATTGCTCGAGGTCCGCGCCTCCAGGCTGAGGCGCAGAGGCGCCCGCAAGCTGAACCGGCTTCTCGGGATCTTCGCGTAGTCATAAGCCTGCGCAAGGCGATATGCAGTAGCAGGTCCCGCTGGAATCATCAGGCGATATGCTTCGCCGGGTGTGATTTCATCCACGCGTGCCCCGGGCGTATGCTGTGGAATTAATTTCGTGTAAGCCATTTCCGTCCTAATGTAAATAAACCGATCACGATCCAAACCGCGTTGAGACCAGTGGTCGCGTAGGCTTCCAAAGAAAGTGTATAAATAACGAGCAAAACGCCTGCAAGGATGTTCATGCCCTGATACAAGAACGAATCGCCTTCGACCCTTTTCGCAGAGACCAGGGCATATGCAAAGAGATACAGGAGCGAGCCTGTCCAGCCGAGGATATCAATGAGAAATTTTATGGACATATTTTCCTTCAATGAACATATTGTTAGTAATTGTACCTTCCGTTTCTATAACTCTTTTAGAGATGTATCTGAAATAGATACTTGAAAGGTAATAAACAATATCTGGCAGGCGGAAAAGAAAGTATTCAATCGCTGTACTCTTAGCAGGGCTCTTGGTTGCTTTACTTGGAGCCACAGACTTATACATAAAGCGTCAGGAACATCTGGTTCAGTGTTATCACTTACTTTGTGAAGCTCTCAAACCCGGTATGTCAGAAGAGGAAGTATTAAACATACTAGAACAAGCGGGAGAATTTGCAGTGGTTGGCACAGAATCTCCGAGTCCTGTGATTGAATTGCATATAACCTTTACAGTCCTAAGGGAAAGGATCTGTATGGTACCTTTGACCTTGGCTTTTCTGATTACAAATATGTGGCGGCATATGTTAGGGGATTCGAATATTCAGATATCATTTGTGATTTCTATCAACCAACCAAATTGGTTCCTGAAATGCTAACACCACTGCCTTGACCATATTTAGGGTTCATAAATTATTAACTTCCCTCACCACCTACCTTGCCCCGTCATTGCGAGGGTGTTCTTCCCGAAGCAATCCCTTGAAAAATATTGAGAGATTGCTTGCCACAGGCACGCTCCGCAGTCGTCGGGACGAGCGCCCTCCTCGCAATGAGGAACTTATTCTTTTACAGACCCTAAGTGATATAAGGTCTTTACCAACGAATTTGCGGGTAAAATTCTTTTCATGCGAACCGTATTTTGGGAAGATCACCAGTTGAAGATGATCGACCAGCGCATTTTGCCTGGTCGATTTGAAGTCGTTGCGTACAAGGATCACGCCTCGGTGGCACGCGCCATCAAGGACATGGTCGTGCGCGGTGCCCCGGCGATCGGTGCCGCGGCAGCCTTCGGCATGGCGCTGGCAGGCTATGAATCAACAGCAACGTCGAGCCGCGCTCTGCTCAACAATTTACGGGCGGCTGCCAGTACGCTGAAAGAGGCGCGTCCCACTGCGGTCAATTTAGCCTGGGCAGTCGATAAGGTGATGTGGGTGGCGGAAAAATTGAAGGATGAAAGAAGCGCCGACGAACTGCGCCAGTTGAGCCTGAGCGCTGCCCAGCGCATCGCGGACGAAGACGTGGAGATCAACAAGCGTATGGCAGAATATGGCGCCCTCCTGATC
>Ga0105092_10000828_pt1 | contig 16456 bp, 13 predicted proteins | sample PPLLak2March2015_FD_87021 | JGI IMG/M metagenome (GOLD analysis project Ga0105092, IMG submission 87021) | Freshwater sediment microbial communities from Prairie Pothole Lake near Jamestown, North Dakota, USA - PPLs Lake P7 Core (1) Depth... | ecosystem: Environmental > Aquatic > Freshwater >... | reverse complement strand
GAGAAAACGGAAGGGAATCCTTTCTTTGTTGAAGAGGTGATCCGCTCATTAATTCAAAGTGAGCTCCTCGAACGCCAGATAATCGGTGGTGATGGTAACCAACAGGTAGTCTGGAATGTAAAGGCTGACGAGGATGACATATCAATTCCAGACACCGTGCAGACATTGTTAATGTCGAGGATCGATAAGCTCGACGATGGAGCCCGGCAGACTCTTCAATTGGCTTCTGTAATCGGCAGATCCTTCTATTACCATCTCTTGAAACCTTTGGCGGAAGAAAGAGACGATCTCGACCGCCAGCTGCTTACGCTGGAAAAAATGGATCTAATTACAGAAGCAAACCGGGTTCCAGAATTGGAGTACGCCTTTCGCCACACGCTGACCCAGGAAACAATCTACAACTCGATCCTTCATAAACGCCGCCGGAAATTCCACAAAATGATCGCTGAGCAGTTGGAGAAGCAGTTTTCAGACAAGCTTGAAGATAATGCATCACTTCTTGCGAATCATTTTTATCAGGCTCGCGATGCTCGTGCATTAACGTACTCGGTGATTGCCGCTGATCATGCTTTTCAATTGTATGCAGTCTCAGAAGCCATCGAATATTATGAAAGAGCTTTATCTCTAACGAATAAAAGTGGAGATGATCGGTACCTTCAGCATATATATACACGCCTGGGCCGTTCGAAGGTGTTAACGTCCAATTACGAATCAGCCAGAGACATATACGAAGAGATGTCCAGGCGTGCTGAGCAGAGCGGGAACAAACCGATGCTGCTTGAGTCTCTCCTTAGTCTGGCGACGCTTTTGGCAGAACCTTCCCATCTGCGTAATTCACAAAAAGTACAAGAACTATGCAAAGAAGCTCTTGACCTGGCCATACAACTATCTGACAAGGTTGCAGAGGCGAGGGTTTATTGGATATTAACTTTAGATGATACTCGCGGCAATCGTCCTTACGAAGCGATAAAGGCCAGCAAGAAGGGATTGGCAATTGCAGAGGAACTTGACCTTAAGGAACTGAAGGCTTTGATACTGAATGATGTCAGCCAATCTTATGGGCAGTTAGGAAGGCTGGATTTATGGACATCGATCCTTTTGGAAGCCCGGCAAATTCTACGGGAGCTTGGGAAGTTGGAGATGCTCGCAGATAATCTATCCAGCGGTGTCTTTGTCTACTATTTCAACGGTGACTTTGAGCAGGCAAAAAGAGACTCCGAAGAGGCATACGAAATTAGTAAGTCGATAAACAACCTTTGGGGACAGGCATACAGCCTGATGTTCTATGGCGAATTACACTTTTTGCAAGGCAACATCGAGAAGGCAATCGAATGTATGCAATTATGTCTGCGCTTGTCAGAAGCCTCTCGATTCACCGTTCCTCAGGTGATGACCCGGATAGATTTAAGCGCAGTTTTGGCAGATTTAGGGCTTATGGAGGAGAGTTATAAGCAAACTACCCACGTGGATCAAATCCTGAATTTAAATGTTCCAGAAATGGATGGAATGGTTCTGGCCGTGATTTCTTACACATACTCCTTGTTGGGAAGGTTCGATCTCGCTGAAGAGAGAGTGAGGCATTCGAGAAGGATCATTCAGGAATACGACGCGGTCGGTGTGTCGGACATTGTTGTGATTTTTGCAGAATCTACACTGGAGGTAATGAGAGGGGATTATCAAAAGGTTATTGCGATAACTGATTCATTATCGGAAAAAAATAAGCTCAATGTGAAAATTTTCATTCCTGTAATCCTGCTGAATCGAGGAATAGCATTAATTCATGAGAAAAGGTTTGATGAGGCTAAAAGTGCTTTCCTTGAGGCCTGTGACTTATCGGAGGAGATGAACGCTCAATGGAATTTGTGGAAATTATACGGCAAGTTGTCGGAGGTGGAAAAAAAGTTGGGCAATACTGCCTCATCTCAAGATTATAAACAGCGAGCTGTAAATCTGATCGAAGAAATTGGGGGGCGAATCTCTGACAAGGTAATGAAAGAATCGTTTTACAGTCTACCTCTCGTGACTGAAATCTTGAAGTAGAGATAGTAGCGGAACCAAACGAAGGGTAAATTTTGGTTTCCAGTAGTTGTAAGGAGATGAAAGATGGCGAAGCCAGTAATTATGATCGTTGACGACGAACCTCAGGTTGTGAATAGTGTCGAACGCGACCTGCGTACGCATTACCGCGATGAGTATCGGATTGTAAAGGCGCTCTCGGGGAAGGAAGCTCTGGAAGGTGCACGAGAATTGAAAAGGAGAGGCACTCCTCTGGCGCTTTTCCTCGTCGATCAACGAATGCCCGAAATGACGGGAACGGAACTTTTGGCTGAGACGTTGAAAATGTCTCCTGAGTCGAAGAAGGTTTTGCTTACAGCTTATTCTGATACACAAGCGGCAATCGACAGCATTAACAGGGTGGGACTTGACTATTACTTAATGAAGCCTTGGGACCCACCAGAGATAAACCTGTATCCCATCCTTGACGATCTATTGGACGATTGGAAAGCCAATGTTGAAATACCGTATGAAGGAATTCGAGTTGCCGGTACGTTATGGTCGGCGAACAGTCACACAGTGAAAGACTTCCTTGCTCGAAATCTGATCCCCTATCGTTGGCTGGATATCGAGCAAGACGATCAAGCCCAGGACATGGTCCGATCGGTAAGCAACGGCGAGTACCGCTTGCCAGTGATTTTCTTTCCGGACGGAAGCTACCTGATCGACCCAAGTTTAAGAGATCTGGCGATCAAAACTGGCCTTCTCGGGGAACCCAGTTTACCTTCTTACGATCTGGCAATCATTGGAGCTGGTCCAGCAGGGCTGGCAGCAGCAGTCTACGGTGCTTCTGAGGGATTAAAGACGATTATGATCGAGAAAGAGGCTGCTGGAGGTCAGGCGGGAACGAGCTCGAGAATAGAAAATTACCTGGGCTTTCCAAACGGGCTGACGGGTTCCGATCTCACACGCCGTGCGGTAGCGCAGGCACGAAAATTTGGCGCTGAGATTCTTACCGGGGAAGAAGTTGCGGGTCTACGCGCAGATGATCCATACCGGTATATCGAGCTTACGAATGGCCGTGTTATCGGCTCTAAAGCATTGTTGATCGCCACGGGTGTCTCCGTGCGGCGTCTCGAGGTTCCTGGAGCTGATGAGCTGACCGGTGCAGGTGTTTACTATGGGGCGGCACTCACGGAGGCAGCTTATTACCGAGATCAACATGTTTTCGTTGTCGGTGGAGGTAATTCTGCCGGACAGGCAGCCATGTTCTTTTCCCGATATGCCAGTCAGGTTTCCATACTCGTTCGTACGAGCACACTTGAAGTCAGTATGTCTCAATATTTGATCGATCAAATCAACCAGAATCCGAAAATTGAGGTTCTTACGGATACAGAGGTTATCGAAGCTCGGGGAAATGGAAGGCTTGAAGAAATTTGTATGAAGAACAATGTAACAGGCGCTGTAGACCAGCTCCCTGCCGCCGCTGTATTCATATTTATTGGTGCTGTTCCTCATACCGATATGGTTGGAAATCTCGTTCAACGGAACAGCGCTGGTTTTATCCTGACGGGTCCTGAGTTAATGAGAAATGGGAAACGCCCGCGAAATTGGACTTTGAAACGTGATCCTTTCCTTCTCGAAACAGGCTGCCCTGGTATTTTTGCGGCTGGGGATGTTCGCCAGGGTTCGATTAAACGTGTGGCTACGGCAGTCGGAGAAGGCGCAATGGCGGTTGCCCTGGTTCACCAGTATCTCAAAACGGTGTAGCAATGGATGGCGCGTATCAATTTCTGAAGAAAGTAGAGCTTTTCTCGAACCTTCCTGATGAGGATCTTGACCGGCTGTGCCAAATGATAGACATTGTCGATCTACCTCAAGGTGCTGTCCTTTTCCAGGAGGGTGACCTGGGAGATAAAGCTTACATCATCAAAGAAGGTGAAATTGAAATATTTAAGCATTCTGGGGATCGATATATCCAGCTTGCTGTAAGAAAGCCGGGTGAGGTGATTGGCGAAATCTCGATGCTTGAATCTTCGCCCCGCAGTGCCAGCGGGCGCGCTCGAGAGAACAGCCGGCTGTACACGATCAGCCATACAGTTCTTGGTGAGCTCCTGAATACCAGCCCATCCGCCGCCCGAGTGATGCTGCATACCATTACCTCCAGACTTCAGAGTACTGAGCTCCTCTTGAAACAGTCAGAGAAAATGGCTCAACTGGGCGAGCTGACAGCCGGTATCGCCCATGAACTGAATAACCCCGCAGCCGCTGTCCGAAGAGGGTCTGCACAGCTTGAAGAAGCTGTTTCTCGGTTGGCGAAAGCACAGCTCAGCCTGGCGAAAATAACATTTTCTGAAACTCAGACTGAATTATTAATGGAAGTCGAAAGCAGCATCCGAGGGGATAAATCTCCTGTGAGCACGTTGGATCCCATTACTCGCAGCGATCGTTCTGCTGAATATGAGGAGTGGCTCGAGGCTCAGGGAATTCCGGATGCATGGGAGCTTGCCCCACTCCTCGTCGATATGGGTGTGAAGAAGGAATTGTTGGAACGGTTAGTCTCCGAACTCCCTTCGAATTCTATTGCATCTGTCATCTCCTGGCTAGGAGAAACCTATGCAATTCAGGGTTTGCTCCAGGAAATCGGTCACGGCGCACGGCAAATTAGTGAAATTGTTAAAGCATTGAAAGGTTATTCCTACCTCGATCAAGCACCAACTCAATTCGTAGATATCCACGAGGGATTGGAGAATACGTTAGTCATGCTTCGACATGCCCTCAAAGACGGAATCCATATCAAGAGGGAATACAGTCCTAGTCTGCCGAAAATCCTTGCTTATGCCAGCGAGTTGAACCAGGTTTGGACGAACCTGATTTCGAATGCAATAGATGCTGTGGACAGCCATGGGGACATTATATTGCGCACCTCTCATAAAGCTGGGTGTGTGGTCATTGAAGTAGAAGACAATGGTTCGGGTATACCGGAAGAAATTGTGGACAAAATCTTTAGTCCTTTCTTCACAACCAAACCGGTCGGCAAGGGAAACGGGCTGGGTTTAAATATTACCTACAAAATCATCCAAAAACATCGCGGAGATATAAAGGTAATTTCCAAGCCTGGTCAGACCCGATTTGAAGTTTGGATTCCTGAAAATTTTGAAAAAGTGGAAGGAGATGGCAATATTAACACGGGAAATCGCAGGTTAACAGACGACGAGCTGCGCACAATTCTGGCAGATCAGAAGGTAATCGCAGTGGTGGGTATGACCGATAGTCCGGGCAGACCATCCACGAGCGTACCAGCTTACCTGAGTCAACAAGGGTATAAGGTAATTCCGGTCAATCCTACCGTCAGCCAGGTAAACGGTGAAAAATCGTACCCCGACTTATTATCAATAGGAGAGAAAGTGGATCTCGTATTAATTTTCCGGCGCAGTGAAGCAGTTCCGGAAATTGTCAGCCAGGCTATTGAGATCGGTGCAAAAGTTGTTTGGATGCAGGAAGGGATTATCAATGAAACAGCGGCTGACGAGGCGCGCAGTGCCGGGCTAGCCGTGGTCATGGATATGTGCATACGCAAGACTCATATCCGGTTGTCTAACAATTAACTTTGATAAAGGAGGCAGCAGTGGGAATTTTGACGAGTGTTCGCAGGCGTGTAATAGATGGCAAACAGGTAGAGTGCAGCCATATTGATCAAATCAAAGATGTCACACCGTCCAGCCAGAGGTGCGAGGAGTGCATTAAATTAGGGGATACTTGGGTTCACCTAAGGCTGTGCATGATTTGCGGTAATGTTGCATGCTGTGATGATTCCAAAAATACACACGCAACAAAGCATTACCATTCAACCGGTCATCCCATTATTCGTTCTTTTGAACCGGATGAAAGCTGGTTATATTGCTACCCTGATAATCTCATTGTTGGCAAAGTGGATTTGTAAAGGAATGTTCTGGTATTTATTATTCGCCCATTTTGCAGCAGATTACCCACTCCAACCCAATTGGATGGCGAAAAACAAAACCAGGATGGATATCCTGGTTTTGCATGTCGGTATTCATTTTCTCCTCTATATCCTGGTTGTCCTGTCGATCTCCTGGGCACTCCTTTTATCTACCTGGTCTTACTTACTACTACTTACCTTCCTTCATTTTGTCATAGATATGGTTAAGAATCAGGTCAACAGACGGAAACCCGAGTGGGTTGGCGGACCCTACCTGATCGATCAGGCAGCTCATTATTTGACGATATTTCTGGTCGTCTGGTTGGTAGAGTCCCAGGTTGAGCAATCGCTTATTGCTATCGAGTCTACCTGGGTTGTCTATGCGGCAGCTTATCTGATCGTAACCTATGTTTGGTACATCAGTGAGCGGATTCTGGTTAAAGAGAATGAACAATATCGTAGAGAAATAATCGCTCATTTTTGGCCCCGGATGGCGGCTCGGTCGCTTCTATTAAGTATAATGATGCTGTTATGGCGAAATTTTGGCGGGACAGGTGTTCAAGCAGGTATTATCCTGCAATTTTTTGCCGCGGCTCTCATGGCACAGATATCCAGGGAACGAACGAACTGGCTTAACCTTCGAGCCGTCATCACAGATGTTTCTGCTGCAGCTCTTGGCCTGATGTACATTGTGATCGGGACAGGTTAGCAGTTATTCTTTCGGAACCTGCAGCCTCCTCTCAAGGGAAAGTAAGAGCCAGTTTACGACGAGCGTAAGAATGCCAACGGTGACAGCTCCGGCGAGGATCTTGTCATACCTGCCTGCTTGAGCAATGCCTTCGAACAGCAAGCTTCCAAGACCGCCTGCGCCGAACTTTGCCCCGATGGTTGCGATGGCAATGGCAGCGGTGGCGGCAAGCCTTACGCCAGCTATCATCAATGGGAGAGCCAGTGGAAGCTGAACTCTCCACCATCTCTGCCAGGGGGTCATTCCCAGGCCGTTAGAGATTTCGATCAGGCTCAGATCGATGCTTCGAAGCCCGGCGATCAGGTTACGGACGAGTATAACTTGCGTATAGATAACAAGGGCAGCGATGACGGACCAGCTGCTGAGTCCAAACAGCGGTATGAATAAAATGATCAATACGATGCTGGGTATAGTATAGAGCGTTCCTAAAAATCCTAGCGCTGCCGCCGTAACTCGCTTTTCTCTTTCGATAACCAGTCCGATGGGCAGGGCGATGACAGCCGAAATTACAAGCGCAGAACCTGCCAGCCACAAATGCTGGACGGTGAGCTGGAGGATTCGATCGAAATCACTGGCTATGTAGGAGAACATCTACTTTCTCGATCCATTATTCTTTGTGCGTATTCCGTTTCTCACGCCGGCTTTGCAGCAAGGCGACCCGGTACTGCCGGACAAGGTCATCACCACCTACCAGGTTTCGAACAAAGTCGTCTGCTGGTTTGAGCAGCACCTCTTCGGGAGCCCCGTACTGTACGATTTTGCCCGCCTGAATCACCGCAATCCGGTCAGCAAGGCGGAGAGCTTCTTCAACATCGTGAGTCACGAACAGGATTGTCTTTTTTAACCGGTTCTCTAAACCAAGCAGGACGTCCTGCAATCGCGAGCGAGTGATTGCATCGAGGGCACCGAAGGGTTCGTCCATGAGCAGGATTTCCGGGTCTCCTGCCAGGGCGCGAGCGACACCTACTCTTTGAGCCTGACCGCCAGAAAGCTGAGCTGGATAGCGGAGGAGATATTCTCTCTCAGGAAGACCGACCAGCTCACAAAGGTAAGACACCCTTTCCTCGATCCAATCTTTAGGTCTTCCCTGGAGTTCGGGAACGATAGCGATATTCTGTGCCACGGTCAGGTGTGGAAAGAGTCCTGTCTGCTGGATCACATACCCGATCTGCCTTCGAAGATGGATCGGATCCTTCTTCCGGATATCCTCACCGTGCAGCAGCACACTGCCTGATGTTGGTTCAACCAGCCGGTTCACCATTTTGAGCAGGGTCGTCTTTCCGCAGCCTGATGGACCCAAAAAAACCATAAATTCGCCTGCAGGTATCGTCAAGCTGCATCCTCGAACAGCCTCAACTCCGTTGGGATAGTTTTTTGTTACACGATCGAAGATGAGGAAGTGCTCTTGATTCAATACCATTTTTACAAACAATTGGCTGTGGGTGTTATGTCGAGTAGGTTTGTCCTTTCGTCTTACTTTCCTGTCAAATTGTTCTCAACCAGGAAATCACGGGCGACGTCTTCAGGCTCCCTTTGGTTGCCACTTACCTCGAAGTTCATTTCTCGCATCACCTCATCGGTCAGTAAAGGCGCAACCCGGTTTAGAATCTCCTCTATTTCCGGGTAGCGGTTCAATACTTCTCGCCTGACAACCGGAGCAACCTGGTAAGGAGGGAACATGTTTCTATCGTCCTCCAGCACAACCAGGTCGTAGGCGCTGATCTCGCCATCGGTCCCAAAGGCAACCGTCACATCTGCTTGCCCTGAAGTGAGTACCTGGTAGCGAAGCCCTGGGTCGACATCTCGATAGTCTTTCAGCTCAAAATCCCCGTAAATCTCTTTGAGACCGGGCAGGCCATCCTCTCGTTCTCGAAATTCGGGCGGACCTACCATAACGAGTTCTTCAGCATGGACAACCATATCTGAGATCGTACGGATTCCAAATTCCTGGGCTCCTGCCTGGGTCATCGCTAAAGCCTGGGTGTTATTCATCGGCGCTGGTTCCAGCCAGATCAGTTCGAATCGTTCTTCGTAGCCGCTTGCTACCGTATGGAATACTTCCTCCCGGTCACTGCTTGCCGGAAGTTTAAGTATGGTTAGCAGTCCGGTTCCGGTATATTCAGGATACAGGTCGATTTCCCCATTCGTGATCGCTTCATGAGCTACCGGTGTCCCTCCCAGGTCGAGCTTCCGTTCCACCTGGAAACCTTCCTCCTCGAGCAGCTGCGCGTAAATTTCCCCCAGGATGAATTGTTCGGTAAAGTCTTTCGAAGCCACCGTGATAACCTTCGTGTCGGAACTTCCTATACTGCAAGCACTCATGAAAAAAGGCACAGCCAAAATCATCCGAAAAAATAAGCTGATATATTGTTTCATCTTCTTCTCCCCATGTCAGGCATATCAACGACCTTTCCTCATGAAATGCTCGATCCCTTCTAAAGTCCCTTCAAAGGTAAGGGTTAATGCCGCGATCGGAATTGCACCTGTGAGCAGGATGGCTGTATCGTATAAGGCGAGTCCTCGTGTGATGAAAATTCCGAGACCGCCCGTACCAATGAAAGCAGCCAGGGTCGCGCTGGCGATGACTTCGACCCCGGCTGTTCGGATGCCCGATAAGATTGTCGGGAGTGCTAATGGAATTTCTACCCGTCTCAATCTCTGTCCCGGTGTCATTCCCATTCCAACGGCTGCTTCCATAAGGAATGGATCGATTGTTCGGAAGGCAGCATCGGTATTAATCAGCACCGGCGGTAAGGCGAGGAGTGTCAGGGCAAAGACAGCGGCCCAAAACGTCAATCCAAAGAAGGGGATGATCAAAAATAGGACTGCCAGGCTGGGTATTACTCGTAAAGTATTGACCGTATTCGATATGCCTGACGACACCCCTCTGACGTGGGATGTGAGGATGCCGAGGGGGACGCAGATCAGGATCGCGATGCCAAGAGCTGAAAACGACAGCTCGAGGTGCTGCCATAATGCTGCCGCGATCTCACCCTGGTGGCTGAGGGCATACTCGAGTGTTCGTGCAATCATATTCTGGTTGCCTGCCTCAATCTCTTTTCTTACGACCGATGACTCGGGAGATAGCCCGGACAAGGAGAATACCCGATAATCCGATCGTGCCAAAGATGAGTGCAATCAGACCAGCCGTGGTCAGGTACTGGCGGAGTGGAGTGGTTTCTGGCTGAACCTGAATAGAAAGATAATCACCTCTGTTTACGGTAGTTCCATCCGGTGCGGTCCCGGTCAGGACAACGTCGATAGAATAAACCCCCTCATCCTCAGGAGAAAACTCTCCCCGGTATACGTTTCCATTCGGTGCGAGTGTGAGCCTCTGTGTTTCACCTCTGGCATTCGAGATGACAGCCTCGGCAGTCTCTACCGGCAGCCGTTCATTTCCCAGCACCAGAGAAGCCTCAATGATGACCGGTTCTCCAGGTGCAGGTACGATAGGGTTGGCGCTTGACAGCAGGCTGGCTCCACCGGAAAAATGTGCTGTGAGAGCAAAATCAGCGCCTCCAGGCGGGGTATCCTGCCCGGCAGACACTGTCACCCTCCACGTTCCCGGTCTTGGGTCGCTGAAACCGTACCCTAAGTAGAGAAGTGTGGACGGATCATCGACAATCACCAGCCCATTCGCTTCTTCGCTTAAAGGGATCACGTTCCCGCTGGCTCCCTGGACAGTCACCGTCAAAGTACGAGTTGGGTCGAACATCGCAAAGGAAGCCACACGAACACCCTGTTCGATATTGATCTCAACCGCTTCTGTGTCTTCCAGGGTCACATGCCCGGTATAGACTCTCGTAAAATCAAGCGGCTCTGGATCCGGATTTTCCCCTTCCGGGTTCTCTTCCTCAGGGATTTCTTCAGAGGATCTGGTCAATAGGGGACGAACGAACGAGTCGAAAATGTCTCTCGAGAGGGTCATCTCAGAATGCAGGGTAGAGAGCTCTGTCAGGTGAACCTTGATACCCTGAACACTGTCTTTTGAAACAACCAGGTCAGAGGGTATGCTCGTACAGGGTGATCGGAATTGTTCCTTAATAACAGTACCAGCCAGTGCATAGAATGGGACACCTTTTCTATCCGTCACCTGGTTGTTGAAGATATCTCGCATATAGCTGGGACGGATTTCGAGGGTTGCGGGCAGATAAAGCTCTAACGAAGCAGGCAGTGTTGCGCAGTCTGAACCGAGCATCGGCGAGCCGAGCATGATGAGTTGAGCGACATCCCGCTCATCCATGACGCTATCAATGTAGTAGCGTGAAATCATACCCCCCATACTGTGAGCAAGCAGATCTACCTCTGATGCTCCGGTCAATTCTTTTACCCCCTGGATGTATTCCCCTAAGATCACGGCATTTTCCGCGATGGTATTTGTTCTGAGCGCTGGATCGGTTATGCTGCCAGTATTGAGGCTGCCCGATACCTGCCCATCTCCGACTGCAAACCCTTGCAGCCCCGCAGAAGCAAGGTAGCCTTCTGGTCCAAGGTAGCTGTTCCACGTCTGATAATTCGAAATAAATCCGTGTACCATTACAACGGGTCTTTGGGAGACCTGGCGTAAGGGTATTTCAGTGCTTGCGTTTGGGATCATAATCGCAGCCCAAAAAAGCCCTGATATAAAATAAAGAAAGAGGGGTCTTCGCCGGTTCATCCATCCACCCTGTAGATGCTCTATTACGCCAAATTATAGTGCAATTGTCCGTAATCCTGGAGGAGAGTATATCATAATATAAAATGTCGATTTAGTGTTTATGGACACATAAAGGGTTTCGGAGACCTGCCTCCGAAACCCTTTGGTCGTCAACTAGAAACCGATTATCTTATAGACTCCTTAATGCTCGCTTTTTCTCAATACTCAGATAACTGAAATCTGAAAACTGATGACTGATTTCTGATGACTGATATTTATCCCTTCAGATACTTATCAAACCACCTCTGAATATGATTGAGCCTCGCAACCCTTCGGTCTGTCCTGCCGCCGCGCGACAGCCCGTGGAACTCGTCTGGGAATCGCACGAATTCGGTGTCTACCCCCAACCGCTTGAGAGCCACAAATACCTGCTCCCCCTGTTCGATTGGGCAGCGCAGGTCGAATTCTGAGTGGATGACCAGCGTCGGCGTTTTTGCTTTGCCGATATATGCGATCGGTGAATGCTTCCAGTACTTTTCCAGGTCCTCGAAGGGAGCTTTATTGTTCATCGTCTGTTGGAAGACCCAGTTCATATCACTGGAGCCCCACATGCTGACGAAGTTGCTCACGCACCGCATGGTCACTGCAGCTTTAAAACGCTCGGTGTGTCCGATGATCCAGACAGTCATGTAGCCGCCGTAGCTGCCTCCGCCAACCCCCATCTTCTTTTCGTCGACGAATGGCTGGCTTGCCAGGTAATCTGCCCACGACATCAGGTCGTCGTAATCGGCATCGCCCCATCCTCCCCAGATTGCCTTTGCATGTTCCTCTCCATAACCGCGGCCGCCGCGAGGGTTGCTGAACGCCACCACATATCCACTCGCGGCTAGATAATAGAATTCGTGCATAAAGAGAAAGCCGTACTGGGTCAGGGGACCGCCGTGAATTTCAATGATCGTCGGGTATTTTTTTGATGGATCGAACCCTGGCGGCTTGATGATCCAGCCCTGCAGGTCATTTCCAGCCTTTCCTTTGAACCAATGTTCTTCCCATGACCCGAGGTCGATATTCTCGAACAGACCCTGGTTCACGGATGTAAGTTTCGTTATTATGCCAGTCGCCATTTCGCGAACATACACCTGCCAGAGCTCATCCATCTTCCCAAAGGCGTATGCCAGGCGGCTGCCGTCTCGGCTGAACGTAAACGAAGATACAACGCCCTTGTCTCCAAGGATGGTTTGGAGGTTTTCACCGTTGCAATCGATCCCCATCAGGATAGAGCTGCCATGGATGGAAACTGGGAAAATGAGGCGGCTGCTGTCAGGCGACCAGGTAGGGGGCATTTGCTCGGGGCTACCGACATCGTTGATTGTGCTTGCTGATACATGCAGGTCGTGACCTTCTAACAAGTTTTTCGGCTTTTCTGAGCCGTCCGAAGGCACAATCCAAAGACCGTTGTTTTTATACCAGACGCCCTCTCCTTCGGAACCATAATACGAAATCCAGCGGCCATCCGGTGAAAAACTGGGCTGACTTTTATCACCAATCGGTGTATCAATCCGCCGGGGGTCACCGCCTTTGGCATCGACTACGTATAAATCGATAGCATCTGGGTTTTGGTCGGGATCATCGCTCCGGTTGGTGAGGAAAGCAATGCTCTTCCCGTCAGGTGACCAGGTTGCATGGACCTCGTCCCAGACCGGATGATCGGTGATCTGGCGCGGCTTGCCTGTTTTGACGTCTACTACCCAAAGGTGTTCGCGTTGATGGGGCAAATAACCGCTCCCATCCAACTTGTAAAAAAGCCTGGTGTAATGCCGATCGACAACTCCAAGCTTTTTCTTTTGTTCATCCTTCTGGCGTTCAACCTCCTCTGGGTCCATCTTTGTAACACCGCAGAGGATTCGCTTGCCGTCAGATGACCAGGAGAATTGAGAGATTCCCCCGTCGATGTCCGCTAATTTCCTGGCTTCTCCACCGAAGAATGGAATGATATAGAGTTGAGCCGGCTTTTCTTTATCGCCTCTATTTGACAGGAATGCAATTTGGCTGCCGTCTGGCGACCACCTGGGGCTGCTGTCATTTTGATCTCCGAAGGTGAACTGGCGAGGCAGCCCTAAACGTTCTCCACTTGCAGCACTAACCCACAGGTTCGAATATTTCTTCTCTGTCTTCGGATCTACACGCTGTAAAGTGAATACCACATTCTCACCATCAGGCGATATCCGGGCAGAAGAAAGTACCTCGGTTTTGTACAAATCTTCAGCGCTGATCGTTCGTTTTTTCGAAGGCATAGATTTTTCTCCAGGTTGTGATAGTAAATTGTATCACTTTCCGTTTTTTCTGACGTCCAGACGCCTTGTGTCTTCACAATCTCCCCTCAACATCCGCACCAGTTCCTTCGGAGCGCTCAGGTTCAAAACGTCTGAACGTATTGATAGGCTCTCTTTCGATTGTACAGCACACTTATTAAAGCCTTGTGATAATTTCCGCTGCCACTTGAAAAACCTCGTTTTTTTTGTTACAGTTATGTTGACGAAAGCGCATTACAAACCTCATTCTACCAGGCGGGTAATGCTTGTCAAAAAGACAACTTCAAACCTGTGCCTCTCACTAACAAAAGCCTGGCCATGTCCGTTTTGATCCGGTAAGCCGGGTTTTGTGTTTTTCAGGAGGTGATCTATGAAGGAGGTTCAAGTTCGACAACCGAAGAATATCATTCTTGCGGTCGATGGCTCTGTTCATTCAACTGCTTCTGCAGCCTTGTTGTGCGATTTACCACTACCACCTGGTAGCACGATTATGATCCTCGCGGTGATCGTGCCAAGGGAAGCATCAGACTACACAGCCTGTATGGCGCTCTTAAACCAGGCGAAAGCCGTTTTTGAAGGCAGACAGTACGCCGTTAAGACAGAATTGCTCACAGGTTATCCATCAGAGATGCTTACCTCGTATGGAGAGGCAAATCCACCTGATCTAATGATTTTAGGAGCAAAAGGGCTGCGCGCAACGATCAATATTCTCCTGGGCGGTGTCGCTCAACAGTTGATCGAGTATGCTCCCTGGCCTGTGCTGGTTGTCCGGTCGCCATATCATGGTCTTAAGAGGGTACTGTTTGCTACAGATGGCTCGAAATTCAGTCGTTGTGCCCTCGACGACATCATGACTTTTCCATTCCCTGCCGAAACAGAGATTCGAGCCATTCACATTTTGCCAGCATACCGGATGATTGATACTGCCTACCCACATTATACGCATGGTGCAGAAGTTTTCACCCCCTATATCTTCCGGGAAGCTGGAGCAAGCGAGGAAATGAATGCGATCCTTGCTGAAGAAGAGCGTGAGGGCGATTTGTTGATGGCTGATACCCTCTCACAGTTGGAAAAAGTATTTTCAGCGCCTGTGGGTGTGGTCAGGCGAGGCGATGCAGCAACCGAGATTTTGGATTATATTCGAGATAACAAAATCGATCTTGTTATTTCGGGTTCGAGGGGGTTGAGCCGGTTGAAGGGTTTGTTCCTGGGTAGTGTTTCACGCAAGCTCGCCCACTACAGCAGCTCTTCAGTAATGGTTGTAAAAGGAGGTAGTTATGGCACGAATTGAAGACGCAGTATTTTGTGATGGCTGTGGAGTAGAGATCACCTGGAGTCCGGTGATTGTATCTGGTAAAGATTATTGTTGTGCGGATTGCCGCGATGGGTTGGTGTGCTATTGTGGTGACCGGATGGAAATGGAAGACGAAAGGCGCACCGGATCGGACGTGATGGATACCTACCGGTAGAGCTAGAAAATTCCGTCAAAAAAGAAACAAGAGATCACTTTGATGGGGGATCTCTGGTTGCATCTACTGCTGTTTCTGTTGGTAAGATCAGTCTATTTCCCCTTGTTCCCTGACAGATGGGTCAGTCGGCCTATTAGGCGGCAGTCCAACTGCCACCCAGCCAAGGAAGTCCAAGGAATATGTGGCTTAGTTGCGATCTGACTTCTGTCCTCTGACTTCTGACCACTGTGAGCGTCCGTCACCCCTCCTTATACCCGATCATCCTCAAAAACCCCTTCCTCCAGGCGATATCCTCTTCCGCCTCGATTCCCTTCGGAGAAAATCCGTCCACCACGCCCAAAACCCCTCGCCCCTGATCCGTTTCAGCAATAATGACATCCGTCGGATTTGCGGTTGCACAGAAGATATGGCACACTTCCGAAACAGTTTTTATTCCATTAAGAACATTGATCGGGTAGAAACCGGAACCAAGGAAGAGGATGAAGATGTGACCGGCGCCGATATTCTCGGCATTCCGCTTTGCCAGGTCTACCATCTCCGGATCTGTTCCCGTCCAGCGGATCAGGCATTTGCCCGATGCTTCGTTGAATGCCAGCCCAAACTTGATCCCGGGTACGCTGGTCACCAGCGCTTCCCGGATATCTTCGACAGTTTTGATGAAGTGCGTTTGACCCAGGATGAAGTTGATTTCCTCGGGTTTTTCTATCTTGACTGTAATCAGGTTCATTTGCCCTCCTGAGCTATCCCTTGCAGGCAGCAGGTTCTCTTTTTAAGATTTCGAGACACTCTCCCGATGGAAAAGATTATAATGAACATATCCATGTTTAGAGAAGGGTACATCAACAAATAGGAGAGCATAGGGCATGATCTCAATCGATTCTTTTAAGAGTGATACTTCGGAAATGGTTTCTCTATTGAAGCATCTGGCAGAAGCTGAGTCGCCGACAACAAACAAGGCAGCCGTTGACCATATGGGAGCGATCGTAGCAGGTGAAATGGAGAGGCTCGGCGCGCATGTTGAAATTGACCGTCAGGCAGAAGCTGGAAATAACGTGATTGCTCGTTGGCAGGGAGATTCTTCATTAAAAAACATTGTCCTCCTATTTCACATGGATACAGTCTATCCGGTTGGGACGGTAGAACACCAACCTGTCCTGGAGAAGGACGGCGCCCTCTTTGGCTCAGGCGTATTAGACATGAAAGGGGGGATTGCCATATTTGCCGAAGCCGTGAAAAAACTGAGGGAAGCCGGTCTTATGGGTAAGCGCTCTCTCGCTGCCTTATTTACATCTGACGAAGAGACAGGCAGCCATCATTCGCGTGCACAGATTGAGCGCCTTGCGCGTGAGGCTG
>Ga0105092_10000827_pt1 | contig 16487 bp, 15 predicted proteins | sample PPLLak2March2015_FD_87021 | JGI IMG/M metagenome (GOLD analysis project Ga0105092, IMG submission 87021) | Freshwater sediment microbial communities from Prairie Pothole Lake near Jamestown, North Dakota, USA - PPLs Lake P7 Core (1) Depth... | ecosystem: Environmental > Aquatic > Freshwater >... | reverse complement strand
GAAGCTGCTGTTCGGGTGCAAAGGTTGAAACGCCCTGAGGCAATGACTGCCAGCGAGTATGCTCTCCGCCTCGAGCAGGCAGGGCTGCCCTCCAAGCAGGTTCAGAATTTAACACATTTGTTCGAAAAAGCCCGCTATGGGAATCACGAATCAGGATCCCAAGACATTCAAGAGGCAATATCCTGCCTTTCCGCAATTCAAAGGGCGCTGGAGAAGAAAGAATGAGCAAGAGGCTGGCGATTGCTGGGGGTCTTTTAATCATCCTGGCTTTGACATCCCTCTGTTTGCAGAGCTTCATCCTGGATGTGATTATCGTGCCGGTTATTTATACCTGGTATTCAATCCGGCTCTTTTTGCAGTCAGTGCCAGGCGCAACTTACTGGACGATGTTGGTAGCTGCAGCAGCCCTTATTTTTTTTATAAGCATCCTACTCCGCATGAGGCTGCCTGACCGACGAAAGAGAGATGATCCGCCGGTCCGTGGACAGGTTGAAGTAACGGCGGGCTATATCCGGAGCGCACGTAAAGGCGTTTTTTCGAAGTGGCTTTTAGCGAACCGGCTTGTGGAACTCGCCAGAGCGATCATGAAGCAGCGCGGCGTCGAAGTTTTCAATATGAATGACTTGAGAGGCACTGACTGGGATCCTCCTCAGAATATTCGGGCTTACTTTGAAGCGGGCGCCAATCGATACTTTATGCAGGTTCCACGGCGTAGGTTATTTGCACGCTTAAGGAAAACACCTTTTGAAGTCGATATCAACGAAGTCATCGACTATCTCGAATCCAAGATGAAAACATGAAGGTTGGCATGGACATAAAAAAAGTATCTACAATCAGCAAGGCAGTCATTCAGGAAATCGAGCGCGCTGTTGTTGGCAAACACGATCTTCTGGAGATGGTGATGGCGTCAGTCCTGGCAGGAGGTCATATCTTGCTGGAAGATTACCCTGGGCTGGGCAAAACGATGATTGCCCGAAGCTTTGCCAGGGTGCTGGGATTGGATTTCAAGCGCATCCAATTCACTCCTGACCTGCTTCCGGGTGATATTACCGGAGGATATATTTTCAACCGCACCGAAAACCGGTTCGAGCTCCGTAAAGGACCGATCTTTGCCAACATCATTCTGGCAGACGAGATCAACCGGGCGTCACCGAAAACGCAATCTGCGCTTCTGGAAGCAATGCAGGAACGGCAGGTCACATTAGAAGGAGAATCTCTTCTCCTGCCAGAACCGTTTCTTGTGCTCGCGACTCAGAACCCGATCGAGTACGAGGGTACTTTCCCCCTTCCAGAGGCGCAGCTCGACCGGTTCATGGTCAAGCTCTCGGTAGGCTATCCAAACCTTGATGAAGAAACAGAGATCTTGCACCGCAGAAGCGAGCGCAGGCAGGATGAAGTAGAGCTATACCAGGTAACAGATGCGATGCAGCTCCTCGACCTATGCGGTGTTGTAGAAAACATCCATATCCATGCTGATCTAAAAACATACATCGCAACCGTAGTAAGTGCAACCCGCAAAGAGCGGCATGTTGCTGTCGGTGCAAGCCCGAGAGGTTCACTTGCTTTCTTAAAGATGGCGCGCGCTTATGCTGCAATCAAGGGACGCGATTATGTCATTCCGGATGATATTAAACATTTTGCTGTGCCTGTCCTCAGTCACCGCCTGATATTGCAGCCAGAACACTGGATGTCTACACACCTGGCCGAAGACGTTATTCTTGAACTGTTTTCGAAAATTCCTGTTCCTGTAGTGGATTGAGGCGATGCGAGGCAATTTTCTTCTCTCTTTGATAGCTTATACTCTCATCCTTTTTGGCTTGCTGTCTATGAACGGACCGCTTGTCGGTCTTTCATTGATCTATGTAATCTACCTGGCAATAAGCTACTTAAGCGCCCCAAGGAATATCCGAATTGATGCAACTCGTACGATTAGCACCCGGCGCGTGTCAACAAATACCCCCTGTGAAGTGACGATTTCCGTCGCAAATACAGGTTCGACGTTGGAAGCAGTCCTGTTCGAAGAAGCACTTCCCACCGGATTGAAGGTTCAGGAAGGTGCTTTGCGCCATATCTTTCATATACCGGCAGGAAAGACCGTAACGTGGAAATATACAATTAACGGATCGCGAGGGTATTACACATTCGAAGAAATCATAGCAAAAGCACGGGATCCTTTGTGGATGAGCAGCCGCGAAGAGAAAGCCTCTGCAAACGGGCAGCTTTTCATTCTCCCGCCAGTCCTGAGGCTAAAGAACCTCTCCATTCGTCCCAGGAGAACCAGAGTCTATTCGGGGATCGTCCCCGCCCGTACCGGAGGCCCTGGGATAGAGTTTTTCGATGTGCGCGAGTACCAGACTGGCGACCCTCTGCGCTGGATTAACTGGCGGCTCAGCGCACGTTATCCATCTACCTGGTTTACAAAGGAGTACGAACAAGAACGGGTAGCTGATGTGGGAATCATCCTGGACGGCAGGCTGAGCGCAAACCTTATCTCCGAAAACAAATCCATCTTCGAGTATTCAGCACTTGCAGCGGCTGCCGTCTCGGGGACTTTCCTCGCCCAGGGAAATCGGGTTGGGCTCCTGGTTTACGGCCAGTTTATCCAATGGACCTTTCCTGGGTACGGCAGAGTGCAGCGCGAAAGGATACTGCGTGCTTTGGCATTGGCCCGGTTAGGAACAAGCCAGGTATTTTCCCATCTGGAGTACATTCCCACTCGCTTGTTCCCTTCTCATTCGCAGTTGATTTTGATCAGCCCGCTTGTTGCCGATGATCCGGATGTCATCGTCCGGCTCCGGTCTCGGGGCTATAAAATTGTGCTCATCAGCCCGGATCCGGTTTCATTCGAAGCATCATACCTCCCCGATGCTCCTGAATTCAAGCAAGCAGAGCGGATTATCCGTATGCAGCGGGAATTGATGCTTGAAAAGATTCGCCACGCCGGGATCCAGGTTGTGGACTGGAACGTATCAACCCCATTTGACCAGGTGATGAACCAGCATTTCCGCAGGTTGCCGGTTTTGCCAGAGAGGACGGGGGGTCGAAAATGAATAGAGCAATCGAGGTCCTTTGTATTGTGATTAGTACAACAGTTCTAAGCGCCGCTTACATTACCGGTGGATATATCACTGCAGCTATGGTGATCGTCTTCATTGGAGCAGGATGGTTGGTGGCTGAACTCTACAAATGGATACCCGTAACTTTTTTAGGTTTATTATTTAGCTCACTTGCCGCTGGGGCAGGAATTTTATTAGACCTGCAAATTTGGCTCGTATTCCTTGGAGCAGCTGCAGGGCTGGCTGCCTGGGACCTGACCAGGTTTAACCAGCATCTACAACTTGCCGCTGACACAGATGACGTGAGAGATTTGGAAAAAAGGCACCTTGGCTGGTTAGGTGGGACTTTGTTCATTGGTCTCCTGCTGGCAGGGGGCTCGATTGTGGCGCAAGCGCAGCTTCCTTTTGGCTGGATAATGATTTTCGCTATTTTGGGTGTGCTTGGCCTGGTCCGGTTCGTTGCCTGGGTTTCCCGTAGTTGATCATAAGTGGGGGTAAAATAGTTATCTGATGCTTCCTGAATCAAAAATGATGCCAGAGTGGCATCATTTTTGATTCTAAGTTAAGAAGGCTCGAAATTGTTATTTTCGGAGGTTTAATTTCGTCAGCTCAGATACAAACGCCGGTAAGAAGATGAACGGCAGCATGATCAGCCAATCTTTCAAAGTCAGAAAAGTGGTATTGAAGATTGGATCGAGGAACGGTATGTAGATGATCGCCATCAGGATCAAGAATGACGTCAGCACAGCATACTGCATGAACTTATTGCTGAAGATTCCTACCTTGTGGATAAAGTAGCGTTCGGATCGAGCAGAATAAGCCCGCAGGAGCTCAGAAATAGATAGTGTGGCGAATGCCATCGTCTGTGCATGGTGGAGGTTATCTGGATCACCTTTCAGGCCGATCTGGAAGACTGCCAGGACAGCAAACGTAAATACGACTCCCTGGATCATAATGCGGTATTGCATGAATTTGTTAATCAACGGCTCGTCAGGATCGCGAGGTTTTTGATCCATCATATCCGGATCACCTTTTTCCAGACCGAGTGCCAGGGCAGGCGCACCGTCGGTGATCAGGTTGAGCACAAGCAGTTGGATAGCTGTGAGAGGGAGATCCCAGCCCATTAAAATCGCGAAGAAGATGATCAGAATCTCTCCTACGTTGGCTGAGAGCAGGTAGAAAACGAACTTGCGAATGTTGGAGTAGATGATCCGCCCCTCTTCGATAGCGGAAACGATGGAGGCGTAGTTGTCGTCGGTAAGCACCATGGCAGCGGCTTCTTTACTGACATCTGTCCCGGTGATCCCCATTGCAACACCGATATCTGCTCTTTTAAGGGCCGGCGCATCGTTGACGCCATCTCCGGTCATCGAAACGATATGGCGGTTTGCCTGCAGTGCCTGTACGATGCGGACTTTATGCTGCGGGGAAACTCGGGCATAGACATCTACATTTTTAACAATTTTGTTGAAAGAATCATCATCATATTCATCGATCTCACGTCCGGTCATTACTTTTCCACCGGGGTGGAGGAGATCGATTTGTTTTGCAACGGCTGCGGCAGTATTGGGATAATCACCTGTGATCATGACAGTTTTTATGCCAGCTTTGCGTGCAACTGCAATGGCTGGTTTTACTTCTGGGCGAGGCGGATCGATCATCCCTGCCAGGCCGACAAATACCAGGTCGCGTTCGATGTTCGGAGAAGTGATCTGATCTTCTGGCGGCAGCTCACGAAGATTGCGTACTGCGCCGCCGAGAACCCGTAAGGCTTTTGAGCTCATCTCGGCATTCGCGTCCAGGATCATTTTCCGCACTTCATCGCTGAGAGGCAGGATCTGCCCATTACAAGCCCAGTGAGTACACAGGCTAAGCACTACATCTGGCGCGCCTTTTACAAAGCCGATGTACTTATCACCAGACGGAAGCATCGTACCATTCGTTGTGCTCCGGTGTTCGTGGATGGTGGTCATACGCTTGCGTTCCGAGTCGAATGGAATTTCTGCAACACGCGGCAAATCGTTTTCCACATCGAACCGCCAGTACCCGGCTTTTGCCGCGGCGACAACCATCGCTCCTTCCGTTGGATCGCCTAACATCCGGTAGACTCGCTGCCCTTTCTCGGTCCCGCTTGTTTCAAGATATGAGTCATTGCATAGGGCGAGCGTCTTCAAAAGCAGCGATAATCCTTTGTGGTCAGATGGCGTGATAGTTTCGCCATTAAGATAGAAATCTCCTTCAGGTGAATATCCGTCGCCAGAGACCGTGTAAGTGCGTTCTTCCGCCCAGGTTTCTACCACGGTCATCGCATTTTGTGTCAGCGTACCGGTCTTATCGGAGCAGATCACGGTTGAAGAACCGAGTGCTTCGACGGCGGAAAGCTGGCGCAGGAGGGCATGTCTTTTCACCATGCGCTGCATACCCAGGGCAAGGCAGATAGTGACTACGGCTGGAAGCCCTTCTGGAACAGCAGCGATTGCCAGGCTGATCGCGACGATGAACATATCCAGGATTTCTTCTATCAGTGTGACACCGGGGATTGGGTTGATCAGGTACCTTATAACACCAATCAGGAAGACAAGCGCACAGACAGCCAGCGCGGCGATACCGAGTGTCTTGCCTAACTGCTCGAGTTTCCTCTGCAGCGGTGTAGGCTCATTTTCAAAACTTTGAACCATCTGCGCGATCAGACCAAACTGGGTGTTCATGCCAGTGCTGATAACGACTGCCCGGCCGCGCCCGTAGGTGACCAGAGTACCCATGTACCCTGAATTCTTCCGATCGCCCAAAGGCAGCTCACGATCAAGAACTGTATCCGCTCGCTTCTGCACGGGGACAGACTCACCGGTCAGGCTGGCTTCATCAATTCTTAAGTTGACAGCTTCGACCAAACGGACATCGGCGGGGATGTAGTTGCCTGTTTCCAGGAGCACCAGGTCGCCCGGCACCAATTCGCGCGTGGGGACGGTCATCTGTTTTCCATCTCGGATGACCTCCGCTTCTGGAGCGGTCATTTTCTTTAGGGCTGCCAGTGCTTCCTCTGCCCGCGATTCCTGGACTACCCCAAGGATGGCGTTCAGGATTACGATTGCCATAATCGCACCTGCTTCAACATAATCTCCCAGCAGGACAGAGATAACGCTGGCAACAATCAGGATCATGATCAAAAAGTCTTTGAATTGATCCCACAACCGGTCCCAGAAGGTAGGACGAGGAGCTTCTCGCAGCTCGTTGTACCCAATGGTCCTCAAGCGTTCTGCGGCTTCCGCACTTGTTAATCCGCTTGAGTGATGTGTGTGCAGCCTCTCCATTGTATCTTCGACGGAAAGGCTGTGCCAATAGGCATCGTCATTGGTGCTGCTGCTTAGTTCAACCAAAGACATAAAGAACCTCCAAAAACCATGATTAAAGTATCAGGAAATGCCCCCCGGGAACAGGCAGATTGTATCATTTTTGACATAATACTGCCTGTGATATTTGTCTCAATCGTAGCCGCAAGGTATCATAAATGATTAAGGAAATGCTTAGGCTTTATAATAAACTGCAAGAACTGCCCGCAGTACCTGAACCCGTGCTGCGGCTGTCCGGCCACCATTCACTTTATGGTGGAAGATTGTTCTTGTAAATGATGGAAGATATATTGAGAATGGTCATTTAATAGATTATCCTTAGGAGGGAAAATGGGGGAAGTCATGGGAGTACAAAACGATATGAATAGGGAAAACGCGTTTCTTGATCTGGCGCGGTTGGGCAAGCATCGCTGGCAGCATTATTTGGGATCGTTTTTTCTGATTGCTGCTCTGTGGCAGATCCTTGGAGCTACTCCATATCTGATTCTTCTTCTGCTGTTTCCGTCTGCCGGGGAAATTTGGAGGTTCACTGCTCTTACGTTTTCCTTTGTATTTTTGATTATCGGTTTATATTTGGCAGTTACCCTGATTCACCGGCGAAAATTTGTTACGTTGATCACTCCAACACTTCTCGTCTCCTGGAAGCGTATCTTTGAAAGCTTTGCAGTGTGGTTTGTACTGGTTGCAATTGTATCGATTGTGGATGTCCTTATCCGTCCTGATTTCTATACGTTATCTTTTAACCCGGTTCCGTGGTTTCTTTTCACGCTGGTGTCACTTGTGTTTGTGACCATTCAAAGTTTTAGCGAAGAACTGCTTTTTCGGGGCTATCTTCTGCAAGCATTGGGACTGCTCACAAGAAATAAAGTTCTCCTCCTGTTAATCTCTGGAATCCTGTTTGCAGTACCGCACTTTTTAAACCCCGAGATGCAGAGCGATTTCGCTCTCATGGCTCTATATTATTTTGCCACCGGCGTTTTCTTCACTGCGCTTGTTTTGAAGGATAACCGTCTGGAGCTTGCCCTTGGGGCTCATGCAGCAAACAATCTATTCTCTGTATCCCTGATAAATTACGAGGGTTCTGTTCTTGAAACTCCAGCCATTCTGATTGCGAATGCGATCGATCCTGTATCCAACCTGATGAGTTTTATCGCTGCAGCGGGTCTGGCTTACCTCTGGTTTTTTGTGATCCGGAAGCCAAAGCAGCAGGTCGTTGATACATATCAATAATTACGCCTATGACCGAAATTCCTTCCTGCGCCTGGAAACGGGCATTCAACGAAAAATTCGAGAAAAAATCTATGAGTTTGAAGCTCAGCCCTCTGCAAATCCTCAAATGGCTGCCTGTTTTTTCTCGGATGAGATCACAAATTGCCAGGGATCGCAAACTTGGGTCAGCTACATGAGATCGTTGTGCGTGTGGGCCGTACAAAGTGCATTGGAGAAGAATCGTAAGACTAGCGATTAATAACCGTATCCCGTGTCCCACCAGGATTGGCAATAACTGTCTGATCGCCGCGCGTCAGTGTACCTTGAAAATTCCTTTCTCCCGCATGTGCCTCCCAACCGCTAAGGATGAACGGGACCGGTCCATCTGCAGAAATCCATTCCCCGTTGTACTTACGGGCAATATGAACATGCTTTCCAGTAGCCTGGCCTCCCTCGCAGGAGGGGTGACCGAGCGGATCGTTGGTGTTTACATACACTCCCAATGGAACACGCTCGCTTCCAGCAACATGCATATAGATAATATTCCATCCGGTCTGCTCGTACCCATCGCCATCCAGGTCAACCACCACCAATCCTTCTCCAGTGCGCACGCTGACGCCGGGAGCAGAAGCAGTCACCCAAACGCTGGAAACAGCGCAGCGTTCCTCGCCGGTAACCGGTGAGAAGTCCAGGGCTCCTGGAGGGCTGCCGGTTGTCCAGGCAGTGTGCGGTCCGCTTGTATAGCGCCAGCTCTCACCAGACGAAAAGGGCAGTTCCATTGTGGGTTGTGAGAGGTCAGCCGGGAAGAGCGGCTCTACAGAGGCTGCTCTTGCCCACGGATCGTCGAACATGGCGCTGAAGAGGCTGATGAAATTCTCTGGTCCGTACATATACCGGGTAAAAAGCTCCTGACGGTAAAACTTTGAGAAAAGATATTGCACACCTACGCTCCCGGCGTTCAGACCGGGACTTATCTTTGTCGATGTTCCATCTCCAAACACAAGCTCTTTGATATGCCCCTGGCGCCAACCGTAATAACCAATATTGATTTGCTTGGCTGTCAGCGACAGCTCCATATATAGACCGATATAACCGCTTACGTTAAAGCCAAGCGGGTGTTCTAAATCTGTATTGGGAGAAGGCTGCCCGCGCACCCATCCAGAACGGTGTTCGAGGAAAGCCAACAGAAGCCTGGGATTTACGGACGTCTCTGCGGAAATTCGTTCGACGATTTCTGACCCGCTCAGCCATACTCCATCTACTTCTTCGCCATAACCAGCCAGGTAGCCGCCGGCGCCTGCCGCATAATCTGAGGCGCTAAATCCAGCAGCCGAGGGTGAGTAAACGACCTCACTGTCAGGCAGAAGCGCACCCGGGTACAGGGTATCGCCGATTTTATCGGGAACGTTCAGACCCAGGCCCGTCGGGAGGTATCCCTCTGCAGGAAGAGGGAAAGCAGGATCTGGTGCACTGGTTATGTGCCAGGGGTCGACTCCGAAACGCTTTGCCAATGCGGGGAGAGTATCTCCGGTCTGGACGTAATAAACACCCTCAACGATGCCAGAGGGAGGTGCTGGAACTGCTGCTGGTGCACCAGGGGTAGCTGTATGAAGACCTGGGAATGGAGAGACACCTGGGGGCAGCGGAGGGGGAGTATATGCTGGGACTTCGGCCTGGGGTTGGGGAGTGGCAAAAATGAGCGCCTGCATCGTAGCTTGCAGTGCACGATCGGATTCTTCTTTTGGATCGTTATAACCAACGGGCAGGTTGCATGCCAGAGATGCCAGTATCAGAACAAAACCGGCAGTAAGCAGGGCAAAACGCTGCTTTTGTTTTTGACTTCGAAACTGCATCCCTAAGTATTATATGCTTTCAAGGCTGCCTGGACTGCCTCACCGGGCCGGTAGGAGGAAATACAGGATGCAAGAGCCGTTTCGATTGCACCGATCGTTGTGAGTACCTCGGCGATGTTTGTGGTACCCATGTGCCCTACCCGGAAATATTCCGCTTTAATCGCCGGGTGCAAGCCGCCGGCTAATACAACACCAGCCTGCGCTGTCTTCTTAAGGAACTCCGGACCATTCAATCCTGCCAGGAAACGCGGTGCAGTCATGGTATGGGCAGCAAACTCACGTTTTACCGGTACCTGGTTCATGTCCATTGCATCGATCCCCGCCTGGACAGCATTTGAAATGGCAATATGCCGGTTCCAGCGGGCTTCCATACCTTCGGTAAGGATTTGACCCAGGCTTACATCGAGAGCGCGTATCAGGTTCACTGCCGGTGTGCCGAAGTAAGCCGGTTTGCGCGCTTCATAAGCTTCCATAACCGGCATCCAGAGCGTCCAGTCTGCATAATAACTTCCGACGGGTGTTTTTCGCTTTCGGAATACTTCCAGCGCCCTGGGCCCAGCAACAAGAAGAGCCAGACCGGGAGGAGTGCTGACGGCTTTCTGAGAGGCGGTAAACGCCAGGTCTACACCCCATTCTGCCATGCGAAGTTCTTCGCCAGCGACGGAACAAACGCCATCGACGATAGTCAGAACCCCGTACTTCCCTGCTAGCGCTGCGATTCCTTTTACATCTGCCAGGACACCTGTGGATGTATCTACATGGGTGACGGAGAGAATTTTGTACTGCCCGCTCTTGAGCGCGGATTCAACCTCATGAAGAGCAGGCCTGGATCCTGGCAGGGCACGCACCTGGGTTACGTCTGCACCATACCGCTCGAAGATATCCGTAAACCGGTCGCCGAAGTAGCCGGTATTGACGACCAATACTTTGTCGCCTCTCTCGACCAGGTTTGCTGCAGCCGCATCCATTGCCAATGTTCCAGAGCCAGCGAGAATGAACGGCTGACCATCGGGGCACTGGAATACCTGGCGTAAGCGCTCAAGAGCGCTTCCGAAGGCTTCCATAAATATTGGGGCCACGTGACTGGTGATCGGAGCTGCAAGAGCTTCAACAACTTCGGGATCCAGTTCCACGGGGCCAGGGATCATGAGTAGGGATCGGTCTTTCATGGCAAGAATCATATCACAGAGTAGGTGGCATTGTGGGTGCTTTAGACGGATATCGTTCTTGTTTTACGATAAGGAGCTTCGAGGTATCCTCCAAATTGTCTTTGCTTCGGTCTGGAAGAGCACCGGCCTCCTAAGGGACCGACAAGGATGCTGCCAGGAGATTGCGCAGACACAGGGCGTCTGGACGTCGTAAAAACCGGAAGGAACTGGTGCGGATGGGGCGGGGGGATTGCTTCGTCGAAAAACCGACAAAGAACATGTCGGTTTTAACTCCTCGCAACGACATAGTTGGTTTCTCCTGGCAACGACAAACCTACAAGCTGGCATATATCTTGCATCTATTAAGTGCAAGTTTGTGAAATTGTTCATGTTACTCGCTTGACGCAATTTCTGGATTATGCTAGTATCAAGAACGAGAAGATTTAAATATAAAAAAGAAAGAGCCCTTGGCAGCCGCCTGCACCGGATGTACGAAGCCCCAAGATGCTGGCGAACCATATATAAGGAGACGGAAATGAATTCTAAGCGCTTCCTACTCATCATGATTGCCCTGCTTACCGTCATTGCAGTCCCTGCCTGTACGCTGTCGGCCTCTACGCCGCCGCCAACAGAGACCCCACCCGAAAGCCAGTTCCCGGTTCCTGGCACCGAGACCATGGATATCTTCGAAGCTATTGCTACGCAAACAGCAATGGCTACCATGGGGCTGCCGATTAATCCGACCAGCCAGCCTGTGCCCGGTGGTGATACAGCGGTCGTGCCAACGGAGAATATTCAGGTTCCGGAAGTGACCCAGGCGCCTGAGCCAGCAGCTCCGGAAGCAACACAGTTACCTCCGGCAGTTGAAGTTCCAGAGCCAACTCCTGGAATACCTGCCAGCTATACCATTCAAAAGGGTGAGTTTGCTTATTGTCTCGCCCGCCGGTTCAACGTCAACCCGGCAGAACTGATGGCAATCAACGGGCTTGGAGCGAATACGGTGCTCCAACCGGGTACATCCCTGAGGATTCCACAGACCGGTAACGCATTCCCAGGAGAACGGGTCCTGCGCAGCCATCCGACGACCTATACCGTAAGAGCCAATGATACAATTTACTCAATCGCTTGCTATTTCGGTGATGTCGACCCAAATGGAATCGCCATTGCCAACAGCTTGAGCGCTCCGTATAATCTGTCCTCTGGGCAGACGATCCATATCCCGTAATCCATCGTTTTTGAAATCCGGGTCCGGTCACAAGAGCTTAGATGTAGATCTACTCTTTTGACCGGACCTTTTTGAGGGGAAAAATGATGTTTAAAGTGCTTAAAACTGAGACATTTTACGAAGGAAAAGCATTCACTGTCCGAAAAGACCTGGTGGAGTTTCCTAACGGTAACCGCGGAAATCTGGACATTGTGGAACATACAGGGGCTGTCACCCTCGTACCCGTGGATGAGCAGGGTCAGGTATGGTTTGTGCGCCAGTACAGGCATGCAGCGGGGAGAGAACTTCTCGAACTGCCTGCTGGAACCCTGGAGAAAAATGAAGAACCGGAGGCTTGCGCTCTCCGAGAGGTCCGTGAAGAGATTGGGATGGCTGCAGGAAATATTGAACTGGTTGGGGAATTTTTTCTTGCACCCGGGTATTCCACTGAGCACATGTATATTTTCCTGGCAACCAGGCTCCGCGATGATCCGCTTCAGGGGGATGAGGACGAGTTTTTGAATATAGAGAAACGAACGATCCGTGAGGCTATCCGGATGGCTGAAAACGGAGAGTTTCTGGACGCGAAGACGATTGCGGCTCTGATGCTCGTTCGAAACCGGTTCGGTTAGACTGCCTCGTTCATTACAACAAAACTCGCCAAATGCCTTCTGTTAAAAAGCATGATCGGGCTTTGGATAAATGTTGATGGGAAAAGAATAGCGCCAAGGGAAGCATCAAACAAAGGGATATAGTCAGGCATTGCATCCGAGAGCAGCATAGGGAAGTCGAATCTGCCTGACCATTCCAACGTGCCTTCTATCTCATACACACTGGTCGTCAGGCGGACCGGCATGCATGCCACTTTCCCGAAGCGGATTGACGAAGGGCCAATGTCTTCCCGCTTCTCAATTGCTACAGCGACGATCTGGTTTTTCATTACCCGGATCACATGAGCCTGCTGACCCAGGGTGTCGGCGGCAGTGACGCGAGCCATTCGGGCATTGCGTACTTCCAGAAATGTTTTACTGGTGTCTATCAAGGTGCCAACAACGCCTGAGTTCCCAATGGTGATCTGTCCGACAAAACGGTAGTTGAGGGTCAAGCAATCGATATTCAGAGGCCGAAAAGCCATATTTACCCCCTTTATTAAGGAATGGGTTGATCGATTTGCGGAGCGCTTCCTCTTCGTCTCGGGCTGCGTTTCTTCCCGGCAGCAGGATTTAGCAGGGTATTCAACCAATTGATCGCGCGGGTGTCATATTCGCGCCGTCCACACACGTCACAGATCCAGGCAGGAAAATTGGGCACTGTAATCAGCTCATTCTCAAGCCAGGTAAAGTAGGTAATGTACTTCAGCCGCGTCACCCCTGTCTTACATTCCGGGCAAACTGCGGCATATTCGACGAATTCGTTTGACTGGTCGCCAGTTTCGGTCATTTTTGAATGTCTCCGGTGTCAGGGTCTAGGCTCTTTGCATGGGCAATTAATCCCCAATCTTCTGGAGGCCAATAGACAAAAATTGCTTTCCCGATTACATATTCTTCCGGTACTGTACCCCAGGTACGTGAATCAGAAGAATCGTTGCGATTGTCGCCAAGAACGAAATATCTACCTTCTGGTACTGTCCAAACTCCGGATTGGTTGGTTGGAGCGGCTATGTACGGCTCATCAATCAAAAACCCATTTACAAAAACCTGGTGGTCAATAATTTCGACCGTATCCCCAGGTACACCAATAATTCGCTTAATGTACTCTTGTTCCGGATCACGTGGAAAACGAAAAACGACCACATCGGCGAGGGCTGGCTCTCCTAACTTGTACGCCAGCCTGTTGACCATAATTAGTTCGTTGTGATGTAACGACGGCTCCATGCTGGACCCGTCAACCCGTATTCGAGCTGTAACTGCGTTGATGGCCAGGAATAAGATCAGAGCAATTAGCAACGTTTCAAAAACTTCACTAAAAAGGCTTAAGAGCCTCGGCTTTTCTTTTGTCTGTGTCCCTGGTTCAGGAAAAAATTCTACCGGTGTATTTTCCACATCTCTCCAGATCAACTACCTCAGGAAGCTTGAGAGGATTATAAAGGTTGTTGCATTGAAGGGCAAGGGAAAAATAAAAAAATACTCCTTTACGTTTCAATTTCCAATACCCGCTGGATAACCGCTTGCGCTTCCTGATCATCCATATCCATATCCAGCCGTGTCTTGACGGCGCTTTTCACTCGCCTGCACAGTGCTTCTTCGATGATCTTTACGCCTGCACTGGTGCCAATCCGGTTCGCCCCAGCAGTGATCATCTTTTCTGCGGCGGCAAGTGTGCGGATTCCACCCGCGGCTTTCAGACCCATCTCTGGCCCGATGACTTCTCGCATTTGCCTGACATCAGCGACGACGGCGCCACCGGTGCTGAACCCCGTGGATGTCTTTACGAAGTCAGCTCCAGCCTCCTTAGCTAACTTGCAGGCCTGGATTTTTTCGTCGTCCGTTAACAAACTTGTTTCAATCGCTACTTTAAGAAGGCTGTCACCGGCATGGACAACATCCGCGACTTTGCTGATATCGTCGAGCACGACGTTATGCTGACCTGCTTTCAGACCACCGATGAAAATTACCATGTCAATCTCACGCGCGCCCTGGCGAATGGCTTCCTTGGCTTCATTCACTTTTATGCGGGTTGTCGAAGCCCCAAAGGGAAAACCAACTACACTGCCGACCTTGACAGAACTCCTGGACAGTTGATCGGCGCATAAGGGTACATAGACCGGGTTGACAGACACAATCTTGAATCCATAACGCACGGCTTCCAGGCATAAATGCATGATCTGAGACAGGGTGGTTTCAGGCTTCAACAAGGTATGGTCGATGTGCTGTGGAGATACTTCACCGGGTTCTGCTGGGTCTTTGATAACCTCTCGCGCAAGGGAAATAACTTCGGAATCGATTTGATTCGTTTTTTCGGTCATGAAATTTCCTCCTGATTTTCCTTATAAGGGACCCTACCGGCGCGCTTTGAGGACAAACCGGATAGGTGTACCGACAAAGCTGTAGGATTCACGGAACCTGTTCTCCAGGTAGCGCTGATATGAAAAATGGACGAGTTTCGGATCGTTGACGTACAGGATGAAGGTTGGAGGGTCAGAGCGAACCTGTGTGCTGTAGAAGATCTTCAACTGCCTCCCGGCATGTGATGGTGCAGGATGCTGTTCTTGCGCCTTTTGCATGATGCTGTTTACCTGTGATGTAGACAGCCTGACCAACCGCTCCTCCTGCACTTTCAAAGCCAGTGGTAATACCTGTTCGACGCGCTGTCCGGTAAGCGCTGAGATATAGAGTACAGGTACATAGGGTAAGAAGTTGAGGGTCTGGCGCACATGGCGGGTAAACTCATCCATGGTGGTGTTGTCTTTTGGAATAGCATCCCACTTGTTGACAACTACAACAGTGCTTTTCCACTTCTCTAAAATATAACCCGCGATGTGTGCATCTTGAGCGGTGAGCCCGCTGGTTGCATCTACAACCAGCAAGGATACATCCGCACGCTCAATGGCTTGCATGGAACGAAGTACGCTCCACTTTTCAACACCTGGCTCTACTTTCCCGCGCTTACGTATCCCGGCGGTATCGATCAGAGTAACGGGGACGCCATCGAAAATCAGGTTGGTATCGATTGCATCACGGGTTGTGCCGGGAATAGCACTTACGATCGCGCGCTCTTCTCCAAGGATGTGGTTGAGCAAGCTGGACTTTCCCACATTCGGCTTGCCAACAATGGCGATATTGACGGTTTCATCTTCTTCAGCCTGGCTGCGTTCCTTAAATGTTGCGACCAGATCGTCCAAGAGGTCACCGGTGCCTGTTCCATGCATTGAGGAAATGGGGTAGGGGTCGCCGAGTCCGAGCTCATAAAATTCGTAAGCAGCCTGGCGGCGGGCAGGGTTGTCAGATTTATTGACCACAAGAAAGACCGGTGGAATAAGTTTGCCATCATCTTCCACTTGCATACGTCTCAAAATTTGCGCTACTTCCTTGTCAGCAGGGGTGACTCCGCTGCCAGCGTCTGTAAGGAACAAAATGGCATCCGCTTCTCGGATAGCCGTTTCAGCCTGGGCGCGTATTTGTTCGATGAACTCTGAGGAACCGACGGATAGAGGCACTTTCCCTCGACCGGGACCGGTCTGAGTCGGATCAATTCCACCGGTATCAATAATATTAAAGGTTATACCAGCCCACTCGGCTTCCCCCATAATACGGTCACGTGTGGTGCCTGGTACATCATCTACGACTGCCAGGCGTTCTTCCGCCAGCCGGTTGAAGAGCGTACTCTTTCCAACATTCGGTCGCCCTACCAGGGCAACGACAGGTTTTGCCAAGTTTTTCCTCCTAAGGCTGTTCAGTCGAGGCAGCTGCGCTCTCGGGTGAAGTTGTTGGTGTTGGGGTGGGTGTGGGGGCTGTAATGATATTTACTTCAACCGTAGAAGGCTGGATCGATACAAGCTCCACTCGGGACGGCAGGAACGGTGCAGTCACTTCTTCCATGTAGATACCCAACTCTTTTCCGGCTGTATCGACGATGATGTTGATGTCACCAGGTTCCAAACTATTCAGGATCACGACCGGCCCAGCAAGGATAACATCTACCATTGATGGAGAAACCTCGGCTGCCTG
>Ga0105092_10000825_pt1 | contig 16519 bp, 14 predicted proteins | sample PPLLak2March2015_FD_87021 | JGI IMG/M metagenome (GOLD analysis project Ga0105092, IMG submission 87021) | Freshwater sediment microbial communities from Prairie Pothole Lake near Jamestown, North Dakota, USA - PPLs Lake P7 Core (1) Depth... | ecosystem: Environmental > Aquatic > Freshwater >... | reverse complement strand
GTGTAAGCGCCGGTGAAAGAGCCTTTTTCGTGTCCAAAGAGTTCGCTCTCAAGCAAGTTCTCTGGAATGGCACCGCAATTGACAACGACGAATGGGTTATTCTTCCGGGGGCTTTGTCGATGGATAGCACGCGCAACGAGTTCCTTACCGGTTCCGCTCGCACCGCATATCAGCACTGAAATATCGGAAAGGGCGACTCGCTCAACAAAACGAAAGATCTCTTGCATGCTCTTTGAGCTGCCAACAATCCCATGGAATTCGTTTCCTCCGAAGCAACGCTGCTGTAGACGTTGGTAGATTCGGTATATATGACAGGCGCGCTGGATCATGACCTTCAAATCTTCCAAGCGTACTGGCTTGGAGTAGTAATCGAAAGCTCCCAAACGAACCGCCTGTAACGCGGTGGTTTGATCGTTGTTTCCCGTGAGGACGATCACTCGGGTAGATGGCTCTTGAGCTAGTATATGTTCCAGTAAACCGAGGCCACTTAGATCGCGAGGATTCCCCGGTTTCAAGGAGAGATCTAATGTGACTACCGCGGTTTTTTCTCGCTCAAATATCGTTATCGCTTCGGTCTCGTTGGACGCGGAAAAAACATCGTACTCCGCTTCAAGAGCTGAGGATAGTTGCTCTAGGATATTCTCCTCGTCATCCACCAGCAGAACTTTCGCTTTCACGCGTGTGAGTTCCTTTCCTCGGTTTCATTGACAACGGCAGCTCATTTCCAATGCCCAGTTCTGCTGGCATTTAGTTCTCCAATGCATTTAAAACGTGAGCCAAACATAGCTTAAAAATTTTTCAATGAGTGGTAAAGTGCTAGACATGAACGCAAATACAATGCCACTATGCTGAGTTTTTTGTTGAAACCTGAGTAGAGGTATGTGCTATCAAAAACTAAATACTTGTCTTTGTCTAAAGTGATGCGTCCGAGGGGGAGCGGAAATTTCGTTCGACACCGAGGTATGACGGCAAGTTGTCCTATCTACCCGGATGATGGGGATGATTTCTGATGCTCACAAGAATCAAGTGCTTTATTTACCATCAAGCGGATCATGAGCTTGCGCCTCCCGCTAAAGGATGAAAAATGGAGGGCACCATAATTCCCCAACGAGATTTTTTTCTAAAAGACGGTACCAAGGAGATTTGCGTTTCAAACGCCGAACTCAAGGCTAAAGACCAACGTATAAACAAAGCGTACAAGTTTATTTTGTCAGGCATTACCTCCCGAATCACAAGCGCTGGTTGGGCAAAAGGCAAAAAATGATTACGATCGAACTTTAGCAGCGAGGCGCGAGATAAAACTTTGTTCGGATCATCGGGCCAGCCCCAATCTTTACTTGAAAAACTATTGCGGCAAAAATGAGTTGACCGAAACACTCGGGCGACATTTAAGGTAAACAAAAGAGCCTAGGGGAATTCTAGAGGAAAAACCGTCAAATTGATGAGTTAGAGATTGAGGCGCAACGCTGTACAAGTGTAAATTTTCATCACATTTTCCTTGACTCAACCTTTCTGTTGTGGCAAATTCCGGACCTTACTGATAGCCAGTTTAGTAATCTCGTGGAAGTGGGAAATTCATTCCTGTGCCCGGGCCACTAGCGAAGTTAATCTCACATCAGTCGCCGGACTTGGACACTTCGGGTTCGCTCTGCACGGCACCGGATTCCGAGTCTAGCGGATCAACTTTGTCGCGGCGCAAACATTCACTTGCTTTTGCAGAATCGTTGCCTTGTGTCCTATATGAGTGCAATGCGGATTTTGAATTTACTTATGTATCCGAAAACACCTCCGAGCTGCTTGATCTGGAGTCGACCGAGCTACTTGGTCAACGGTTACTATCAGAGAAACGAATTCCTGGTGAAGATCTCATCTTGCTGTCCAAGAAGTTGGCCGAGCTGGAGCAACTCAACAAACGGACTTCGTTATTGCATCGCATACTCGATAGACGCGGCTTGCCATTCTGGGTTGCGCATAGTCTTTGGAGAGCTGGTTTAGCCAATACGACTGTGGTCTGGGGCTGCATCGTTCCAATCGATTATAACGTTCGCCTGAATATTTCAGAACAGACCGTAATTTCACGGTTTGTTCACAAGATTGGCAATCATTTTCAGTTACTAAACCTTGTTATCAATTCCCTCAAAAGGACTATACCTGAATCTAAAGAAACCTTGATGCTGCAAGAGACAGTGGAAAAGGCGATTGATCTCACCCGTGGATTTTCAGACTACAATCAGGTTCCTACATGTTGGTCCCGGGTTGAACTAGTGGATATTCTCCAGACGGCCGCTGTAACGCGGCGATCTTCATTCGAAAAAAAAGGAATTACTTTTGACAACCAAATTGATGCGTCGCTAGACGAGGCTGCTATTCAGGCGGACCCGTATCTATTGGAGCAAGCGATCGGCCATGTTCTTCAAAACGCCTTGGAAGCAACAGAAACAGGCGGCCAAGTTACGCTTCATGCAAGCGTGAAATACCCTAGCGATAATACTCCTGCGGCGATCATTTCGGTGATAGATTCAGGATGTGGAATTGATGAGAATGCTCTAACAAACATAGTTACCCCGTTCTTTACTACCAGAAAGAATCATGATGGCCTAGGATTGAGTATGGCATCTCGATTTGTCGAGTTACACGGGGGTATTTTGCGGATTACAACCGCACAGGGAAAAGGTACTAAGGTGGAAATAGTACTCCCGATGGAAGCCGAGAAGCGCTCGTGTCTCCTTTAGACCCATCCATTGCATCAATAAAGAACTGAGAAGTAGTTAGCTCAATATACAGCATGTATAGCGTACTTATTGTTGAAGACCATGATCGCCTTAGAGAACAACTGGGCCATTTCTACGAGCAGGAGGGTTTCAAAGTAACGACGGCTTCCTGTGCAGAAGATGCAATCGAAAGACTTTCACAGGAAAAGTTTGCAATCGTGGTTTCGGACGTCAAGATGCCAGGGATTGATGGGTTTGAGCTCGCTCGCCACGTCCGAGAGAAGTATCCGGATACCGATGTAATTTTAATTACGGCGTTCGGTAACATAAAACAAGCGGTTGAAGCGATGAAACTGGGAGCAAGTGATTACATCACTAAACCGTTTCAGCCGGAGGCCATCCGGCTTGTGAGTGAGAAACTGATCGAAAGAAGACGTCTCTTGGAAGAAGTCAAAGAACTAAGACAGAGAGTTCAAGAGGAGCATAATCTTGAAAATATACTGAGCAAAAGCCCTAAAATGCTAAAAGTCTTTGAGTTAATTCGGTCCCTTGCCGAGACTGACTCTGGAGTAATGATTACAGGGGAGACCGGGACCGGAAAGGAGCTAGTCGCCCGCGCCATCCATAATTTAAGTCGGCGGAAAAACAGACAATTCGTTGCGATTAACTGCGGTGCTTTCCCGGATACCCTCTTGGAAAGTGAGCTATTTGGATATGAGAAGGGCGCCTTTACGGGTGCGGTACAAAGCCGGGGTGGAAAGATTGAGCTTGCAGACGGAGGAACACTCTTTTTGGACGAAATCGAAGCGATGGCTGCGCCGATGCAAGTAAAGCTGCTGCGAGTGCTTCAGGAGCGAGAAGTAGAGCGCCTAGGGGGTAACCGCAAAGTTAAAATTGATATGCGTGTCATCGCGGCAACGAATGTGGACCTATCGCTTTGTTTAGCTCGTGGAACTCTGCGTGAAGACTTTTACTACCGTATCAATGTGATCCCTATCCAACTTCCAGCGCTACGAGAGCGGTTGGAGGATCTGCCATTGCTCATTGATCACGTCCTAAACCGTCATCCAGTCGCGATAGAAAAAAGAATTCGACAAGTGACTCCGAAGGTTTTAGATCAAATGCTGGCTTACCATTGGCCGGGGAACATACGTGAGCTGGAGAATATTTTGGAGCGGGCAATAGTCAAGTCTCGCGGCGATGTCATCGAAAATGTCGATTTGCCCGCTCCGCCCCAACGTATCGTCGACGCATGGTACGCTGGCAATGGCAATCGAGAACTTTCCTTAAAGCAATGGCTCTCAAATAGCGAGAAAGACTATCTCCGGAGTCTGCTCATAAAATACAAGGGCAGTATTTCTTCAACCGCGAAAGAAGCCAAAGTGGATAATAAAACGCTATATAGAAAAATGAGGCGGCATGGCCTGCATAAAGAATCTTTCAAAGATTTGGGGTAGTCATCTACTCCTTTTTTTCGTCGTCATCCTACTGACATCTCCTGGCCGTGCATGGGGAGCCTTCGCCAGTCGGTTTTCACTAACTGCGGGCGAGGCGTACAGCGACAACATTTTTTTTACCAAGCAAAAAGAACATGATTTTGCCACAATTATCGTACCTACGTTATCGCTTCTTTATGCTCCTGAAGGACAAGTTGAACCAACTCTCAGTTTAAGTTTCAGTCCCAATGGACAGATTTTCGCACGGCACAGCGAGTTAAATAACTTTGGCGAGAACTTCGTATTCGACGGGGCTTACACTTATCGCTATTCGCCCCGATTGAATTTTTCTTTGTCGAATAATCTGCAGCGGCTCGGCGAGACCCGCACCGTCGGTTTGACAAACGAAGGGTTCCTTCAGGTGCCGGGTCCGGCAGCGCCTCCGCCTCCTTCCGGAGAGGCAGTGCCAGGTTCCGTTGCGCGCAATCTTAGTGATTTCATTACCGGAGGAGACCAAATAACTAACTTTTTTTCATTTCAAACCTCCTACCTCTATCGTCCGGACGTAAGCTTTAGCGGGGGATATACTAATACCTACACAAACTTTATTGACCAGGGAGGTAGCGAACTATTTCAGACGATCGGTGCTAGAGGGATTTACAATTGGAGACAGGATCATAATCTCCATGCCGGTTACTTTATTTCAGTACTAAAACCTCGCGAAGGGGGCACTAGTGTCATTCATAATTTCGATATCGGCGATGATTATTTCACTGACTATAGATTACAGTTGACGCCTACTTTATCCCTCGCAGCGAGTACCGGCATATCGTTCAATATTGGTAACGATGGACCTACAGTAGCTAATAACACAAACGTTATCCTGACGAAGTTATGGGAAACGGCGACATTGAGCGGAGGGGTACGGAAAGGCTTAACGCCAAGCTACGGCGTCGCTGGTATATCCGATACAACATCGGTGTTTACAGACTTTCTGATGCGTATAACTGAGAAACTCACCTTTACATCCGGTGTGAATTTCGCTCTTTTCGATACCGACGACGTCAATTTCAAGACCTTTCAAGGGACCCTCGGCTTGCGATATCTAATCAACACTTGGCTTTCGTCAGCACTTAGCTACAATTTTAGATGGATTGATAGCGGTTCAGGGGCTAGCAATACAGAGCTGCTGAGCCAGGGGGTTGTTAAAGCTAATACCGTGTTTCTGACTTTGACTTCCAGCTTTGATATCTGGCCCAACATTAGGCTCGCTCGAAGTAACTCGCCCACCGTAGCCCCTGTTTTGAGAACTCCTTTCCCTATTACCACCCCTACTTCCGCTCCTTCTCCAGTTACAGGTCCATAGGGACGTTTGTCGAAAAGCAAGACGACGCTGCCAGGCTGGCTCTGGACCAACAGGGCAAGGTTGCCTATTTTTTGGAGAATTCGGAGACATAGGGCAACACCTATTTGCCGCAAGGCAAAGGGAGTTGACGGGACGATAATGATTCTCTTTGAAATTTAATCGCTTCAACGACGACATACCTAAGTGCAGCTACGGGTGCGGAAATTGCACTACGCCTTTCCGACTTTACATTTTTCAGTCGTTTAGAACAAACGGATCGGTCGAAGCAAAGGAGAACTGGATGAGGAAAAAACCCTTGGTTGTTTTGATTGCGCTCTTACTTTCTTCGGCCTGTGGTACCAAGGACCTGAGAGTTCAAGAATTCGGCGTAGCAGCCGGTGTTCAAGATCCGAGAAAACCACCGAAAGAATTTTACGTGATCGGTCCCGGTGATACGCTGGCCATTAATATTTGGAAGGAGCCTTCGCTTTCCGGACCGGTTAAGGTTCGGCCGGATGGCTACGTGACACTTCCATTAATCAACGAGGTTCAAGTTGTTGGATTAACAACCGCTCGACTCAGAAAACTCTTGGAGGAGAAATACAAGGAATTTACGGTTGATCCGTTTATTACCATTCGAGTCGAAGGAATCGCGTCCAGTGAGGTATTTCTGGTCGGCCAGGTGGTTCGACCTGGAGCTTATACATTCGCGGGTAGCGATACGATATTGCAGTTACTGACACGAGCGGGAGGATTGAGTCCGTTTGCAGACCGAGACAACATCCGGATCGTGCGGCGAGAATCTACCAAGATCATCGAATATATCGTCGATTACGACGCTATTATTAAAGGCGATTTGAAGCAAGATATCTTGCTGAGACCTGGTGATCGGATTATTATACCGTAGGCGTTGGCCCATTATTTCTCGGGTGAGCGACTGAGTTTGGAGGACATACATGCATCCAACCGGGGATTTTCTTTCCACGTTTCGCAAAATACTGAGCAGCGTTTATCGAAGGAAAGGAATCGTTGTATCGGTCTTCGTTGTAATTGCATCATTACCCGCCTATTTGGCGACTATTATGCCGGATGTTTATAAATCGACCACTCTCATCCGTTTCACACCACCGCGTATCCCTGAAACTTTGGTCGGTTCGACCGTAACTCAGCCTCGTTATCTGCGAGAACGGATACAATCTATTATTCAGGAATTTCTGAGCACAACCCAATTGGCAAGGACGATTCAAGAATTCAATCGCGATCCGTCTAGCTCGGCTACTGCTTTAGGAGTTAGCATCGGAGACCTGCGCGAATCCATCACGGTTGAGTCTCGTCGAGATCCCAACGTCTTCGAATTGTCATTTGAATCCAAGAGTGCAGAGAAAGCGCAACAAGTCACTCACCGCCTCGCATCATTGTTTATTGAACAGAATCTTCGTGTCAGGGAACATCAAGCTCAGGAAACTAAGTCTTTTATTAATGCGGAGGCCGAGAGGTTGCGAAAGGAAGTGGAAGAACAAGAGGTGGTCGTGAATCGCTATAAGGCGGCTAATCGATTTGAATTGCCGGAGCAAGTGGACACGAATTTGCGCAGTTTAGAGCAGCTTCGACGTGAACTGGAGGGTAGCAACCAACGAGCGGCGGCGCTCCATGAACGTAAAGGTGTCCTGCAAAAACAAATGGTAGAGACCGATATTCCGAAGGCAGAGGCGCTGGGCGGCCCGCTTCAAGTCTCGGCGAATGCACTGCCGCAAGGTGTTCAGCTTGAAATGAAGAAGAAGGAATTGGACAGTTTGCTGCAGAAGTACAGTAACAAGCATCCCGATGTAGTTCGCTTGCAGAAGGAAATCCAAAGTCTTGGAAATGCGAGCGCGTATAGTAATACTGGAAACTCTACGGAACCGTCCTCAAGTAATGCGCTGCAGCGGGTGTTGCACACGCAGATCACGGACATCGATTTGGAGATACAAGCTCTCCGTTCCCAGAGCGAAAGGGTTCGTAGTCAAATCAACATCCTCCAGACCCGCATTGATAATACTCCTGTTCGTGCGATAGAACTTTCCAAAATTAGCAGAGGATACGAGATCACGCTCCGGAAATATCAAGATTTGTTGGCGAAAGGTCTCGAATCCGAACTCTCGGAAAACGTGGCAAAAAAGCAAAAAGGGGAACAATTTCAGATTGTTGAGCCCGCCAACTTCCCAGTCAAGCCTGTTCGCCCCAATCGCCTGATGATTGTTCTGGCAGGATTGGCGGGAGGTTTGGTCGGAGGCGTTGGCTTGGCTGTTCTTTTGGAAACTCTGGACACTTCCTTTAAAAAGAGCGATGAAATCAATGATTATGTCAACGTGCCGTTGCTCGCGACGCTTCCGGCTCTGGTGACACGTGGCAGTGTCTTGGAACAGCGGCGGGCACATGGGCTCCTTGTGGTGGCTTCAATTGGAACCTTGGCGGTAGGAATTGTTTGTGTCCGAATTTTTGGTCCCATCAATTTTTAAGGATAAAAAGCCAATGGATCATTTACTATATCAAACCCATTTCGGGCTCTCCCAGGCTCCGTTTAACATTACCCCCGATCCTAGCTTCCTGTATCTCAGCGCGAGCCATCGCGAAGGGTTAGCACAGCTTTCCTACGGAATCAGAGCCAGGAAGGGTTTTGTAGTCTTAACTGGAGAAGTGGGAACAGGGAAAACCACGCTGATTCACGCGCTCTTGAACGATCTTAACGGAAGCGCTCAAACGGCGCTCATCTTTAGTACCATCGTTAGCTCAGCGGATCTGCTGCGATCCGTATGCGAAGAGTTCGGTCTTGTAGAACCGAAACGACCTCTTCAAGATATCCATGACTATCTTGTTTCATTGAATGAATTTCTTCTTGAAAGTTATCGTAAGGGAGAGAATTGTGCGCTCATTATCGATGAATCACAGAATCTTTCTGCTGAAGTCTTAGAGAGTATCCGGCTGTTATCCAACTTTGAGACTTCCAAGGATAAGCTTTTGCAAATACTATTGGTCGGGCAGCCTGAACTAGCCGTGCGGCTCAACTCGCCTGAATTACGTCAACTCAAACAAAGAGTCATGTTGCGTCACCATCTACGCACCCTGTCGCTAAAGGAATGCTGCGAGTACGTGTCCAATCGGCTGAAGGTTGCTGGTGGTGACCGACCCATTTTCACACCCAACGCGTTGGAGAATATTCATACGTACTCCGGCGGTATCCCCCGTATTGTGAACGTGCTGTGCGATAACGCATTGCTGACTGGTTATGCGTTGGGCCGGAAGGAAATTGACGCCGGGATCATACGGGAAGTAGCGGAAGATCTTAGCATAACAACCAACGCAGAGGCTCGCTTAAGGCCTATTCGTCAAGTCGTTAACAACACGAACGTTAATGGTTCAACGCCGGGGTTTGGTGCGGGATCCGCAGAAGCCCGATCAGGGATAGCGCGCTTGGAGCCAAAACCGGCAGCCGTGAAGCAAACTATTCAAAATCTTCCTTCCACGGCGTTCGTGCCAGTGGGTTTCTTAAATATCTTGGCGACAGCTCTCACCGACGCCATGGGCCCGATGTCCAAGATTGTCCTCCGCGATCAAATCAAAACTTTGGGTGAATCTTCCGAGAAGTTCCCGCACACAAAGGTCGATATGTTGCTTGAATCGGTGAGCCGCGAGATATTAGACGAAGGAATGCGGGAGCAGTTTCGGCACCGGATGCTTGAAAAAATCAGGATACTGCGAGCCTCCTAATCGAGATTTGAAGTAGCAGGAGAGTTCAAACAACGGAAGAAATGAATCAGTCGAATCTTTTAGGAGAGTGAGTTTGCGGCGATATCGGATCCAAACGTGATTAAGGCTAACTGTGAGGTACAATGGAGGTTTAGTTTCATTGCAGGTTAAGTGGGTCTAGTTGGAGCATCTGCGGGAGAGCTTGTAGGAAGGTTTCTGAGTTCGTCATGGCAGTTGTCGGAAAATTACTCGCAGGGCTGCCGAAAAGATCTCAAGGGATTTAGAAGCCCGAAAAATCGACGGCCGGAGCGGTACTTGTCCATGCCTTAGGGCGAGGCGATGGAGCTCCACGAAGCGTATGAGTACTATTTCAACGGCTGGCTTAGGAGTGATGAAAGCATGAGTAGAGTCTTCGAAGCGTTAACTAAAGCGTCTGCAACGAAGCAACTGCAGGCCGAATGGCTCTTGGAGAAAGCTGAGAATGCTTTTGCGGCAGAGACTGCCGTTGAAGGCGAGAAGCCTAGTCTCGATCCAAACGTGTTTAGGGCGAATGGTGCAGTTAGTAGAACGAATGGTACGGTGCATAAAACTTCCGAGTTGCATAAGGAGATCCTGAACGGCCAGAGATCATGGCGCGAGAAAATTGAAGAATGGGTTTTTGGTTGGAGTCTGCAGGGCTATAACAGCTATCCAATTGTTGCCTTAGAGAAAGAATCCCTAGCGTCGGAGCAGTACAAAATATTGCGCGAGCAGATCAAGCGCTTGCGTGCAGAATCGGGAATTCGGAATTTTTCAATAACCAGCCCGGTCAAGAGAGACGGAAAGACAACCGTCGCTGTCAATTTGGCAGCCGCCTTATCGTTGGATTACGAGGAGAAGGTTCTGTTGATCGATGGTGATCTTCGGGCTCCGAGTGTCCATCGATATTTCAATGCACCCGAATCACCAGGACTCGTGGATTATCTTGCCTCCAGCGCGAAACTGAATCTGAAGAACATAGTACAAGAGACGTTCGTACCCGGCTTGCACATTTTGCCCGCGGGGAAACCATCGTACCTCGCATCGGAGCTCTTAGCTAAAGAAAGAATGAAGCAGGTGCTGGAAGAGGCTCAGGCTGAGTTTCCTGGTCACCACATCATTATCGACGGTCCTCCGATACTATCGACGCCTGACCCTTTGGTGATCGCCCGCCATGTCGACGGGGTCTTGTTGGTGGTGCGAGCAGGCAAGACACCGCGTGACTATTTGACAAAAGCGCTGCAATCTCTGAATTCCAAAAAAATCATGGGTGTCGTGTTGAACGGTGCTAATCTAGGTATTTCTTCAAAGTATTACTATTACTCGACCAACGGTTCCTGATCACCGATGCGGGTATTCAATCGGTACTTTTCCGTTTACGATCTGATCCTCGTTCTGGGTGACATCGTCGTAATCTTTTTGGCCACCGTGGCTGTTCGTGCGGGAATATCGTTGCTCGAAATTTCGCCCAATCCCGAATGGACGTTTTGGTTCTTTCAAGCGCTGGCAGTGACGATTATTGTAGTTCTCTCCTTTTACTATTCTGATCTCTACGCTATTGACCAAACGTTGTCCCTTCGGGAGTTGTTTCTACGTCTGATGGGTGGTGTCGGAATTGCTTGCATTCTAGTGGCTATCGTCAGTTATCCGATACCGCAATTTGGTAAGACACTCTATGCTAGTCAGATGACCCTGATGGTGCTAAGCCTCTGTGCTTGGCGGATTGGTCTGAGGCGAGTTATCGAGAGGGCGCGGATTCACGGCAGGGTATTGGTAGTCGGACTGCAGGCCATTGGCAAGTTGGTTGCGGAAGAGCTTCTTAGGCAAAGGAAACTGGGTATGGAAGTGGTAGGGTTTGTTGGCCAATCTGCTGGTCAACTCACACTTTCGTACGGGAATCCTGTCCGAGTATCCTTGCCGGTGTACCAGCCCTCATCGTTGATGGATTTGTTCGAGCAAAAAAACGTTAACCGGATTCTGCTCGCCGGTGTCGAGGACTGCAGTGATGTTCTAGGTCAGGAACTGGTCACTTTACGTACCCGCGGAGTAGCCATGGAAGACTGCCACTCCTTTTACGAAAGATTGGTAAGCAAGATTGCGATTGCCGATCTCTCTCCTGAGTGGATTGTGCGTTGTAAGGGATTCCGTCGTGACCGGCCGATCATGCTCACAAAGCGGGCGATTGACTTAGTTGTGTCGGCTATAGGATTGGTGGTTAGCGCACCCCTCACGATACTCACGGCAATAGCAATTAAATTGGATAGTCCAGGTCCGATACTTTATCGTCAAGAAAGAACGGGGCAGAACGACGAACCATTTATTATATATAAATTTCGCTCGATGACTCAAAGTGCCGAAGCTAATGTCGGCCCAGTTTGGGCCGCGCAAGATGATCCTAGGGTGACTCGAGTGGGAAAAGTCATCCGCAAACTACGAATCGATGAGCTACCACAGATGATCAACGTGTTGAAGGGACAAATGAGTTTGGTTGGACCAAGACCCGAACGACCATTTTTCGTGCAGACCTTGACCAAAAAGATCCCTTATTACTCGCTCCGCCATTCAATTAAACCGGGCATTACTGGGTGGGCACAGATCTGTTATTCGTACGGGGATAGCGAGGAGGATGCAATCGAAAAACTTCAATACGATTTGTACTATATGAAGAATATGTCGGCGCTTTTCGATCTGCAGATCATTTTTGAAAGCCTTAAGGTTACGTTGCTAGGTAGGGGAGCTCGATAGAGAGGGGGAGTGGTGGCTTTCTTGAATGCTATGACTGTGGACGTCGAAGATTATTTTCACGTGCAGGCTTTTGCCGGTGTCATCGGTCGTAGTGATTGGGAATGTTATCCAAGTCGGGTTGAGCGTAATACGCTGCGCTTGTTGGAAATGTTCTCACGCAGGCAGGTTCGAGCTACCTTTTTTGTCTTGGGTTGGGTAGCGGAGAGGTTTCCAGGGCTAGTTCAAGCGATCTACAAGGCTGGCCACCGTATCGGATGCCACGGATACGCCCATCGGGTGATTTACGAAGGCGATGAGATGGATTTTCGTAACGACGTGCGCAGAGCGCGACATATTATAGAAGATATTACGGGGATACCGGTAACCAGCTTCCGTGCTCCGAGCTATTCAATCACTTCGGCGACCCTGTGGGCTTTTGAAGTCCTCGGTGAAGAAGGATTTGAATACGACTCCAGTGTATTTCCAGTCATACACGATAACTACGGTATCCCTAATGCTCCGCGGTTCCCTTACATTAGACGGCTGAAATGTGGCCGGCAAATCAGCGAGTTTCCTCCGTCGACGCTTCGGTTCCTGGGCAGTAACATACCGGTTGCAGGCGGCGGATACCTTCGATTATTGCCGTACAAATTAACCGCATGGGCCATTCATCATCTCAATAAAGTTGAACAGCAACCAGCAATGGTGTACCTACACCCATGGGAGATAGATCCGGACCAACCGCGCATTTCTGCGTCGTGGCTATCGCGCTTTCGGCAATACAACAACTTAGATTCAACAGAAGCCAAGTGTCTAAAATTGCTCGATGACTTTGCCTGGGCGCCGATGGAAGAAGTGTTATCCCAAAGGCTGACTCGATAATCATCAACTCACCTAATTCGTATGGTATTGAAAATCCTGTCGGTTGTCGGGGCTAGACCTAATTTTATGAAGATCGCAGCTATTTGCGAGGCGATAAACGTCGTTAATAGCGTCGGAGCTTCGGAGCGAATTCACCACGTCCTCGTCCATACTGGACAACATTACGATACCAATATGTCGGATTCGTTTTTTAACGATTTAGAAATCCCTAAGCCAGATCTTTGCCTGGGTGTAGGTTCGGGCACTCATTCCGTTCAGACTGCTAGGATAATGGAGCGGTTTGAAAGTGTGGTTTTGAATGAGCAGCCACATGTTGTGCTGGTAGTAGGTGATGTGAATTCTACCGCTGCGTGTGCGCTGGTCGCTAAAAAGACATGGTGTCGGGGAAACGAGGGTTCAACAGGCTTTATTCCCAAGCTTGCCCATGTTGAAGCGGGATTGAGAAGTTTCGACCGGACTATGCCCGAAGAGATCAATCGTATTGTCACAGATTCTATTTCCGATTATCTCTTCACTACTGAGGAAAGCGCCAATCAAAATCTGCTCCGAGAGGGTATTCCGGAGAACCGTATCTTCTTCGTTGGGAACGTGATGATTGATACATTGCTTCGCCATCGATCGAAGGCACAGGAATCGACAATATTGCAAGATTTGCAGCTGGCGGATGGACGTGAAGTAAAACCCTATGCGATCCTAACCCTCCATAGACCTGGTAACGTTGATGACAAGCAGGTTTTGGCTCCAATGCTTAACGCCTTTCTCTATGTTTCAAGACACCTGCCGGTCGTTTTTCCGGCGCATCCGCGGACGTTAAAACGAATTCAAGATGAGGATTTAGGTGATTATTTCGTCGACCATTTTGTTCAAGGTCCAGAGCCGTGGGATTCGCGTGTCCGAATTCGATTGATTCCACCGCTCGGCTATCTTGATTTTCTGCGGCTGTTGTCCGAAGCGAGGGTTGCTCTAACCGACTCGGGCGGAATTCAAGAAGAAGCGACTATCTTTGGGGTCCCTTGCATCACTCTGCGGGATAATACGGAGAGGCCGGTTACCGTTGAGTGCGGCACTAACGTCTTGGTCGGCTCTGATCCGGAAAAGATTATCAGGGAATTTGATCGTCTATCCCTTAGCGGAAAGAAATCAAATCGATCTCCACTTTACTGGGATGGCAATGCAGCTAAACGAATCATTAAAGTGTTGATTGATGATTGTTTTCCTGAGGGATGAATCTATAATTTCAATCTCATACATATCGGGGCATGTTTTCACTGCCCGTAGTTGGCCCCTCGGGTGAACGATGTACGAGCTTCGGGTCCCCGTCTTTGAAGTGCACCATAGCGCTATCCATCCGTTACTATCTTCTATAGTGGTATAGTGGAAATATTACCGGTCATTTTGTTCACTTAATTGCCGCACGGGAAGTGGACTACCTTTGATTTGTTCGACAAACCTTGCCAATAATTGGTATTAAGGTGAAAATGACGCATTCGCTCAAAGGGTTGGTATTATCCGGAGGAAGGGGAACGAGGCTGAGACCTCTTACCCATACTGCGGCGAAGCAACTAGTTCCTGTCGCGAATCGGCCAATCTTATACTATGTACTGGATAATCTTCTAGAAGCTGGAATCCGCGATGTGGGAATTGTCATCTCTCCCGAAACTGGCAAAGCAATTCAGCAGGCGGTCGGTGATGGCAATGCCTGGGGTATGAAGTTCGAATATATCTTGCAGGACGAGCCCCTAGGCTTGGCCCATGCGGCAAAGGTTGCGCGGCCATTTTTAGGAACAGACTCTTTTATCATGTATCTCGGCGACAATCTGATCGGGTCGGGGATCGGTGCGTTTCGTGAAACTTTTGAGAAATCCAATGCCGATGCCAGTATCTTGCTCAAGAAAGTGGCCAATCCGTGGAGTTTTGGAATCGCCGAAATCAATGGGGAAGGACAAGTATGCCGTCTCGTCGAAAAGCCCAAAGATCCGCGCTCGAATCTGGCTTTGGTAGGGATCTACTTTTTCTCACCTAAAATTCATGAAGCAATCGACTGTATTCGGCCATCAGGGCGGGGAGAATTGGAGATCACTGATGCCATCCAAAAGCTTTTGGAGCAAGGATCTAGCGTTTTGAGCCATCTGTTGGATAGTTGGTGGCTTGATACTGGTAAAAAGGACGACCTTTTGACTGCCAATAGTGTTGTCCTAGACGAATGGGTCAAGCGGCAACTGCTCGGAGAGGTCGACGAAGAAAGTCAAGTGAGTGGGCGAGTTCGACTCGGAAAAGATAGTAAAGTGATTAGGAGCACGATCAGAGGACCAGTGGTCATCGGAGATAACGTTCAAATCGAGGATTCTTTCATCGGACCGTTTACCTCTATAGGCAGTGGATGTCGAATCCTCTTTTCCGTCATGGAACATTGTGTCCTTTTGGAAGACGCGCGGATCGAACACGTTGATCGTTTGGAAGACAGCCTGGTCGGCAAAGGCTCGTCCGTCATTAAGAGCCGTGGAAACCATCAGGCCTACCGGTTGATGATTGGAGACGATTCCGAAGTTCTTGTCTGAGGCTCTCTCAAGCCCGGAATATCTCACTTGAAGACTTTATTGGTCACTGGCGGCTACGGGTTTATTGGAAGTCATTTCATACGACTACTGCGTCGCGAGCGGCCGCAGTGGCGAATCGTCAACTTGGACTTGCTAACCTATGCTGGCAATATCGATAATTTAGCTGACTTAAAACTTACGGCAGATGACTATGGCTTTATCCGGGGAGATATTGCGGATTCCTCTTTGGTGCGGCAGATTTTTGAAACTGAGAGGCCCGATGGGATAGTGAACTTCGCGGCTGAATCGCATGTAGATCGAAGCCTGCTAAATAGCGCGCCATTTGGCCGCACCAACATTGAGGGTGTCCGGGTTCTTTTAGAAATTGCAAGTCAATATGGGATTAAAAGATTTCTGCAGATTTCGACAGACGAGGTCTACGGTTCGCTTGCAGGGGATGACCCAGCGTTTACCGAAGACAGTCCTTTGAGCCCCAATAGTCCGTATGCAGCGAGCAAAGCGGCCGCTGACCTAATGGCGCGGGCGTATCACCATACTTATGGTCTCCCGACATTGATCACACGGTGCGGCAATAACTATGGTTCTCACCAGTTTCCTGAAAAATTGTTGCCTCTGTTTATTACCAATGCTCTCGACGATCAACCTTTGCCTTTATACGGTGACGGTAGACAGATAAGGGATTGGATTCACGCCGAAGATCATGTGCGAGCGGTACTTTACGTATTGGAACAAGGGTTGCCGGGAGAGGTGTATAATATCAGTGCGGATGGAGAACAAACGAATCGATTTATGGCCGAATGGATTCTCGATATCCTTGGTAAACCGCATCAACTCCTTCGCCATGTTGCAGATCGTCCGGGGCATGATCGCCGGTACTCTCTAAACGCGTCTAAAATCCGCAACCTCGGTTGGCAGCCGTCTATCTCTCTGGAGCAAGGACTCTTAAGTACGATTGATTGGTATCGATGTCACAGGGCCTGGTGGGAGCCAATCAAGAGCGGCGAATATCGAGAATACTACTCGGAAATATATGGTCAACGCCTAAAATCGGAAACGTAAAGGCGCAAGAAGAAACTCGAATGGCAATTTGCGCTGTCAATTTTCGAAGAACTAACAATC
>Ga0105092_10000824_pt1 | contig 16521 bp, 12 predicted proteins | sample PPLLak2March2015_FD_87021 | JGI IMG/M metagenome (GOLD analysis project Ga0105092, IMG submission 87021) | Freshwater sediment microbial communities from Prairie Pothole Lake near Jamestown, North Dakota, USA - PPLs Lake P7 Core (1) Depth... | ecosystem: Environmental > Aquatic > Freshwater >... | reverse complement strand
CTCCAGAGTCCGGCGCGTGGATGATGGCTGGTTGCACGATGTACGCGCCGGACTCTGGAGAGTCCGGCCACGATAAAAGCCCGTCGACACGCTTGATTTTTTCACACCTTCTCAGCCGTCAGCCGTCGCGGTTTGTCTCTCCCCCCGTTCTCGGTTAGCATCAGAACATTCACAAATTGAGGCAGAATATGCAATTCCCTTTTGAACCGTTCAAGATCAAAGTTGTTGAACCTCTTAAGCGAACGTCCCGTGAAGAGCGGGACAAGGTGATCCGCGAAGCCGGTTTTAATCTCTTCAAGGTGCCGGCCGACAGCATCCTGGTCGATCTGCTGACCGACAGCGGGACCTCAGCCATGAGCGACAACCAGTGGGCTGGCATTATGCTGGGAGACGAATCGTACGCGGGCAGCAAGAACTTCTACCATTTCGAGGACGCTGTTCGCCGCATATTCGGATTCCGCCACATCATTCCAACGCACCAGGGACGGACTGCCGAAAACCTGCTCTTTTCTGTCGTGCTGAAACCGGGGAACATCGTCCCGAACAACACGCACTTTGACACCACCCGCGCCAACGTCATCCATAAGGGCGGTCACGCGGTTGACGTTCTGAATCGAGCGGGGCGAGATCCCAACTCCGTCGAGCCGTTCAAAGGAAACATGGACGTGGAGGGGCTGGAACGCCTGATCAACGAACACGGTCCGGAGAATATCCCGCTGGTCATGCTGACGATCACGAACAATTCGGCGGGCGGCCAGCCGGTCTCGATGCAGAATGTCCGCGAAACGCGCGCAGTCTGCCGCAAATACGGAATCCCGCTGTTCTTCGATGCCTGCCGATACGCCGAGAATTGTTTTTTCATCAAGGAGCGCGAACCGGAGCTCGCCCGGAAAACGGTTCTCGAGCTCGCCCAGGAGCTCTTCTCGTACGGCGACGGCTGTACGATGAGCGCCAAGAAAGACGGGTTGGTCAACATCGGCGGTTTTCTGGCCATGAACAGTCAGGAGTGGGCTACAAAAGCGACGAACCTGTTGATTCTGATTGAAGGGTTTCCGACGTACGGCGGCCTGGCCGGCCGTGACCTGGAAGCGATGGCGCGAGGCTTGGAAGAGGTGTTGAACGAGGATTATTTGCGCTTCAGAATCGGGCAGATCCGATATCTGGGCGAAGAACTGGATCGGGCCGGGGTCCCGATCATAAAGCCGACCGGCGGGCACGCGGTATATCTCAACGCCAGGGAGTTTCTGCCCCATATCCCGCCCAGCCAGTTCCCGGGACAGGCCCTGGCCGTTGCCCTGTACCGAGAGGCCGGGATTCGCTCGGTTGAAATCGGCAGTCTGATGTTCGCCGAGAAGGATCCGCAGACCGGGGAGGTGCGCTACCCCGACCTCGAACTGGTCCGGCTCGCCGTCCCCCGTCGGGTCTATACCTCCATGCACATGAACTACGTCGCCGAATCAATCATTTCAGTCTTTGAAAAGAGAGACGAGATACGAGGCTTCCGTATCGTCGAAGAAACGGAATACCTGAGACACTTTACCGCGGTGCTGGAGGAAGTCTGACGCCATCAATGAACACTTCATCGCATGCATTCGCTCTGAAGTGATAAAGCCAGTGGTTTACATCTTCACCGTCGATCAGGAGGAAATCGGCTGCCTTGCCTTCCTCGAGGGATCCGCGGTCCGCTTCAACGCCCAACGCCCTGGCTGCATAGATCGTCGCACCTTTTAGCGCCTCAGCCGGCGTCATCCTTTGCAGGTTGCAGGCTAGCATCATGGCAAGCGGCAGATGGAAGCTGGGGGCAGAACCGGGGTTGAAGTCAGTGGCCACCGCGACGGGTACGCCGGCGTCGATCAATCGGCGGGCGGGCATAGGCGGCGTGTGAAGATATAGAGAAGCGAGAGGCAGGCTGACCGCAATCACACCAGCCCGGCGCAACGCCTCGATCCCGGCGCTGGAGACTTGCTCCAAGTGGTCGGCTGACAGGGCTTTCGTTTCTGCCGCTAGTTCAGCTGCGCCTTTGTCCGTCAACTGATCGGCGTGGACGCGTCTCTTCAGCCCGTACCTAGCCGCCGCCTCGAGGATGGCCCGCGCCTCGTCTACCGTGAAAGCCGATTCTTCAACAAACACGTCGCACGATTCGGCGAGACGGTCCCTCGCGATAGACGGGATCAGGTTAGTGCACAGCAAGTTCAAGTAAGCGTCCCGTCGTGAAAGATATTCAACGGGAACGATGTGGGCAAGAAAAGTGGGTACGATCTTTACCGGCTGGCAGCGGGCAACCTCACGATAAACGCGGAGCAATTTCAGTTCCGTGTCGACATCCAGTCCGTAGCCGCTCTTGCACTCGACGGTCGTAATCCCCAGCGCCAGCATTTCGTTTAGGAAAAGTTGACAGCGCCGAACGAGCTCGGATTCCGAGATCTGCCGGGTCGCCTCGACAGTACTCCTGATTCCTCCGCCAGCCGCAGCGATCTCCAGATAAGTCCTCCCCCGGAGACGTTGCTCGAACTCATCGGCGCGCCAACCGCCGAAAGCAAGGTGGGTGTGGCAGTCAATCAGGCCGGGAACGACCAGCCGGCCGGCCGCATCGATCTCCTCATGCGTTGAAGCAGACACAGGCAGGTCGGAGTCGCGGCCGACCCAGACGATCCGCCCGCCTTCGCAAGCGAGCGCGGCGTTGGGAATCAGGTGAATCTCCCCCTGCCCGCCGCTTTCCCGGCACATAGCCAATTGGCCGATGTTCCTCAGGATCATAGTGAGCTAACGGCTAATTCAGTTTCCCCACGGCCGCCTCTACAGCCTGCACCAACTGCGGGCTGCGAATCACCGCGATACACTCCTTTAGATCTTCCTGCAGCAGATGATCCTCCTCTTTGTGAGGTATGAGCGCCCGCACGTGGTTATGCGCGACTTCGACGCCGCGACCGGGCTTCAAGGGCTTGCGGAAATCGAGAGCCTGAGCGGCGGTGAACAATTCCACCGCGAGCACGACTTCCACGTTACGGAACACTGGGAGCAACTTCAGTGCGCTGATGCTTCCCATCGACACGTGGTCCTCCTGCCCCAGGCTGGTCGGGATCGAATCCACCGACGCCGGGTGCGACAGGACCTTGTTTTCGGATACAAGAGCCGCAGCCGTGTACTGAGGCATCATGAATCCCGAGTTGATGCCGATTTCGCGCATCAATAGCTTCGGCAAGCCGTCGTGCCCCTCGAGCAACAGGTAGGTTCTTCTTTCCGATATCCCCCCGAGTTCGCTCAAAGCAATGGCGGCGAAGTCGAGGGCCATCGCCAGCGGTTCACCGTGAAAGTTCCCTCCGCTGAGGATCTCGCCGTTTTCAAACACGAGAGGATTGTCCGTCACAGCATTGATCTCGACCTCGACCGCACCGCCGGCAAAAGCGAGGGCGTCACGAACCGCGCCATGGACTTGTGGTGCACAACGCAAGCAGTAAGGATCCTGGACCTTTCCGCAATTTCGGTGAGACTCGAGTATTTCGCTGTCTTTCAGCAGCATCCGCACGTTTTCTGCTACCAGCGACTGACCGGGGTGAGGCCTCAGCTGTTGAAAGCGGGAATCGAATGGCCGGACACTCCCCTGCAGGGCTTCGAGACTCATGGCGCAGATCAGATCGGCTGCAGTCAGAAGGTTCCGGCACTTCTCCAGTACGTACGCGCCGTAGGCGCACATCAGCTGCGTCCCATTAATCAGGGAGAGGCCGTCTTTCGGTTGCAGAACCAAGGGCTCCAGACCGTGCTGAGCGAGCAACTGCTGCGCCGGAATGATTTTTGTCCCCGGTTCATCCCAAAAACAGCCGAGGCCGATCAGCGGCAGGGACATGTGGGCCAGCGGTGCGAGATCCCCTGACGCGCCCACGCTTCCCCGCGACGGCACCGCCGGAACCAGGTCAAGCTGCGCAAAGCGGAGAAGACGCTCGAAAGTATCGACCGAAATCCCCGAGTACCCGAGGCCAAGCGAATGAAGCTTCAGGAGCAGCATCAGGCGGCTGATATCTTTGGGAACCCACTCACCCACCCCAACTGAATGACTGAGAAGGAGGTTTTTCTGCAGCTTGAGAAGCTGATCCGGCGGTATTCGATTCTGGGCCAGCGCGCCGAAGCCAGTGTTTATGCCGTAGTAGACCTCATCGCCCTTGAGGGCCTCTTCAACCAGCCTACGGGCGGCGCGGACCCGTGATGAATCATCGCTCAAAGATCGAACCCGAGTTTTCAGGTCGTCGTAGAGGGTGTGGAGCCGGATGTGTTGATTCTTATTCATGTCGCAATTTGAAAGGACCTCAAGGACCTCAAAGACCTCAAGGACAAGGCCATCGTTCGGGTCTTTGAGGTCCTTGGGGGGTCCTTAGGGTCTTTACTCCCGCGGCACGCTCGGCAAATCGACCCCGCGCTCCCGCGCCGTCTTAACCGCCTCTTCGTACCCTGCATCAGCATGTCTCATCACACCCGTTCCCGGGTCAGCCGTCAAGACTCTCTGGAGTTTCTCGTCTGCGGCAGGGGTGCCGTCGGCAACGCAAACCATGCCCGCGTGGATGGAATACCCGATGCCGACTCCCCCGCCATGATGGATCGAAACCCAACTGGCGCCGCACGCCACGTTGAGCATCGCATTGAGCAGCGGCCAATCGGCAATCGCATCAGAGCCGTCCCTCATTCCCTCCGTTTCGCGGTTGGGAGAGGCGACTGACCCGGCGTCCAGATGATCTCTTCCGATAACCAAAGGGGCTTCCACTTTGCCGTTGCGAACCAGCCAGTTGAAGCGCAGGCCGGCCTCGGCCCTTTCGCCATATTCCAGCCAGCAGATGCGGGCGGGCAATCCCTGAAAGTGGACCTTGTCTTGCGCCTTTCGAATCCACCGCCGGAGCGACTCCTTCTCGGGAAAGAGGTCGAGGACGGCCTTGTCGGTCGCCACGATATCCTGTGGATTTCCCGACAGGGCAGCCCAGCGAAAAGGCCCCGAGCCTTTACAGAACAGCGGGCGGATGAATTCCGGGACGAACCCCGGAATGCGAAAGGCTTCGGTGAACCCTCGGCGGTCCGCCACCTGGCCTCTGAGATTATTCCCGTAATCAAAAACGACCGCTCCCTGCCTTTGAAGCTCAAGCAATGCCGAGACGTGGGCGACCATCGAGTCGAGCACTGCCTTTTCATAGTCTTCGTACCGGCTCTCTCGCCACTCGAGCGCCTTTTCGAGGGAGAATCCTGCCGGAATATAGCCCACTTGCAGATCATGGGCCGACGTCTGGTCGGTAACGATATCAGGCACAGTTCCTCGCCGGACGAGCTCAGGCATGACCTCCGCCACATTTCCGAGCAACCCGATGGAAAGCGCCTCTTTCGCTTCTCGCGCCTTGGTCGCAAGCCGGATGGCATCGTCAAGATCCGTCACCATCCGATCGCAATAGCCTGTTCGGACCCGCCGCTCGATCCTCTCCGGGTTCACTTCGAGGCCGAGGAAAACGCCTTCGTTCATGGTGACGGCCAGGGGCTGGGCGCCGCCCATCCCGCCGAGCCCGGCGCTGACCACCAGTCGCCCGGCCAGTGTCCCACCGAACCGTTGTCTCGCGCACTCCGCGAACGTCTCGTAGGTTCCCTGCAGAATCCCCTGGGTCCCTATATAGATCCACGACCCTGCAGTCATCTGGCCATACATCGTCAGGCCCAAATCTTCCAAGCGGCGGAATTCCTGCCAGGTGGCCCAGCGAGGCACGATGTGGGCATTTGCGATCAGGACTCGAGGCGCCCACTCGGTCGTCCTGAAGACGCCGACCGGTTTTCCACTCTGAACCAGCAGCGTTTCATCGTTTCCGAGGCGCTTGAGCGTCGTCACGATCCGCTCATAGGCTTCCCAGTTGCGGGCCGCCTTTCCTGCCCCGCCGTACACGATCAGTTGCGAGGGATTTTCCGCGACCTCAGGATCGAGGTTGTTCATCAGCATCCGAAGGGCCGCCTCCTGATGCCACCCGCGGCAGGACAGGGCGGTGCCGCGCGGCGCGCGAATGGCACGATTTGCGGTTTCGGTGTTCAGCATCTTGTTTCTCCCGAAAGGACCTGATTTATCCGCGAACCAACACGAACGAACACGAACAAAAGCGTCTCTGTTCGTGTTCGTTCGTGTTGGTTCGTGGATACATTACCCTTCCCGTCCCTCCGTCATATTCCACGGATCCAAAGCCCGGTCCAACTCTTCTTGCGGCAGCAACTGCTTTTCGCTCGCAACCTCGCGAACTGTCCGCCCGGATTCATAGGCCTCCTTCCCGATGGCCGCAGCCTGGTCGTATCCGATCTTAGGAGCCAGTGAGGTGACCAGGGCCAGCGATCTTTCAATCATCTGCTCACATCGTTCCCGATCGGCCCGGATTCCATCCACGCACTTTTCCGCCAAGACATCACAGCCGTTCGACAGCAGGCTGATCGACTGGAGCAGATTATAAGCAATGACGGGCATCATGACATTGAGCTCGAAGTTCCCGGCCTGCGCACCGATGCTGATCGTCACATCGTTTCCCAGGACTTGGGCGGCGATCATGGTTACCGCCTCGGGAATCACGGGATTCACCTTCCCCGGCATTATAGAGCTGCCGGGCTGGGTCGGAGGCAGAAGGATTTCCCCCAACCCGCATCTTGGCCCTGATCCCAGCCATCTCAGGTCATTGGCGATTTTCATGAGACTGCAGGCGAGGCTCTTGAGCATCCCGCTGGTTTCAACCTCGGCATCCCGCGCCGCCAACGCTTCGAACCTGTTCTCCGCTTCCTGGAACTGAATGCCCGTCCACCGGCTCACCTTCTCGACCACTTTTGCAGGGAAACCAGGGGGGCAGTTGAGGCCCGTCCCGACGGCCGTGCCGCCAATGGCGAGTTGAGACAGACGCTGCCGGACAGATTGAATCCGGCTGACCGCCTGGCTCACCATCGCAGCATAGCCCGAGAATTCTTGTCCGAGCCGGATCGGAACCGCATCCTGTAGATGGGTCCGGCCGATCTTGACTATGGAGTCGAATTCCTCCGCTTTCGCGCGCAGTGAATCCGCGAGCCGCCGCACGGCTGGTACGAGTCTTTTCTCGATCTCTTCCATAGCCGCGACGTGGATGGCCGTCGGAATTACGTCGTTGCTTGATTGCCCGAGGTTCACATGGTCGTTCGGGTGGATCTCCCGGGACCCGATCCTGCCACCCCGGATCTCTATGGCCCGATTGGCGATCACTTCATTGGCGTTCATATTGGTGGAAGTGCCCGAGCCTGTCTGGAAAATGTCAACCACGAACTGGTCATCCAGCTTTCCCTCGATGACCTCAGCCGCCGCCGCAATGACCGACTCGGCGACCGATGCTTCCAGCAGCCCGAGTTCCCGGTTTGTCTCGGCAGCCGCTTTTTTGACCAACCCGATAGCTCGAATGAAAGGTCTGGGAACGCGCAGATCACTGATCGGGAAGTTGAGGACGGCGCGCTGAGTCTGCGCTCCGTAGTAGCTCGATGCCGGGACCTGCATTTCTCCCATCGAGTCTTTCTCGAGACGATAATCGTGCATCTTGTATCTCCTCCGGTCACAAACTGACAAACTGACAGACTGACAAACTGACAAACTGACAGACTGACAGAAAGGGTGGTCGGCTGGCCTGTCACTCGTGAGCCTGTCAGCTTGTCAGCTTGTCAGCTTGTCAGCTTGTCAGCCCTGTCAGTCTGTCAGTTTGTCAGTTTGTCAGTTTGTCAGTCTGTCAGTCTGTCAGTCTGTCAGTCTGTCAGCTTGTCAGCTTGTCAGTTTCCGTCACTTCACATTCATGCTCAGGGCATCAACCAGCTGAATTCCGAAGCGTTCAAAAGTCCGTCCCGTCGCCTTATCCAGCAATGCGTGGCTCTTGATCAGGTCGATCTGCGCGCGCAGCCTCGTTGTTTCTGCCAGAAGCAGATCGCGCTGGGCTTCGATGATCTCGCGGGTGGTCGCCATCCCGGCGTCGAATCGGGCTTGCTCGGCAACGAGGCGTTCCTGAACGGATCGGACAGCCGCCTCTCCGGCTTCGAAACTCGCGCGGTTCATCTCGATTCGAGTCAACGCCTCTCTGAGTTGAACCGCGATCAATTGCCTGACGCTTTCCTCACGCAGGCTTGCCTGATCCAGGCTGATCTGGGCCTGCGCATTCTCGGCTCTGGCTTCCTGGTTGAATATCGGTAACTGGAGCGTCAGCCCCAGCATGTATCCATAGTAGTCGGCACCGACCATTTGATCCAGTGCGCCACCGAGGCCTCCCGGGATGATCCCGACGACCGGCGGATTGAGAAACCCCTGAGAGAAATCGCGTTGGACGAGGGTTCCTCCGAGACCGAACTGCTGATACCCGAGCAGCAGGTCGAGGTTCGGCCGAAGGCGGTTCCTGGTCAGGTTGAGGTTCGCTCTTTGCGATGCCAGGCTCAGTTTCGCCTGTTCCACTTCAGGACGGAGTCGGCTTGCCTGCGCCTTAAGATCCTCAAAGGATTCCTGGACCGGGCGGGGGCTGGAGACCGGGTCAACCGGCAGAAGATCGCCTGTCATCTGGCGCGGATCCTCCAGGTTGGACATGAGTTGAATAAGTTGATCTTGAACCAGACGATAGCTGAACTTCGACCGGATAAGCTCTTCCTGGCGCAGCGCCACTTCCGCCTCGGACTGGACAACCTCCAGTCGTGCGGCAGTCCCCACCGCGTGCCGTGCCCGGTTCTGCTCGAGGACGGTCTTGGCTAATTGGAGCGACTTGTCCTTCACATCGGCATCCCGCAGAGCATACTCGAGCTCCCAGTAACGGTCCTGCACTTGTACGATGACGTCGGTCGCCAGGCGCTTGAACTCCTGTTCGCTGGTTTCGCTATCATTTCGAGCTATCTCGATCTGGTACTCCTGCCCCACTCTCCCGAAGCCCTCCAGGAGGTTCTGCGTCAGCTGAATCTCGAACTGCGTATTGATAGCCGGCACCAGGCTGTTGAAGAAACTGGTCGTTCGGTTACGAACACCGCTGAAAGTTGCCTGAAGGGAAGTTCCGGTGGGAAATAACTGACTGTAGCCGGTCGTGGCGGTGGTCAGGATGTTGGTCAGGCTCGGTCCGCCTTGAAGAACGCTCGCTGCCGGAGTCTTCTCGCGATCCCAATTGAACGAAAAATTGGTTTGCGGGTCGTAGTATCCGCGCAACCGATCGACTCGCCAGCGTTCACTGAGGACGGTGTTTCTCTGGAGGTTCACGTCGAAGTTGTTCGCCAATGCCATTTCGACGGCCTGGCGCTCGGTCAGCCCTATCTTGCCGTCAACCGCCGACGGAGGAACACTGGGCGACACAGCGAGAACCTGGCGCTTTTGATCGTGCCGGTATCGCCCAAATGGTGATTGGGCATGAAGGATGTCACCGATGAGAAGAAGGGACAAAAAGACGTACGTGGATGTGCAGCGCGTCATTCCTACCTCCGACCGACGATTTTACCCCGAAGGGTAATCGACACAAGGGGACAGAAGGGACCGGCACGATCGTTATTCCTTTCTGGCCCTTCTGTCCCTTGTGTCCCTTCTGTCCCTTGTGGGCCCGTGAGTTGGCCCTCCGCCGCCCCGCCGCCCTGCCTTTCTGGAACCCGGTTTTCCATGGGCTATAATGGTGTCACTCGATGAAGCCGGACTTTGCAAAAGGCCCAAATGCGGGTCATCGGATAATCTCGCTCCCGACTCTGTACCTGACTGTTCATACGGGGTGTGACTGTCGCTGCGTCATGTGCGACATATGGAAAGCGGACAAGGGCGGCGTCGAGATGTCGAGCGAGCTCTTGAGAAGCTACGCCGAGTCCGTGAAGGATGTGGCAGTCCGCCATGTCGTCATGTCAGGCGGAGAGCCGCTGAAACACCATAACTTGTGGTCTTTCTGCCAATCGCTCAGGCGCGAGGGTGTCAAGATCGTCCTGCTCAGCACGGGCCTGCTCCTCGAGTCAAACGCCACGGAAATCGTTGATAACTGTGACCAGCTGACCGTCTCTTTACACGGAAGTCCGGCCGTCCACGATCGGATCAGGCAAGTGACGGGTAGCGCAGAGCGACTTGCAGCAGGTGTCAAAGCGGTGCACTCGGCCAGAGTCGATTTTCCCATCGTGGGCCGAACGGTCGTTCAGAAGTTCAACTGCCATGATCTGGAGAATATCATCCGTTTTGGCAAGGAACTGGGTTTACGGGCGCTCTCGTTCATGGGAGCCGACGTCTCCAGCACGGCTTTCAACAGGCCGACACCCTGGGATGAGCCAAAGATCTCCCAGATTGCCCTGAGTCACTCCGATTTGTGCAAGTTGTCCCGGTCGATCGAGGTCCTCCTCACGAACTACTCAGCTGATTTCGAGGGAAGGTTCATACTTACGACGCCGGCCCAGCTGTGGGATATTCTCAGGTATTACAAAGCGCTTCTGGGTCAGGGCGACTTTCCCCCGGTCCGATGCCGCGCTCCGTGGACGTCGGCCGTGCTTGAAGCCGACGGGACGGTCCGGCCCTGCTTCTTTCAGCCTGCCTACGAGAATAATGGCGGACAAAGCCTGCTCGAAATACTGAATTCCAAAGAAGCGGTCGGTTTTCGGCGGTCACTCAAAGTCAGCCAGAACGAGATCTGCCAGAAGTGCGTGTGCGCCGAAAACCGCGCCGGTGTCGACATTGTGGTATGACCCGCGTTAAGTCCGTGCTCTCTCCGTGACTGACCGCCCGGCGCTCTTCACTTTTTGGGCGGTTTCGACGGTCTCATCTCTATCCGGCTGGTCAAGCACCGCGGGTGCCGTTTGAGTGTCTGCACCACGACTTCCGCGACATCCGAAGACGCGATTTTCCACGAGGCGGACGGCGATCCCATTCCTGCTCCGAAACCCGTATCAACACTTCCAGGCATGATGTAGGCCACCAGGATATCGTCGTGGCGTACCTCCTGCATCAAGGCCTCGCTGAACCCGATGAGACCGAACTTGGAGGCGTTGTAGGCCGCACCGCCAGCAAACGCGTTCTTGCCCGCCAGGCTCCCGATGTTGATGATGAATCCGCCGCCTGCGTTTTTCAGAAGAGGGATGGCCAAATGACAAGAATAGAAGAGGCTGTCGAGGTTCGTACTCAGGGTTGAACGCCACTCCTCCGGGCGCAACTCTTCAACCGTCTTAAAGATCCCTATGCCGGCATTGTTGATCAGGATGTCGATTCCCTGCCACTGCTGGAGGCAGTATTCGAATAACTGCTCGACGTCTTGGAGCTTGCCCACATCGCACGGCCGGCCGATTACGCGCCCTCGATGCTCTCGTTCAAGAGCAGCAACCGTCTCTTCGACCTCCCGTTTGCTCCTGGCAGCTATGGCGACCCGGGCCTGCTCGGCGAGTAGTGCTTCTGCGATAGCCCGACCAATACCTTTGGTACCTCCGGTGACGACCGCTCTCTTCCCCTTGATATCCATCCCCACCTCTTTGATTTAAAAGGATTTCGGAATGACAGACCCTTTTTTCATAATAATCCAGAAATGTGACTAAGACTACGGTCGGCCAAATCCCGATGTCGGCATCATAGTTAGAGAAGGGGTCTCCTCGATGGTTGGGGGAGGCTGATTTATGGGTTTTCGACGGTTTACGAAGGGGAGTTTCTTACAATGATTAGACGAAAAAGTGTTTTTTTTGCGTTTCTTCTCTATCTCGTCGCGTGCGTCTCACTGCACGCGCAGGTCTCCAAGATAACCAGTACTTCGGCTTTCGATGAGGACTCCATCCGGTTCGATTTTCAAGAATACCAGGCCGATGTTCAGGCGGCAGATGTGCTGGGCAAGTGGGGGCTGAACTTCCAGGCGCTTGAAGCCAATATCCCGAAGGTTCGAATGATCGTCGCGCCGATTGGCGGCGCCGACCCGGACCGCGTGATCCAGAACCAGATGGAGGCAACATCTTCCAGTCTTCCGCTGATTGTGAACTTCAAATACCCGGTTTCCAAGGTCGGGTTCTTCGCGTCGAACGGTTCCGACACCACCACCATAACCCTGACCGCCTTTGACCCGTTGGGCGCCAACCTTGGGAACGTCAGCGAGAGCGGACTGGCGCAGGAAAAATTCCTGGGCGTCAGCACGACCTCCAACCGTGGAATCGCGAAGTTGTTGGTCGACTACGGCTCGTCGCAGGATGCCGAACAAATCGACGACATGATTTTCGATTACGTCAACCGTCCGAAGTTCAACACCTATCTGGCGCAAGTCGGCGATGCCAAGGGGCTGCTTCAGACAATCCTGGTTATCTCAAATCTCACGAACTCAACGGCTAAGGGTGAACTGCGTTTGTTCGACAGCAGCGGCGCCCCGCTGTCTCTTCCCGTGGGCGAAGAGACCAAGTCCGTTTTTCCGTTCTCCCTGGCGGCCTTCAGTTCAAAGACCCTTCCCACGACTGCGACCAGCGACCCATTGAAATTTGGCTACGCTGAAATCGAATCGAACGTTCCGGTGGAAGGCACCGCCGTTTTCCGTATCGTCTCCGGAGACACAACACTGGCGGAAGCCGGCGTCGGGTCCTCGGTGCCCAAGCCGTTTGCGGTTGGTGTCGTTCAGAAGGTGGTCGCCCAGAATTTCGACACTGGTATTGCCGCGGTCAACGCGTCAGACGAAGCAGTAGACGCCCGGGTGAAGCTCTATGACGAAACAGGCAGGCTGGTTGACGTTAACGAGCATGAGATGGATCTTCCGGCGCACGGGCACAAAGCGAAATTCGTCGGTGAGCTCTTCCCGCAGTTAAAGAACTCGGATTTCCGCGGAACGTTGGTGGTGACGGCCACCAAGCCGATGGCCCTGACGATCATCAGGACACTCGGCGGCCTCGCCCAGTCGACCCTGCCGGTGGGAAGCACGTTCCAGTAAACTGTGCGCTAAAAGGACCAGAAGGACCTGAAAGACCGGAAAGACCAGAAGTAAAGTTTTTATCTGGTCCTTCTGGTCCTTCAACTCGTGCCAGCTCTAGCGATCGCCTTCACTTCTTGCGCGACTTGTACTCCTCGATCAGCGCCCCGAGCAGCTGCGGCAGGTGTGAATACAGCCGGCGGGGCTGGCGGGGCGCATGGTTGGCAATCGCGTAGGCGGCCAGGATCGGGAGGGCAACCGTTGCGTCGACGTAACAGACAACGGCGTCAGGCAGCCTGTCCGGATCCACCTTCCCCCAGCTTACGGCTTCGGCCGGTGTCGCTCCTGACAATCCGCCGGTATCCGGCCGGGCGTCGGTGACTTGCAGGAAGTAATCATGGCCTTTCTCGTTGATGCCCAGTACTTCCTGAATCTGCGGTTCGGTCTGGAGCATGAAGTTCTTCGGCGACCCGCCTCCGACAATGAAAACGGCGCTTTTCCCCCCGCTCCTTTTCGCCCCGAGAACGATCGCGGCGGTTTCATTCACATCCCGCGCAACGTCGAGCCTCAAGCCATTCCCGTCCAGACTCATCGCCGCCACGTTCATCCCGATTGAACTGTCCCCGGGAGACGACGTGAATACTGGGACTTCATAGTCGAAAGCGGCCGCGAGCAGCGACTTCCTCCCGGCTCCCAGCACCTTCTGCCGCTCGGCCAGGTATCGGCCGATGCGATAGTGGAACTCGGCCGTGCCCATCTCCCGCTGAAATTCCGGCGCCGCAATGACCTCCCGGTAAAACTCGTCGGTCGAGAGCAAAACCTTGAAATCGAAGAAGACATCGTAGATGCGAACCACTCCCTGCTCGCGCAGCACCACGTCGCTGATCGCATGCTGGCCGCGGTGCATCTCATGACCGATGGCAAAATGCGTGTCGTGATAGAGATTGGCGCCCGTCGAGACAATCCAGTCGATGAAACCACGCTCCATCAGCGGAATGAGGCACGAGATGCCGATTCCTGCCGGAGTGAGGGCGCCCGTCAAGCTCACGCCAATAGTGACGTCGTCTTCAAGCATCTTCAGGGCGAAAAGGTGACACGCCTCTCGCAGCCGGGCGGCGTTGTACGCCTCGAAAACCGAATCCACCAGATCGGTTAATGAAGTTCTCTCGTCTATCGGCTTGGGGTTTATGATTCGGCCTGACAGGTAATCGGTGCTCATCTTCTCCTCACGGGTTCTGGGTTCTGGGTTCTGGGTTCTGGGTTCTGGGTTTAGGGTTCTGGGTTCACGTGTCCGTCTTAGTAAATATAGGCACTTCATAGAGCTTACACAACTTATGACAGGGCCAACCCCGAACCTGGGAAGCCAGAACGCTCGAACCCTGAACCTTTCAACCTTGGAACCTTTCAACTAAAATCTAGGCGCATGGGACAGCTATTTCCTTTCCGAGCCTTTCGCTACTCGTCCGGCCAAGTACGGAACATCGCGGACGTCGTGACGCAGCCCTACGACAAAATAACGCCGGAAATGAAGGCCCGGTATCTGGAGCGCCACCCGTTCAATATTGTGCGGGTCATCAAGAATCCAGATTATCAGGAAGCGAGCGGCTTTCTGAATCGCTGGATCGACGAAAGTGTACTCGAAAAGGACCCGCTGCCGGGGATCTACCCTTATGAGCAGGTGTTTGAATTCGAGGGGCAGCAACAGCGGCGATTGGGCTTTATTGCCCTGGTTTCGCTTCAGGACCCCAGCCTCGCAATAAAAGGGCACGAGCACATCCTGAGGGGGCCGCTGGAGGACAGGCTGAGGCTGATACGCCAGTCACAATCGAACGAAGGCTTGATCTTCACTCTTTACTCGGATCCCAATCTCATTGTCGATCAGATCCTGGCCGACACTGTCGGGAGTTGTCCCCCGGTTGTCGCGGTCGAGGACGAATACGGGGTCAAGCACCGGCTCTGGAGCATCACGGACACCACCATCCAAGCGGCTATCCGCAGCCCCATGGTTGACTTGCCCATCTACATCGCTGACGGCCATCACCGATTCGAAACTTCGATGTTGTTCTGCAAGGAGTGTCAGGACAACGGTTGGCGTCCGGCAGCGCTTGAGAGCTTCGACAAGCGCATGATCGCTCTCTTCAATATGCGCGCTCCCGGCCTCCGAATCCTGCCGACTCACCGTGGAATCAGGAATCTAAGCCAATTCGATCGTCCCACGTTTCTGTCGCGACTCGGCCGCTTTTTCAACGTTCGCCCGGTCGAATCCTGGCCGGCGCTCAAAGTGGCGATGGACCAAGGCAGCCGTCGGATTGGCTTGCTCTCTGCCGATAGCCCGAACTTCCTGCTTCTCGAACTACGCGAGGAGGCCATGAACGATCTTTCGTTCCTGCCCGGGCTGAAGTCACCGGCACGCGAACTGGACGTGAACCTCCTGCATGAAGGCATCCTGAGGCCTTACCTGGGAATAGGCGCAGAAGAACTGGCCAGTCAGAAGTACGTCGACTATTTCCGGGATCCAGAAGAACTGCTGAACGGAATCCGCGCGTCGCGTTGCCAATTGGGCTTCATCCTGGCTCCAACGACCCTCGAACAGGTCCGGCTCGTGTCGGAGAAAGGCGAGAAGATGCCCCAGAAATCGACGGACTTTTATCCCAAGCTGCTCACGGGACTTGTCATCATGAAAATGGAGATCGACAAGGGCTGAACGACGTTCGTGCTACTATGAGCAGGCTATGATCCGACCGATCTTCTGGGCGATAGTCGCAGGGTTAGTCGTTGGTTGCCTGACAGTCGCTTCCGGTCAACCCCGCCTCCAGGTGGAGAAACCGTCTGGTTACCAGGTGGGGGAACGAATCGAGAAGGAAGTGACTGTCCTGGACAAGGACCTCCAGCCGCAAAGCCTGGTCTCGCTGATTAAGCCCGAGACCAAGGTTCTTGTTCTGGTTGGTTTCGGCGGCATTGCCGCACGGGTGCCCGAAGGCAAGTTTCGCGGACCTCTCTGGTGCGAGGACAGTTTCGACGATCTGGCGGTTCAGCGCGCCCTGGTGGCCGCCTTCCGCCACAGCCCCGTGCAGTTCATCGGAGTTGCGGTACCGCCGGTCTACAACCCCTCCGCGTTCGGCTATTCGAAGAACTCGTTCCTGGGTTATTCCGATACTTCGCCAGAGTTCCTCGCCGATGCGCGCCAGTTCGTGACGGGGACCGAGGAACAAGTGGCTCGCAAGTTGATCCCGTTCGATCAGGTCTTCTACGATCTAAAATATCGCCTGGGGGACAAGCCCAGCGGCCCGGATGCGACCGCCGGGTACGGGGAGATCCAGCCCTGGCAGAGCAAGCTGAAGTGGCATCTGGATCCCAGGAAATACGGATTACCGATCATCTGGCTGATCGGCCCGAAGGGAGAGGTTCTACAGGAGCCGTTCTTCTCCAACGACTACGATTCCGATCCCCCGCAGATCATGTACCAGTTCCAGGACCTCAAAGCGGCGATAGAGAAATATTTAGCTGACCGCTGACAGCTGACCGCTGACAGCTGACGGCTGACTGGTGGAGTGGCGCCGGGCTTTTATCGTGGCCGGACTCTCCAGAGTCCGGCGCGTGGATGATGGCTGGTTGCACGATGTACGCGCCGGACTCTGGAGAGTCCGGCCACGATAAAAGCCCGTCG
>Ga0105092_10000823_pt1 | contig 16530 bp, 13 predicted proteins | sample PPLLak2March2015_FD_87021 | JGI IMG/M metagenome (GOLD analysis project Ga0105092, IMG submission 87021) | Freshwater sediment microbial communities from Prairie Pothole Lake near Jamestown, North Dakota, USA - PPLs Lake P7 Core (1) Depth... | ecosystem: Environmental > Aquatic > Freshwater >... | reverse complement strand
TGACCTGCCCGGCCAGGTCCAGCACTTCACCGTCCCGGTCAAGCAGTTGACCGAGGATTCCTTCGAGGCCGGATTCGGTTTCGACGGCTCGTCCATCAGGGGCTTCCAGCAGATCCAGGAATCGGACATGATCCTGATCCCTGACCCGGACACCGCCATCGACGACCCGTTCCGCGCCCGGAAGACCCTCATCATCTATTGCTTTGTCAATGACCCGATCACTGGAACGCCCTATGACCGGGACCCGAGGTACGTGGCCAGGAAGGCGGAGGAGTACCTGATCAGCACCGGCCTCGCCGATACCTCCTTCTGGGGCCCCGAGGCCGAGTTCTACATCTTCGACGATGTCCGCTTCGGGCAGAACCAGTTCTCCGGCTACTACTTCGTCGACTCGGTTGAAGGCGCCTGGAACTCGGGAGAGTTCGAGGAGGGGGGCAACCTCGGTTACAAGCCCAGGTACAAGGAGGGCTACTTCCCGGTGCCCCCGACCGACCATTTCCAGGATCTCCGGTCGGAGATGACGGCCAACCTCGAGGCGGCCGGAATCGAGATCGAGGTGCAGCACCACGAGGTAGGCACCGCCGGTCAGGCCGAGATCGACATGCGCTACGACACGCTGCTCCGGACCGCCGACAACGTCACCCTGTACAAGTACATCGTGAAGAACACGGCCTGGGAGTACGGGAAATCGGTCACCTTCATGCCCAAGCCGATCTTCGAGGACAACGGGTCTGGCATGCACACCCACCAGTCGCTTTGGAAGGACGGTGAGCCGCTCTTCTTCGACGAAGCGGGGTACGCCGGTCTTTCCGACATGGCGCGCTGGTACATCGGCGGGTTGTTGAAGCACGCGGCGGCAATCCTCGCTTTTGCCGCCCCGACGACGAACTCCTATCACCGCTTGGTGCCCGGTTACGAGGCGCCGGTGAACCTGGTGTACTCGAGCCGGAACCGCTCGGCGGCGATACGGATCCCGCAGTACTCACAGGCGCCGGCGGCCAAGCGGCTCGAGTTCCGCTGTCCCGACCCGTCGTGCAACCCGTACCTGGCGTTCTCGGCCATGCTCATGGCTGGTCTCGACGGTGTGCAGAACCGGATCGAGCCCCACGAGCCGGTGGACAAGGACATCTACGACCTGCCTCCTGCGGAGTTGGCCGGGCTGCCGTCGGTGCCGGGGAGTCTGACAGAGGCTCTCGAAGCCTTGAGGGCGGACCATGAGTTCCTCCTCCAGGGCGGGGTCTTCTCCCAGGAACTGATCGAGGCCTGGATCGACTACAAGATCGAGCACGAGGTCGACCCGGTGCGTCTGCGCCCCCACCCCTACGAGTTCCACCTCTACTACGACATCTGAGATGGGGCCTTCGGGCCTCATCTCCCGTCTTACGTCCTACGTTCTACGTAGTACGTAGGCCGAGGGTCCGTCGGCAGACGGGCCCTCGTGCTGCGTTAGAAGAGCTCCGGGCACCAGGGCTCTGGGTCCCAGGCAAAGGCGGCGTCCATCGCGGCGAGAGCTTCAGGAGCCCCACTGAGACGGCCGGCACGGGCCCATCGCCGAAATCGGGGGCGTCCCATGTAGGCGGCGCTCAGATCCTCGAGGTCGAGCACGACCGAAGGCTCTCGGGTGGTCGGTGCGCACTCGGCACCGGCACGGTCGGCTCGGAGCAGGTATGAGCCGGTGAGATCGCCCAGCGGGTCCTCGACGCCGACAACGACCTCGACCGGTGCGGAATAGGAGCGAGCCGTCAGGGCGGCCGGGACATCCATCAGGCGCACCCAGAGGGCGTCATATCGAAACGTCAGGGCTCTCCGCGTCCCGGCGAGCAGGTCGAATATGGGGTCCCAGGATGGTCTGAGCCCGGACTCGACCCTGGCGACGAGGTCCTGATTGGCCGCCATCGACCATATCCCCGCCCAGGCCTCCGGAGTGGCTGCGAAGAGATCCTGGATGATGACCTTTCCCGATCCGTGGCCCTCTTCCCAGTGCGCCTTCGTCCGGAAGGAGGCGAAACCAGTTGGGCCATCCTCACCGTCGACCACGGCAAACCGGAGCTTCGTCGTGTCACTGGTGGATTCGCTGTCCCAGAAGGAACGGTCTTCCCACCACTGGCGACTCCTGGCGAAGAACCCCGGGATCTCCATGCGAAGACGGTCGTACAGGGGCGGGACGACCTCGAGCGCCTGGGCTCGATCGATCATGCGAGCCGGCCCGGGCTGCGGGGCGAGACGGCTGAGTGTCGCGTGGTCTGGTTCGATTTCGATGTCGTAGCAAATCGAGGCGCACCCGTACCCAAATCGCCCATAGATGCCACTGTCGGATGCCCACAGGGCGGCGATCGGCTCACCGTGCTCCTTCACATCGTCGAGATGGGCTCGCATCATCTGGCGGAGCACGCCCTGACGCCTATGGGTGGGCGCCACCACTACGGCGGTGGTCCCGCCACAGGCGACCTTTCCGCCGGGCACGGTCATCTCGAGGCTGTAGGCGCCCGAAGTGCTGACCATTGTCCCGCCATCGAATCCACAACGGGTGCGGTCGAGGGGAAGAAGACGCAGAACGCGATTGTTCCCGTCCGGGGGATCGAATCCGAAGACAACGCCCATGGTCCGTCGAAACTCCTCGAACTCGTCGGGCCGGATGGCCCGAATCACCGTGGCCATCAGATCTTTGGCGCCATCAGGCGTCTGGCGCGGTCCCCGCTGCGGTACGGGCGTTCTCCACTTCGACGTCGAAGTCGGTCACGGCACCGGTGTAGGCGGTCACCGCCGCCCGACGGAGGTCTCCAGGATCGGCCGATTGAAGACCGGATAGGGCTTCGCCTGCAGCGCGGGCCGCCAGGCTGGCCGCCGCCACCAACGCCTCCTGGTTGGCCTCCAGCCCTGCCGGGGGAACGAGGGCGGCCATCTGGTCGGAGAGGGCTTGTGACGATGTGGCCACCGCCTCCATCCTGGGCTCGGCGTCTGAGAATTCGATCTCCCTGGGGTCGGCGTCGAACCCGGTATTGACCGCGACCAACTCGGCGTTCAAAGCCTGGAACTCTCCATTGATCCGGTCCAGCTCGGTGATGTAAGCCGCGGCCGCGTCCGGAACCGACCCCGTGCCACCCGGCACGCTCGTGGTGGTGGCGCCTCCTTCGCCGACGGTCGTCGGGGTGGTGCCACCTGCTGCCAGGGTCGTGTCGGGTGAGGCCTCAGGCAGGGAACGGACGAAGAAATAGGTGAACGCGATCATTCCCAGAATGACCAGGGGGAGGATCCAGCGGCCCGGTTTCGGGTCGGGGTTGACAGCCATGACCGGCGAAACGATAGCTGGCACCTTGTAGTTCCCTGCGCCTAGTCCTGGGGCTTGTTCAAACCCCTTGATCCGGTCCCGGCCGGCCCATACGTTCGCAACATGGAGCCGGAGAGGAACGAGACATACGAGCGGATCCCCTGGGAAACCCTCGAGGAAAAGAAGCCCGACCGTCAGTGGATGATGATGGCGGTGGCCGGAGCCGTCGTGCTCGGTGCCCTCGCCTACTCATTCATGAGCAACCGGCCGGCACCCATCCCCGTGGCCTCGACTTTGGCCGCGGCCGTGCCGGAGACAACTCGCGTGGCATCTCCGGTTCCGCAAGCCGAGGCCCAAACGGTCGCTACCACGGCACCGGTGGTCACCTCGGAAGCCGACCTCTATGCGGTGCACCCCGAAAGAGTCATCGATCGGGCCGTGGCTCATGCCGAGTGGTTCGTCGCCGAGTATCTGACAATGGATGGCACAGAAGAGGGCCGAGCCGCCCTGACAGGCCTGCTTCCAGCTGGCGTTCCGATGCCGGCGGCGGCCGATGGGACTCGGGTATTCGTGGAGTGGGTTCGGGCATCGGCCGTGGAGGAGATCGGCCAACTCGTCTACCGGGTGACGGTCCTCGCCCGTTCATTGGCGGCCGGCTCCAATGAGGAGTACCAGCGTCAGGCGCCGCTGCAGGTCGAGGTCGACGTGTCAGTGGCGGGGGACGCGCCACAGGTGGTCATGGCGCCTCGGCTCTCGCCGGCACAACCCGGCCCGACTCATCAGCTGGCGCTGGTGACGGTCCCCGGGGAGGTCGGCGCCGCCGCCCTGCAGCAATCTGGCGGGTCTGAGGTCGTCGGCGGCTTGCAGACTCCAGATGGGGGCTGGCAGGTTGTCGTGCTCGCGGCGACACCCGACGGGGTCACGCGACCGGTGTCGGTGCCGATTCCCGCTTCCTGATCAGCTCCCGAACTCCCCTTCTAGGATCGACGTGGCCTCCGGGATGATCGACTCCCAGGGGATGTCCGAGGTCTTGGAGATGGTCACGAAATCCGCGGTCAAGAAGATGCTGGTCACACCCGGGATGCCGAGAAGGTCGCGGGCGAAGCCCTCCTCCGGCGGCGCCCCGGCGATATGCGTCGTCGGCCCGCCGACTGGCGTGCCCACGGTGAATTTCATGGCATTTGGGTTTGGTGAGGGAGCGACGATCACTGCCATTGCCGGCCGAGGCTAATCCCGTGTCCCGTGTGGTTGGGGTGGACGTCGGGGGCACTTTCACCGATGTGGTCGTGCTGGATGGTGAATCCATTGCCGGCCACAAAGTGCGAACGACAGCCGACCAAGCCGACGGCGTGGCGAGTGCCCTCTCGGACGCAGGGATCGATGGGAGCACCACGATTCTCCACGGGACGACCGCCGGCACCAATGCGCTGATCGAAGGACGAGGTGCCAGGACGGCGCTGGTCACTACACGTGGGTTCGAGGACCTGCTCGAGATCGGCCGTCAGGCCCGTCCTTCGCTCTACGACCCGTTCGTGGACAGACCGGATGCCCTTTGCCCGCGGGAGCTTCGCTTCGGATACACAGGCGACGTCGAGGCAATCGGTCGAATGGTCGACGATGCAGGCGCCGAGGCGGTTGCCGTCGCCCTCGTACGGTCTTACGTGGACCCATCGGAGGAGTTGGGCCTGGCAGATCGACTTTCTAGCCGGGTCGGAGCGCCGGTCTCGGTGGGCGCCCTGATCTCGCCCGAATTCAGAGAGTACGAGCGGATCGCGACGACCGTCCTCAACGCCTACCTGACGCCGGAGCTGGCCGGCTACCTGTCCCGACTCGATATGGCCGTCGGGGGTGGACGGCGACTCGCGATGACCTCCTCGGGAGGCCTGCTCCCTTTCGCGGTGGCTTCGGCGCAGGCCGGGCGCCTCGTCCTCTCCGGTCCAGCCGCCGGGGTGGTGGCCGCCACGGCCCTCGGGCGAGCCAAAGGCCATCAGTCGATCATCAGCTTCGACATGGGCGGTACCTCGACCGATGTCTGCCGCGTCGCCGGCCGGTCGGTTCAGACGACGCGGCACAGCGGGGCGGGATGGGTGAATCGCGTTCCCTCCATGCCGGTGCGGACCATCGGCGCCGGCGGAGGAAGTCTGGCGTGGGTCGACCAGGGAGGTGCGCTGCGGGTAGGACCGATGTCGGCCGGCGCCGATCCCGGCCCGGCCGCGTACGGTCGCGGCGGCGATGTGGCCACGGTGACCGACGCCAATGTCGTGCTGGGCCGCATCCCGGCGGATCTCCGCCTCGGCGGATCCATCAAGATGGAATCCGGCGCCGCCCTGCGTGCGCTAGCCGTGCTCGGCGCAGACCTGGGCCTGGAGATCGAGGAGGTGGCGGCGGGAGTCATCGAAGTGGTCGACACACAAATGGAGCGAGCGCTACGTGCGGTCTCGGTCGAGGAAGGTGTCGACCCGCGCGATTCAGTTCTCGTTGCCTTTGGAGGCGCAGGTGGCCTGCACGCAACCCGCCTCGCCCGACGTCTTGGAATGAGGACGACCTTGATCCCGCCGCTCTCAGGGGTGTTCTCGGCATTGGGGCTCTTGCTGGCCGAGCCGACCAGTGACGAGGGTCGAACAGTCATGCTAGAGGAAGACTCCGACCGCCTGAGGTCCTTAGCCGGCCAGATATCGGATGAGGCAAATGCGACTTTTGCCCGGGACCACGGGACAGCGCCGACCGGCGACGAGGTTTGGGCCGACATCCGCTACGCCGGTCAGTCACATGAGCTGGCCGTGCCGCTGGCCGGCGGTTGGGGAGGTTTGCGACAGGAGTTCGAGGACTTGCACCAGGCCCGCTTTGGCTTCATCAGGACCGAGGAGCCGATCGAATTGGTGAACCTCCGAGCCAAGGCGACCGGCCCGGCCCCGATGACCTGGGATGAAATCCCTCCTGTGTCGGCGGGCCAAGGAAGCCCCGGCCCTCAGAGACCGGGCGAGGTCCCAGTCTGGTCCCGGGAGCGGCTCCAACCGGGTCAGGAGATCGAGGGTGCGGCGATCATCGTCGAGCAGGACTCGGCAGTCTGGCTGGAGCGCGGAGACATGTTGTCGGTGCATGAGGATGGGACCTTGGAGATCCATTCATGAGCGGGCTCGTGACCGAGGCGAGCCGGTTCGCATCGGCAGCTCTCGCCTCGGTCGCCGATCCATCCAAAGCGCCGGGAATGCAGGCCTACATGAAGACCGATATGCCCTTCTACGGGGTGCAAAAGGCGGCTCGAGCCAAGATTCTTCGGGAACTGATTCGTCGGTTCCCGCCTTCGGATCGAACCGGATACGAAGGGCTGGTGGTGGCACTCTGGAGGCTTCCGCATCGGGAGGAGAAGTATCTGGCGCTCGGTGTCGCCCGGCACTTTCACGAGTACGTCCTGCCTGAAGAGGTCCCGCTCTACCGAAGTCTGATCGCGGAGGGTGCCTGGTGGGACCTGGTCGACGAGGTGGCGACTCATCTGATCTGCGACCTCGTGGTGGGACATCCGGATGAGGTTTGGCCGACCGTGGACACGTGGATCGACGACGACGACATGTGGCTGAGGCGGACGGCGATCATCTGCCAGGTCGGTGCAAAGGAGAACACCGATGCGGCCAGGCTGTTCCGGTTTTGCGAGGCGCGGGCGTTCGAGAGGGAATTCTTCATCCGCAAGGGCATCGGCTGGGCGCTCCGCCAGCACGCCAGAGTCGATCCCAACGCGGTGGCACGTTTCGTGATCGAGCATCGAGTTCAGCTCTCCGGTTTGTCTTACCGGGAGGCCACGAAGCACATCGGCCATCTACTCCCATCGTGACTGCCGATGCGATAGCACTCGAGGTGGCCCGTCATCGTCTCGCCTCGGTGGCGGACGAGATGGGCACGGTCCTCCGGCATTCGTCGCTTTCGCCCAACATCAAGGAGAGGGCCGACTGCTCGGCGGCCGTGTTCACCGCCGACGGCGAGATGCTGGCCCAGGCAGAACACATCCCCGTTCATCTCGGGTCTATGCCCGAATCGGTGGCGGCGTGCCTTGCCCGATTCGAGCCAGTCCCAGGTGTCCAATACGCGGTCAATGACCCGTTCTTCGGTGGTACCCACCTCAACGATCTCACTCTCGTCGCTCCGGTCTTTGTGGCCTCGAGACACCTCGCCTGGGTGGCCAATCGTGCCCATCACGCCGACGTCGGGGGTGAGGCGCCGGGGTCGATGCCGGCGCACGCCGTCACGGTGGATCAGGAAGGTCATCGGGTCCCTCCGGTGGTCGCCTTCGAGTCGGGCCATTGGGCCGATGAATTCGCCGAGCCTTTCATCGCCGCCTCCCGCACTCCATGGGAGCGCCGGGGGGACCTCGAAGCGCAGATCGGAGCCAATGCAGTCGGCGCGACCCGAATGGCGGACCTGGTCGCCGGAGACGCCGGGGTGTCGTTCTCGTCGATGGCCGCTTCTCTGCTCGACTACGGGGAAAGGCGGATGATCGCGGCCCTTCGTCAACTGCCCGAAGGGGAATTCGCGTTCACCGACTTCATGGAGCTGGACGAGGTCGATGTCGGAATCAGGGTCATACTGACGATCGCCGATGGGGGGCTCACGGCCGATTTCACCGGAAGTGACGACCAGGTGGCCGCGAATTTCAACGCGGTCGAGGCGGTGACCAGGTCCTGTCTCTACTACGCGGTCCGGGTGGCGACCGATCCCACCATCCCCGCCAACGGCGGGTGCTACCGACCGCTGACCCTGATCGCCCCCTCCGGATCGGTGGTCAATGCCAACCCTCCGGCGGCAGTGGCCGCCGGCAACGTGGAGACCAGTCAGCGAATCGCCGACGTTCTCTTGGGGGCGCTGGCCCAGGCTGCCCCCGACCGGGTGCCTGCGGCCTCTCAGGGGACCATGAACAATGTCCTTGTCGGCAACGACGAATTCGCGTACTACGAGACGATCGCCGGGGGCCAGGGTGGGCGACCCGGGCGACCCGGTCAATCGGGGATCCAGACGGGGATGACCAACACGGAGAACACCCCGATCGAGGCGCTGGACACCCACTATCCATTCCGGGTGGAGCGCTACACCCTGCGTCGTGGAAGCGGCGGTGAGGGCCGGTTCCCGGGTGGGGAGGGCATCGAACGAGAGATCCTCTTCCTCGCCGACGCCACACTCTCGCTCATGGGCGAGCGGCGGCGGCATCGACCCTGGGGTCTGGCCGGCGGTGGACCGGGAGCCACCGGCGAGGACTGGCTGATCAAACCGGGTGGCCCCCCTGAGCGTCTACCCGCCAAATCCACGATCCCCGTGTCCGCCGGCGACCGCCTCCTGGTGCTCACCCCCGGCGGCGGAGGATTTGGCCAATACTGAACCTGAGGCGATTCGTTTCACATTCGGTCGTACGACCTGAGGTTCGCCGCTCCAAGCCACAACTACCCTCACCCCTGTGAGCCTTGTCGGGGATCTCCGTGGTGTGTTGAGTGTCGATCGGGTGCTCGAGGAGCCGGTCGAGCTCTACCTCTATTCGAGAGATGCATCCCTCATGCAGGGAGAGGCGACGTGCGTGGTCTTCCCCGAAACCACGGAGGAAGTCGCCGAAGTGGTCCGGGTCGCGGAGAGATACGGGGTCCCGATCGTCGCCCGCGGCGCGGGCACCGGGCTCGCAGCCGGGGCGATACCCGTCGACGGTGGGATCGTCCTGTCCACTACCGCGATGAATCAGATCGACATCGATGTCGAGAACAGGACCGCATGGGTCGGAGCCGGGGTGATCAATCTCGATCTGAGCACGGAGGCCGAGCCCTTCGGTCTGGCCTTCGCCCCCGATCCCTCCTCGCAGTCGGCTTGCACGATCGGGGGCAATGTCGCCAACAATTCTGGAGGGGCACACTGTCTGGCCGAGGGCGCCACTACCAGCCATGTCCTCGGTATGGAGGTGGTCCTGGCCGGTGGCGAGACCCTGGTTCTCGGCGGCCAGGCACCTGACATGCCGGGTCTGGACCTGAAAGGATTGATGGTTGGATCGGAAGGCACGCTGGGTGTGGTGACTCGGGCCTTGGTCCGACTCCTGCCCATCGAAGCGGACGTGCGGACGCTCCTTCTCGACTTCGAGGATTTGGAGGGGGCGACGCGGACGGTCTCTCAGGTCATCGCATCCGGGCTCGTGCCGGCGGCCCTGGAGATCATGGACCAGAAGATGACGACGGCCGTCGAGAACTGGCTCAAGGCGGGCCTTCCCTGCGATTGCGCTGCCATCCTCCTCGCCGAGGTGGTCGGGGAGCCCGAGGCGGTGGAGGCTGAGGCCGCCCTCATCTCACGCATCGGCCGCGCCAACGGTGCGCGCGATGTCAAGGTGGCCAGAGACGAGGCCGAGCGCGCCATCCTCTGGAAGGGGCGCAAGTCGGCGTTTGGGGCCGTGGCCCAGGTCTCCCCGAACTACTACCTACACGACACGGTCGTACCGAGGTCGCGTCTCGTCGAGACCATGGAAGAGGTCCAGGCCATCGCCGACCGATACGGGCTGGACGTCTACAACGTATTCCATGCGGGCGATGGGAATCTCCATCCGCTCATGGCGTTCGACGCCTCCGACCCGGTCATGTTGGACAAGGTCCACAAGGCGGGCGAGGAGATGGTTGCGGCATGCCTCAGCCGTGGTGGCGCCCTCTCCGGTGAGCATGGGATCGGCCTCGAGAAGCGAGACATGATGCGGGCGGATTTCAGCGAGCTCGACCTCGACGCCCAGGCCCGGCTGAAGGAGGCCTTCGACCCCGCCGGAATCTTCAATCCGGCGAAAGTGCTTCCGGAGGGCTCTCGATGCTTCGACTTCGGTGGGGTGAGACGGGAGATACCGGACGGGGCCTGGGTATGACCGGGACCGCCGGGGGCGGTCCCGAGCGTGTCGCTCCCTCCACCGTCGAGGATCTGTCCGCGATCCTGAAAAAGGCGACCGAGGAACAACGCGTAGTGAACGTGATCGGGGGCGGGACCAGACAGGGCTACGGCTCGCCCCCGCTTCCTGACCTCGTGTTGGAGATGAGCGGGCTCTCCGGGATCGAGGAGTGGGACCCCGATGACCTCACGGTGACGGTTGGGGCGGGAACTCCCGTCGCCGAACTTGAAGCTGCCCTAGGCGAACGCTCACAGACCGCAGTACTACCCGAGGTCCCGGGCGCATCCACTGTCGGAGGGGTCATCTCGGCCGGGATTTCCTCATTGCGGCGGGCCCGTCTCCTCGGTACCAGGGAAAGGATGCTCGAGGTTCGCCTGGTGACCGGGGACGGTCGGGTGGTTCGGGGTGGTGGCCGGGTGGTGAAGAACGTCTCCGGGTACGACCTGCCGCGTCTGGTGGTTGGCGCCTTCGGCTCACTAGGGGTCATCACCTCGGTCTGTCTCAAGTTGTGGCCAATGCCGCCCGCCGCCGCGACGATCACCATCGATGACATCGGGGTTGCCGACCGGGTGATGAGGCCGCTCGCTGTCCTGGAGCGAAACGGCGTGACCGAGGTCTTTCTCTGGGGCACACCAGAGGAGGTCGCAGCTTCCGGCGGTCGACTCGGTGGGGCGGCGGCCCAGGGACATCGATGGCCGGCCGACCCACAAGGCCCATACAGATGGTCGGTTCGAGTCCCACCCGCCCTGACGTCGGCGGCGATAGCCCGGCTCCCCTCAGGGTGGGATTATCTCGCCGTCCACGGCGCCGGTGACATTCGCGCCGCCTCTCCCAATTCGGATGGGGCGGATGCGCTGCGCTGGTGGGTGGAGGCCTCCGGCGGCGCCGTGGTCGTGACCGAAGCGCCAGATGGGGGTCTCGACGGTCTCGACCCTTGGGGGTCGCCACCTCCGGGTCTGGACATCCAGCGTCGTCTCATTGCCCAGTTCGATCCGGGTCGGGTCATCAATCCGGGCCGGTTGCCTGGAGGCCTGTGATGGGATGGGCGACTCTCGATCATCCGACCACCGACGAGCTCAATGCCTGCGTTCAGTGCGGGCTCTGTCTGCCCGCATGCCCCACATTCCGCTTGACCGGGCGGGAAACGGCGTCGCCCCGAGGTCGTATCCAGGCGATGAAGGCGGTTCACAATGGTGTGCTGGAGCTCGACGGTCCATTTCAAGGCGTGATCGACTTCTGTCTCGGTTGTCGGGCCTGTGAGCCGGTATGCCCGGGGATGGTCCCCTACGGGAGGGTGCTCGAGGGAACGCGGGCCGAGATCGCGGCGCAGCGCCCCACTTTCGGCCACCGGCTCCGCTCGTTCCTTCTCGGGACGGCTATCGGCTCGAGGCGATCGCTTCGCGTTGGGACGGGGGCCATTCGTTTAGCCCAGGCAACGCGGGCCACTTCCTTGGCGCCGTCGCGCTATCGGAGGCTATCCGGGGGCATTCGTCCGCTCGATCGACGGCCGCATCCCACCCTCGGCCACCAGGGGGGGAGCGGCGTCTCGGGCTCGGTCGCTCTTGTCGCCGGGTGCATCCAGGACGAATGGTTCCGACCGGTCAACCACGCTGCCATCGAGCTGCTGGAGCTAGCCGGCTATCGGGTCGAAGTTCCCCCCGGCCAGACCTGCTGTGGCGCTCTGGCTGCCCACGACGGTAAGTCGGAAGCCGCCCGGACCCTGGCGGCGCGGAACGTGCCAGTTCTCTCCGGTTACGACCAGGTGGTGGTCACCTCTGCCGGATGCTCGGCCCATGTCCGCGAGTACGGCCATTGGGCTGTACGTGGCGAGGAAATCGGGGCCCGGACAGTCGACGTCACCGTGGCAGTGGCGAGTGCCATCGAGGCCGGCCTCCTCCCCTCTCTATCCGGAAGCTCGGGCGCGATTGCGATCCAGGACCCCTGCCACCTCCGACACGCCCAGCGAGTGACCACCGAGCCGAGGCGAATACTCGAGGCCGGGGGGTACGAGGTCGTCGAGATCGACCCGGCAGGGATGTGCTGTGGCGCCGCCGGTCTCTATACCGTCCTCCAACCGGAGGCTTCTCAAGAGCTCGGAAACCGAAAGGCGGCCCAGATACGTTCAACCGGGGTGAGCAGGGTTGCCTCCGCCAACCCCGGGTGTGAGATGCAGCTCAGGTCTGCCCTGGGCCTTGATTTCGAGATCGCGCACCCGATCGAGTGGTATCTGAGCGCGATCGCAGCAGCCGGTAGGGTCGCACCGGTGAAAGAAGGCAGATGACCGACGACATCGCCCGGGTCGACAGCCGCGACGCCACCAAGCGCTACGCCATCCTCGCCTACGGGTCCTTCGGGACCATGTTCGACGTTGGCCTGATGGTGATCGGGAGTCTGCTCGTGGGTCTGGCCGTCTCGGTCTTGCTCGCAGGCTTTGACATCGTCAACGTGATACAGGACTTATCCACCGGGGCGATGCTCGCCTCAACGCTGGTACTGGCGGTCATCGGCCTCTTCTGTCTCGGTGTCGCCGCTGAAGGGCCGCTGGGACGGGGCCGGCGTCTCATCGGGTTCAAGCTGTGGGAAGTCGGCTTGGGCCGCATCATTGCCGTGTTTGTCGTGGGCCTTCTCTTCCTGATCGTTCACGGGCTGGTCGACGATGTCGTGGAAGGTCTGCCATTGCCGGTTACCACCGGGGTGGCCGGGATCCGGGCCGTAGGTGTGGCCGGGATGACCGTCATGCCACTCCTAGGTGTCCCTGTCGCCCTCGCTGCCCGCTGGTATCCCGATGGGCCGGACTGGATCCGCTCCACGGAGATCCCCATCATGTTCGTGATATGGGCGGTGGCCACCATGGCGATCATCTGACCGTTCCCCAGAAACGACATCGGAAGTGCTCGAAAGTCTCCCTGAGTCAATTCTGTATAGGGCTCGTGGCCCTCAGAGCGCCTTCGAGTAGATCTCCGCCGGATGCACCTCGAAACCCTCACGCTGCAACGCCTCGACGCTCCAGACCGTGTTCGGGATCATGGCCTCGACCCGTCCGCCATGCCGATCTCGCAGGAGGTCACGCAGGCCCTGGAGAAGCAACGGAGCGTCGGGAGCCGTGGTCGCCAGCCACCGAACCGAGATCCCTTCCTCATCGGACTCGGCGACGACCCATCCCCCGGGGCTCTGATAGAAGGTGTGGGTATTCACGGCAAGCTCCAGGTCGCCGCGGGATGCCTTCCTCCATCGCCAGCCCAGCGAGATGAGGTCACGCCCGGCGTGGGCGAGATCGCTCTGTGACCAGAAGGTCCAGGCGGCGTCGGCATCCACAGTGACGCCCGGTCTCAGGCGCTCGTCCGGAGTCAAACGCCGCCCGGTCGACTCAGGGGCGGTGGCGTAGGCCCAACGACCGGCAAGTCGATAGTTCGAACGCATGACCTGGCCGCGGGCGGCCTCATTCGACTCTTCGATCACGAGTCGGGCCACCAGAGCTCCGTGCGATCTGGCCCACTCCACGGCATGGTCGTTCATGGACATTCCCATGCCCGACCGCCGATGGTCGGGATGAACCCGGGTGGCGCTGAGCCAGGCCTCGGTCGGTGAGAGGAGCTGCGCCCGTGACAGCGCAACCGGGATGTCGTCGTCGTAGACACAGACGATTACCAGGGAATTCGGCTCCTCCAGCCAGCCTCCCATTGTCTCGGGCACATAGTCACCCCAAATGAATGTGTCCTGGGTCCAGCGCCGAATCGACGCGACGTCCTCGGCCCGGGCCGGGCGGATGACGAACGACATGGCTACATCCGGTTGGGGACTTCGATGCCGAGGAGATCGAGCAGACGCTCGAGGGCTGCCAAGGCCCATGCCGCGAGCGAGAGCCAGGATCCCCTGCGGGCGATGTCCGGCTCGGAGAGGATGTGGCAGGTGTCGTAGAACCGGTTGAAACGGCCCGCAACGTCGTATGCGAACTCGGCGACATGGTTCGGCGCGCGAAGGACGATGGCGCGTCCGACGACGTCGGGGAGGCGAAGAAGCTCGAGCATGAGCTCGCGCTCGGCATCGACGGTCGGTGCCAGTAGAGGCCCTGGCTCCACCCCTTCCGATTCTGCCCGGCGCAGGATCGACTTGATCCTCACTGCGGCGTACTGGAGATAGGGCCCGGTCTTCCCTTCGAAAGAGGTGAACCGATCCAGGTCCAGGACGTAGTCGGAGGTGCGGTTGTTGATCAGGTCGCCAAACTTGAGGGCGGCCACGCCCACAATGGAGGCAATCCTCGATCTCTCTGCCTCGGGGTAGTCCTCGGCGAGATGAGCCTCGTCGAGGCGCCGTCGAGCGGACTCGGTGAGCATCTCGATCACATCGGAGAGGCGGACTACTCCGCCCTCTCGTGTCTTGAAGGGCTTGCCGTCCGGCCCGTTCATCGTCCCGAACCAGATGTGTTCCAATCGGGTCCCTTCGGGGACGATGCCGGCCTTCGCTGCCGCACGGAAGATCTGGAGAAAGTGGTCGGCCTGCCGCCGATCGACGACATAGAGCACCAGGTCGGCCCGCAGCTCCTCCATCCTCATCTGAATCGTGGCCAGGTCGGTGGTGCTGTACAGAAAGCCGCCGCTGGATGACTCGAGGATCAGGGGCGGGATGTCCCGATTGTCTCCGTCCTCGCCGATCCGAATGACGATCGCACCCTTCGACTCCTCGGCCACGCCGGACTCGCGCAACGTGGCCACCAGCGGGCCAAGCCTGTCGTGCACATCCGATTCCCCGTACCACAGGTCGAAATTGACTCCGAGGGTGGCGAAGTCCTGACGCTGGGATTCCTCGGACACCGACTTCATGTGACGCCAGAGGGCCAGGTACCCGGGGTCGCCTTGCTGGAGCCGAACCGTGGCCCGACGGGCGATGTCGGCGAAGTCGTCGTCGCTGCGGGCCCGAACCGACGCCTCCGGGTAGATCCGCTGCAGGTCGTCGAGCGTGACCGGTGACTCCGACGGATACGTGCCGGCATCGGGATCGAAATAGGCCAGCTCGGGCTGCTCTTCGGCGATGGCGGCGATCAGCAAGCCCATCTGGAAGCCCCAGTCACCGAAGTGGGGATCGCGGATCACCTTGTGCCCGGCGAACGAGAAGAGCCTGGCGAGGGAGTCCCCGATGATGGTGGCCCGGAGATGGCCGACATGCATCGCCTTGGCCACGTTGGGGCCGGCGTAGTCGACGACCACATTCTCCGGATCGCTTGTGACCGGGAAACCGAGATAGGGGTCGGCAGCGTTATCGGCGGCGATTCGAGCGATGGAAGCATCGGTCATCGTGATGTTGATGAAGCCGGGGCCGGCCACTTCGACCCTCGCGATGTCGGGATGTCCGGCCAGTCGGTCCGAGACCTTCTGGGCTATCTCTCTGGGTGCCTGGTTGGCCGCCTTTCCGGCGGCCATGGCACCGTTGACTTGGAACTGCGCCAGCTCGGGTCTCTGTGAGGGAACCGTCTCGCCCAGCTCGGAGGGCAACCCGAGCTCGCTGAAGGCTTCACCGGCGATGGTGGAAAGATGAGAGAGCAGGGACATTCCGTTCGACAGTACTTAGGACCTATGACCTAGAACCTAGGACCTAATACTTCGCCAGCTCCTGAGCCTTGCGGACGATGCCCTCCGGGGTGGGGTAGAGCTCGTTCTCCAGTGGTCCGGCGTACGGCATTATGGGGACGTCGGGAAGGGCGTACCGACGCACCGGCGCATCGAGCCATTCGAAGGTCTTGTCTGCGATCTGGGCTGCCAGTTCTGCGCCGTATCCGGCGAACTCGTTGTCTTCGTAGACGATCAGAGCACGGGATGTCTTCTTCACGGACTCTTCGATGGTGGGCCAGTCGAGTGGCTTGAGGCTGCGCAAATCGATCACTTCAGGGCTGATGTCCAACTCCTCGAGCAACGACGCCGCCTCGACAGCGAAGTGGGCCATCGCCCCGTAGGCGAGGATCGTCACGTCCTCCCCCTGATGGCGGATGGCCGCCCGGCCCAGAGGAATCCGATGCTCGCCTGCCGGATACGGGCCCTTTGCGAGGCGGTAGAGCTTCTTCGGCTCCAGGAACATGACCGGGTCCGGGTCCTCGACAGCCGTGAAGAGCAGTCCCTTCACGTCAGCGGGAGTCGAAGGAACCACCACTTTCAGCCCGGGCACGTGTGCATAGAAGGACTCGATGGACTGAGAGTGATAGAGCGCGCCGTGGATGCCGGCGCCGTACGGGGTGCGGACGACCATCGGCACGTTCCATTTTCCGTCGGACCGGAACGAGATCCGCGCCGCCTCCGAGACCAACTGGTCGAAGGCAGGGTGGATGTAGTCGGCGAACTGGATCTCAGGGATCACCTTGAATCCGGTGACGGCCATGCCGATGGCG
>Ga0105092_10000822_pt1 | contig 16530 bp, 11 predicted proteins | sample PPLLak2March2015_FD_87021 | JGI IMG/M metagenome (GOLD analysis project Ga0105092, IMG submission 87021) | Freshwater sediment microbial communities from Prairie Pothole Lake near Jamestown, North Dakota, USA - PPLs Lake P7 Core (1) Depth... | ecosystem: Environmental > Aquatic > Freshwater >... | reverse complement strand
GGCCGCCTGCAGATTCTCCTCGGCCTTCGAGACGTAGAAATGGGCACCCCGAATCGCAGCTGAAGCAATAATCTTTGACATGTTTTACACTCCCACGCTTTCCATCAACTCCTGAAACTCCCGCTCGTCGAAGCGGTTGCGATTGTCTTTGATCAGAGGCAGCAAAAAGCCTAAATTCAGCCGGGGCGAAAGCAATTCCGACTTGATGTGCGAGACGTTCAGGCGCCGCTCCATCAGGATCTTCAACAGCCCGGCCGTTCCGACCTCTCCGATCTGGACAAACCCAACGATGGTGTCGTCTTTCAGAAACACTTTGCGGTAAACGAGCTCGGAGGGTCGATCCTCGAGTGTCTCGTCGTGCTCACCCGCGCGAGCCCCCAAAGGCCCTGGCGTCAGGACCGCCAACCCGGCGGAGATCACGGACAGGTCAAAGAACTGCACCGAATTCATGCGCATGGAACCCTTGTAATAGGTCTCCTGACCGAGCATATTCAGGGCCGCGATCCGACCCTGCTCGACCGCACACGGCCACAGAGCATTGATCCACGTCTCACCCCGAATGATGTCCGGCGCCTGGGCGACATCCCCGGCCGCGAAGACACCCGGCACGTTCGTCTGGCAGTAGTTGTCGACTACGATCCCGTAGTCGGTGTTGATCCGCGTGTCGCTGACCAGCTCCATGTTCGGGTCGACCCCTTTGCCGACGACGACTAACTCGCATGGGAAAATCTGGCCGTCAGCGGTCTCGACTCCGTGTACCTCACCGTTTCCGAGGATCGCCGCAGGTTTCATCCCGGTGATGATCGGGACCCCGTTCTTCCGGAAGATATCCTCGTAAACCCGCGCCGAGGTTTCATCGAGCATTTGTGAAAGGACGTGCTCTGAGCCGACGAGGATAGTCACCTCCACGTCGTGATGACGCAGGGCCGCTGCTGCCTTCAGGCCGACGAGCCCTGCACCGAGCACGACCGCCCTCTTGACGCCGGGCAGGCGTTCGAACATCCCGTGGACATCCTCAATACGGCGGAGCCCAAAGACACCCTTTTTCTGGAGGCCGATGGCTCTTGGAAACCGAGGCCGGGCCCCGGTCGCAATCAATAGCTGGTCGTACGGCTCGACGCCGCCGTTCTCCAGGTAAACTCTCTGGTTCTCGAGGTCGATCCGGCTGGCCCGCGTGAAGACGGTGGTGAGTGTATTCCGTTCAAAGAAATCGGAAGAACGGTACAGGAGGCGCGGCATGTCGAGCTTGGTCGCCAGGTAGTAGGAAAGCAAGGGACGTGAGTAAATCAGGGATTCATCCGCTATGGCCACAATGTCGGATTGCTGGTCTCCGTTTCTCAGCGTCTCGACGGCACTCACGCCGGCCGCCGACAGACCGATGATTACGCGTCTCATGAAACCTCCTGAAGCCGTTACCGGTTATCCGGTTTCCCGGTTATCAGTTGCCCGTTACCGCCTACAAACCTCGGGTTGCTCCGGGGTAGCGAATTCACGAGGCAACCCGTAACCCGCAACTGAAACTGCTAACCCGGATAACCGGATAACCGGATAACCAGATAACCGCTAACTTACAACCCGGAACTCGGAACCTGTGACTCGGAACTCGTAACCCGTAACTCGCTCACGGCTCGCAGCGCCTCCGTCGGGCACGCCTCGACGCAGGCGTACCGCGCGCGACCGCTCAATTCCGCCCGGTTCGGGCAGAGATCGCACTTCCAAGCCGTCTTTTGAGGCGTAATGGCATCAAACGGGCAGGCCATCACGCACATCCAGCACCCGACGCACTTCTCGGTGTCGCAAACCGTCGCTTCCCCTTCCTTGTGCATGGCCCCTGAAATGCAGGCATCAACACAGGCGGCAGGCGAGCAGTGCTGGCAGCCAAGTGATAGCGCGACACCTCCCACCCGGGGGCGGTAAGTCGACTGACCGACGGCTTGAACTAACCGGCGGGGAAAAGCGAATTCACCTGTTGAAATCACCGACAGGATGTTCCGGGACGAGGCATGTTCGACCGCGCAGGCCACCTCACAGGCATGGCATGCGACACACAATCGGCCGTCACAGTACAGACGTTCCATAACCTACTCCTAGGGCAGGGACCCCACTTTCGCCTAAGCGTCTGAAAATACGTTCCCCCCGGACCCCGAATTACTGGAGGACAACAGGCGCTGGGTGAACATGCAGCGGGTAAAGCGCTGGCTGGTTCACGACAGAATCTCTGTCGACTTGTCCGGCGGCTGAACCTCAAATACTCGAATTTTGATAAACATGTCAAGTCATAAAGTTGAAGACAATCTCAACAAATGCCACTAGAATGTATGCGCATAGTAGGGTTATGCACAAGTGTTTTTGTGAGGCTCCGTTTTTCGGTTGGAGATGGGGGAATGGAAATTCGAAATTTTCCTGCCCCGGCGCGATCTTCGCCAGCCGTTTCCCCTGCAATCCGCAACCTCGAGTCGGGATTCCAGATACAATCCGATCCCTCTATTGCTTGACACTGGCCCGAAGCATTCGGGTTGGGAAGAGAGGAGAAAGGAAAGGGAAAGGGACGCACTAATGCCATACGACACTTCAGTAATGCAAGACTGGCAGATCTCTGAAGCAGCCGAGCCGTGTATGCCGACACCTTCGGACTGGCAAGACCGACTGGGTCTTCGAAGGGACGAGATCATCCCGATGGGACGGCTCTGCAAGCTTGATTTCATTAAGATCATGAGCCGGGTTCAAGACCGGCCCGACGGCAAGTACATCGAGGTGACCGCGATTACCCCCACCCCGCTGGGCGAAGGGAAGAGCACAACCTCGATCGGCCTGATCGAGGGTCTCGGGAAGCGCGGGAAGAGCGTCGGAGGGTGCCTGCGACAGCCTTCAGGCGGGCCGACGATGAACATCAAGGGAACCGCGGCCGGCGGAGGCAATGCGCTGCTGATCCCGATGACCGAATTCTCGATGGGCCTCACCGGCGACATCAACGACATCATGAATGCGCACAACCTGGCGATGGTCGCCCTGACCTCGCGGATGCAGCACGAACGGAACTACGACGATGAACAACTGGAGCGCCTGACCAGGCTGCGCCGGCTGGACATCGATCCGACCCGAGTCGAGATGGCGTGGGTGATCGATTTCTGTGCCCAGTCGCTCCGCAACATCGTGATCGGCCTGGGCGGCAAGTCGGACGGCTTCGTCATGCAATCAAAATTCACGATTGCGGTCGCCTCAGAACTGATGGCTATGCTCGCCATCGTTCGCAGCCTGGCTGACCTGCGCGAGCGGCTGGAAAACGTCACCGTGGCCTTTGACAAACACGGCCGCCCGGTAACGACCGGTGACCTTGGAGTGGCAGGGGCAATGTGCGCCTGGATGCGCAATACCATCAACCCGACACTCTGCAGCACCGCCGAATACCAGCCCTGCCTGGTTCATGCCGGGCCTTTCGCAAACATCGCGGTCGGACAGTCATCCGTAATCGGCGATCGTCTTGCGCTGAAACTCTTCGATTACCACATTACGGAGAGCGGCTTCGGCGCAGACATCGGGTTCGAGAAGTTTTGGAACGTTAAGTCCCGACATAGCCGGCTCACACCCAACGTTTCCGTGCTCACGACTACCGTTCGAGCGCTGAAGATGCACGGCGGCGGGCCGAAGGTCGTCCCTGGCTTACCGCTCGCCAGCGAGTACCAGAAGGAGAATCTCTGCCTGCTCGAAAAGGGATTGCCGAACATGATCCATCATCTGAACACGATCCGGAAGTCGGGCATCAACCCGGTCGTCTGCATCAACCGGTTCTCCAGTGACACCGAAGACGAGCTCAAGATGGTGCGTCGAGCGGCGGAACAGGCCGGTGCCAGGTGCGCGGTTTCAGATCACTGGGCCAAAGGCGGGGACGGAGCGCTCGAGCTTGCCGACGCGGTCATCGATGCCTGCAACGACAAGAACGACTTCCATTTCCTCTACCCGCTCAAGATGAAACTCCGGGAGCGCGTCGACCTGATCGCAAAGGAAGTCTACGGCGCGGACGGCGTCGCCTGGAGCCCGGAGGCGGAAGCCAAGGCCAAAACCCTTGAAGCCGATGCGAAGTACGACGAGTACGCGACGATGATGGTTAAAACGCACTTGAGCCTCAGCCACGATCCGGCGCTGAAAGGCGTCCCGAAAGACTGGACCCTGCCGGTGCGAGACGTGCTGATTTACTCGGGCGCGCAGTTCCTGTGCCCCTGCACCGGCACGATCAGCCTGATGCCCGGAACGTCGTCGAACCCGGCCTTCCGTCGGGTCGACGTGGACGTGGAGACAGGGAAGGTCAGAGGGCTGTTTTAGCTGAAGTGGACGAAGTCGACGAAATGGACCAAGTGGACAAGCGCGCCTTTATCCACTTGTCCACTTAGTCCATTTCGTCCACCTCGTCCACTCTGTTCTAAGAGGAGATCCCCATGGAGGGGCTCGACAAAAAGGCTGGCCCGATACTCGCGAAAGCCGAGGAGTACCCTCACCCGAGAAGTGCGTTGCTGCCGGTTCTTGATGCCCTGCAACGCGAAAACGGTTCGCTTCTGACGCGAGCGGCGATTGAAACAGCGGCTCAAGTACTGCACGTTTCCCCGAGCGAGGCATTCGGGACCGCCAGTTATTACACCCTGTTTAACCGCGAACCAGTCGGGCGTTATCACCTGCAGGTTGATACCAGCGTCCCGGCTGTGCTGCGCGGAGCTCTAGGGCTGCTCGCTCAGCTCGAGAAAATGCTTCAGATCCGAGTCGGCCAGACGACTCCGGACGGGTTGTTCACGCTGTCCGAGGTGGACGATCTCGGTGCAGGCGGCACCTGCCCTGTGATTCAGGTTAACGATGTTTATTACGAGAATCTGGACGCGGCGAAAGTTGAGCAGCTGATCCAGGGGTTGCGATCCGGGCAAATGCCGGAGCCTGATCCAAGGGCGAATTTTGAGAGCCGGTGTGAAATCCTGCTCAAAAATCGAAAATGGCCGGACAGTACGCTACTGTCAGCCTACAAGGCCCGGGGCGGTTACTGGGGACTTGCCGCCGCAAGGGGCATGAACCCCGATGAAATTGTCCGCCGCGTCAAAGACTCGGGATTGCGGGGACGCGGCGGAGCTGGATTCCCGACCGGCAGGAAGTGGGAGTTCCTCCCAAAGGAAAGCGGCCGGCCGGTCTACCTGATCTGCAATGCGGATGAGGGCGAGCCAGGCACTTTCAAAGATCGGGTGATCATGCAGTATGACCCGCACCTCCTGCTGGAGGGCATCGCCATCGCCGCTCGCGCGATCGGTGCTAAGAAAGCGTTCATTTATATAAGAGGCGAGTTTCGCGGCATAGCAGTCGTTCTAGCTAAGGCTATCGAAGACGCCACCGCTGATGGACAACTGCACGGGTTCGAACTGAAGATCTATCTGGGTGCAGGCTCGTATGTCGCAGGTGAAGAAACGGCGCTCATTGAGTCGCTCGAAGGCAAGCGAGCTTGCCCGCGCCCCCGGCCGCCTTTCCCGGCAATCAAAGGCCTCTACGGCTGTCCCACGATCGTCAACAACGTCGAGACTCTCGCCTGCCTGCCTTTCATCCTGACGGACGGCCCCAAAGCCTTCCGGGAAATCGGATGCGAGGGAAACCACGGGCCCAAGCTCTTCTGCTTAAGCGGCCACGTCAACCGGCCCGGCGTTTACGAGTATCCTCTCGGGACTCCTTTAGTAACCCTCCTCAAAGCTGCCGGCGGTGTTACGGGCCGGTTGAAAGCGGTAATCCCCGGCGGGCTCTCGGCCCCAATCCTGACTGCTGAAGAGGCGGCATACCTGCGCATGGACTTTGACTCATGCGCGAAAAAAGGGACCATGATCGGTTCGGGCGGGATCATTGTGATGAACGAAAGTGTCTCGATTCCCGAGATCGCCCTGCGGACGGCCCGCTTTTACGCCCATGAGTCCTGCGGCCAATGCGTCCCCTGCCGCGAGGGGTCGCATGCAATTGTCGATCTGCTCACGAGAGTCGTCGAGGGGCGGGCCGGCGCGAGAACCGTGCAAACGATTGGCGACATTTGCGACCACCTGAAAGGTACGAGCCTCTGCCCCACAGGCGACTGCCTGGCAACGACGGTGGGGACGATGTTGAGGAAGTTCCGCGATGAGTTCGAACGGGCTGCGGTAGCAGTTGCAGAGCCGCGGGCGACCCCGACTCGCGTTACAGAGCACACGCAGCGCAGGGCTGCGAAGCGCTTTCCGGCGGAGCAGCCTGGAGCGGAGTAAGCGGACCACCCAACGGACGGTTCAGGCTCGTTGGGTGGTCCGCTTACTCCGCTCCAGGCTGCTCCGCCGGAAAGCGCTTTGCAGCCATCCGCTGCGTGCGCGGCTCTGTAACGCGAGTCGGGGTCCAGGCGCTGTAACTGCCGCTGGATCGGAGTTCTTATGACTCTCGAAATGAAAATCGACGGGCAGACGGTCCTGTTTGAAGAAGGGCAGACCTTGCTCGAGGTGGCGCGCGCTCATGGGATCTACATCCCATCGCTCTGCTACCACCGCAAGACGGGTCCGGCTGCCCGCTGTCGAATTTGCCTGGTGGAAGTCGAAGGCGTCCGGGGTTATCAGACAGCCTGTAATACTTTTGCGAAGAATAACCTGGTCGTGAACACCCAGACGCCCGAGGTCCTCGAGGCCCGGCGACTTATCGTCAATCTCCTCCTGTCGGGCGGCCAGCACAACTGCCTGTCCTGCGAGTCCAACGGCGGCTGCGAGCTGCAGGATGCGGCTTATCACTTGGGAATAGAATCTCCGGCCTTTGTCGTTGGGAACGGATCCGGTGTCTCCGATACTTCCGGCGTGATGATCCGTCGCGATCTCGGGAAATGCATCAAATGCGGCCGATGTGTGGCCGCCTGCAATCAAACAGTCGTCAACGAGGTGCTGGATTTTGGCTATCGCGCGCATGACATCGCGGTGATCTGTGACGCCGGTCTGCCAATGGGCGAGTCGAGTTGCGTGCAATGCGGTGAGTGCGTTCAGCTCTGCCCGGTGGGAGCGTTCGTCGAAAAGAAATCGGCTTGGAAGGGCCGGCCATGGGAGCTTGAATCAGTCGATACCACCTGTCCCTACTGCGGCACCGGCTGCCAGGTTACGCTTCATGTTTCAAAATCAGCAAACCGCATTGTGCGGGTCACTGGTCGCGAAGTGCCGCCTAACGACGGGATGCTCTGCGTTAAAGGCCGGTATGCATTTGATTTCGTCGCCAGCCCCGAACGCCTGACCCAGCCGCTGATCAAGCGGAAGGGGAAGCAGGTCCCGGTTTCCTGGGATGAGGCGCTTGATCTGGCAGCTCGGCGCTTGACCCGAGTCAAGAATGAGTACGGACCTGATTCCACAGCGGCCATCGCCTCCTCCCGCGATACCAACGAAAATGCCTACGCCGCGATGAAGTTCATGCGGGCCGTGATCGGGACAAACAATATCGATAACTGCGCACGGACTTGACATGCCCCCACGGTCGCCGGTCTGGCGACTGCCTTCGGCTCAGGCGCCATGACGAATTCGGTCATGGAGCTCCAGGATGCCCGCACTCTGTTCGTGATTGGTTCGAACACGACGGAAGCCCATCCGGTCATCAGCTACTACATGAAGCGAGCGGTGCGCAAAGGCGCAAGGCTCATCGTTTGTGACCCTCGCCGAATCGATCTCACCCGCTGGGCCACTCATCACGTCCAGCACAGGCCCGGAACCGACGTCGCATTACTCAACGGTTTGATGAACGAGATCCTGCGGCAGGGTTGGGAGGACCGAAGCTTCATCGCAGAGCACACCGAGAATTTCGAAGCCCTTAAGGAAGTGGTTAGCCGATATCCCCTGGACAAAGTTGCCCACATCACCGGTGTCGATCTTGTGTTGTTGCGCCAGGTAGCCTCGATCCTGGCAACCGAAGGGCCTGTTTCCCTGTGCTACACCCTGGGCATTACCGAGCATGTGTGCGGGACTGACAATGTCCTCAGTTGCGCGAATCTCCAGATGCTGCTGGGAAACATCGGGAAGTACGCTGCCGGCGTCAACCCTCTTCGCGGCCAGAACAACGTCCAGGGCGCCTGCGACATGGGAGCATTGCCGGAGTATTACCACAACTACCAGAGAGTGGATAACGCGAGTGCTCGAGAGAAGTTCGAACAGGCGTGGCGACGGCGTAGCCTCCCTGCGCACCCGGGGCTCAAAATCCCGGCAATGCTGGAGGGTCTGCTGGACGGCCGGACGCGCGCGCTTCTCTGCCTCGGCGAGAATCTCGCCATGAGCGAACCGAACGCAAATCACATGCACAAGTGCCTGCAGAACGCCGGGTTCCTGGTCACAGCCGATATCTTTGAAACCGACACGACGAAATTTGCCGACCTCGTCCTCCCGTCGAAATGCTGGGGGGAGGCAGAGGGGACATTCACGAACACGGAAAGGCGGGTGCAAAGGGTGCGGGCCGCCGTAAAGCCTCCCGGGGAAACTCAGGACGTCTGGTGGATGCTGAATGAGATCGGCCGACGCATGGGTGTGGACCTGGGCTTTCAATCGAGCCGCCAGGTCTGGGAAGAAATGCGCTCACTGGGCACGAGCTATGCAGGTATCACCTGGGACCGAATAGAAGTGACCGGCATTCAGTGGCCTTCACCCACGCCGGACCACCCTGGCGTTCAATATCTTCACCGAGGTGGAAACTTCACGCGAGGAAGAGGCCGTTTCGTACCTGCCGAATGGACTCCCCCAGCCGAGCCTCCTGACGCAGACTATCCGCTGACGCTTTCCACCGGGAGGCGGCTGTGGCACTACCACACCGGAACACAGACGCACCGATCAGCCGGCCTCGATGAACTTTGTCCCGCAGAAGTTGTTGAGATCTCGCCCGAGGACGCCGGCCAAATGGGCGTCAGCGACGGAGAGGCGGTCGCGGTTATCTCCCGTCGCGGACGGGTTCAAATGAAGGCACGCATCACCGAACGGTGCCCGAAAGGAGTCGTCTGGTCCTGCTTCCACTTCCGGGAAGCCTGCATTAACGCGGTGACGCTTGACGCGTTTGACCCGATTACGGAGACAGCCGAGTACAAGGCGTGTGCAGTGCGAATCGAAAAGGCAGGGTAACTGGCCGACGGACGAACACGGACCAACACGGACGGACACGGACGAGCGCGGACAGTCCGTGTTAGTCTGTGCTCGTCCGTGTTTGTCCGTTTTATCGCCTCGGCAAAAACCGTGCTTTTTCCCCAGCTTCAATCTTCGCGATTCCCTGGGGTACAACCATGAAACCGTCCGCGCGAACGAGAGCCGTCAGATGACCCGAACCGTGATAGTCGACACTTTCGACGGATCCTTCCGGAGTGATCACGGCAGGAACAAAAGCGAGTCGAGCGGCCGAGCCTCGCTGGTAACTGCGCGCCATCGTAACTTGAAGCTCCGTCGGCCTCAAGACCTTGTGCGAGAGTCGGGCTACAGCCCGGAGCACGACCAGGTGGAACATCACGTAGACGGCTACCGGGTTGCCCGGAAGTCCAAAGACGATCTTCCTGTCCCTGGTCGCAAACGTGGTCGGCTTGCCGGGCTTCACGGCAACGCGATTGAAGTGGATCGCAAGGCCGAGCTTTTTCATCGTGTCCGGTACGTAGTCGCAGTCGCCTACCGATACCCCGCCGGAAAGCACGACCACGTCCGCAAGTCGCATGCCTTCACGCAGCGCCTCCTCGATTTTCGCCGGATCATCTCTAACGGTGACCTGGCCTTTGACGAGCAGGTGATGCTCTTCGGCCAGCCCTCGGAGCAACGGCCCGTTGCTGTTCATGATTTTGCCTGGGGAGAGGTCCTCGACCCCGTCGACTATCTCGTCCCCCGTCGAAATAACGAAAACCGCAGGGGGGACGTAGGTTTCAACTTCGCTGACAGCGCACGCTGTCAAAGTGGAGATCTCCAACGCCCCCAGGGCTTGACCTTTGTGCAGAATCACCTGTCCTGCCCTCAGATCTTCAGCCCGTCGGCGGACATTCGATTCAGCCGGGAATTTGTCGATCCGCACGCGACCATCTTTTTCTCGCGCGTACTCGATCATCGCCACTCTCGCCGTTCCCGGCGGCACGGGGGCCCCGGTCATTACTTTCACGGCAGTCCCCGGGGCCAGCTCGGCCCGGCCCGGCCTGCCCGCCGCAATCGTCTCCAGGAGTGCGTATTCCGGCTGTTCCTCTCCAGCAGGCAGCGCGTACCCATCCACCGCAGACCTGTCGAAAGGCGGCAGGTCGATCTGAGAAGCAGCGTCGACAGCCAGAATCCGACCATGAGCCTGGTGGAGCGGCAATCGTTCGGTCGGCAGGGTGATGTTTTGGCAGGCAGCATCCACACGTTGAAATGCCTCATCGAGAGGGATCATTGCACCAGCTTACCAAGGAATTGCATCGTTTTTCGCGGGGGTATCCGCTCGATCGTCAGATCAAGGGAGGAAGAGCGACCGATTTGCGCGCGGCGGTTGAGTGACTCGCCGTCTTTTGGCGAGTTGTATCGAAACCCCGCCGGGTCTCTGGAGCACCGCTGTGACAAACCCGATGCAACGGCAATTCTCCAGAGGCCCGGCGTGGTTTCGATACAACTCGCCAAAAAACGGCGAGTCACTCAACCGCCGCGCGCAAATCGGCCGCTCTCCTCCGGTCATAATTAGGGAGAAGTTCTTGTTCAGGCAATTGAACATGCTCATGATCGGCGCCGCTGCGCGGAATGCGGGGAAGACGCAATTTGCGTGCGAGGTGTTGCGCCGCTACGCGAAGACCAGCCCGCTCGTCGCCATTAAGGTGACTCCAGTCGACGACCTGGGCGACCGTTGTCCTCGAGGGGCAGAAGGCTGCGGCGTGTGTGAGGAACTGACCGGCAGATACGTGATCGCCCAGGAGAAGTCACTCGACGGCGAGAAAGACACGTCTCGATTGCTGATAGCAGGGGCATCCCGGGTGTTGTGGCTGCGCTCGGTGAGAGACAGCATCGGCCAGGGAATCGAGGCGGTATTGCGGCAGATACCAACAGGCACGGCCATTGTCTGCGAATCGAATTCCGCCAGGCTCGTCCTTGAGCCCGGCGTCTTCCTGGTGCTTAAGCAAAAGGACGGAGCGAAGCTCAAGGACTCGTGCCGCCAGGTCATTCATCTGGCCGATCGAATCTGCGAATTCGACGGGGCCGGCTGGGATCTCCCACCCAAGCGGGTAGTGCTCGTGGATGGCCGATGGAGGATTCGACCCGAGGTTGGCGCGGTCGTTTTGGCCGGCGGCAAAAGCAGCCGGATGGGGGAGGACAAGAGCCTGATGCGTCTCGAAGGCCGGACGCTGATCGAGCGGGTCGTGGAACAGCTTCATCCCCTCCTGGATGAAGTGGTCATAGGCGCGAACGATACTGAAAAGCTCGAGTTCCTGAAGCTCAGGGTGATCGCTGATGAAATCACCGACCACGGTCCGTTAATGGGCCTTGTCTCCTGTCTTTTCCAATCGCGATTCGATCTCAACTTTGTAACGGGTTGCGACATCCCGGAAATGAATCAAGGATTGATCGAGAAGATGATCACCGAGGCGGGGGGTGTCGATGCGGTGGTCCCTCGATCACAGGATGGTCGCGTCGAGCCTCTTTTCGCCATTTACCGCAAATCCGTGGTCGAACCAGCGCGCGCGTTACTGGCTGCGGGGAAAAGGAAAATGACAGATCTGCTGGCCCGGGCGAGAGTGAAATACGTCGACATGCCCGCCGGCGACTGGTGTCGCAACCTGAACACGATGGAGGATTACCTGGACGAGCTGAAGCGAACAAAAGAGGTCTGAGGGGCCGCCGGAGCGGAGATCTCCTTCGGGGTACAAGCGCTCAAACTCTTTGCCCCCGTAGGGGGCAGATGTTTATAGTCCTGCAGGTAGCGGGATCAGGCGCCCCAGCGGGGCGCGATGTTCCGCGACACCTCGGAACATCGCGCCCCGCTGGGGCGCCGTACCCTCTCTACTCGATCTGCTATAAACATCTGCCCCCTACGGGGGCAAAGGCCGCTATTCGATCGCTTTTTAGCCCACCGGGGTCGGGAAATGCGATTAAGGCCACCGCACTCGGAAAGAGACCGCCACCCCGGGGCTAACATATGCCTCCGGTCGCTATGCAGTGCCTTTACTGATCGCTGATTGGCAGAATCGTATTATGATACGTCGCGATTTAGAGCCGTCATGAAACAAAGCAGTCTTAGAAGAAGGCTGGTCGTTGCTTTTGCGGTGGCCATTCTTATTCCGGCCATAGCCGCCGGACTGGCCGGGGTTCTCATGATTCGCCAGCACGTCTATCGTCAGGCTCAGTCCAAGGTGAACTCCGACTTGGAGTCCGCCGTTGAAATCTATCAGAACTACCTGCAGCGGCTTGAGGACTCGATCAGGATTCATGCGACTCGAATGATCATCTACGATGCCGCACGGACCGGCGACACCACTCGCCTTGGCCCCGAGTTACAGCGGGTTCAGAAGGCAGAAGGGCTTGACGTCCTGACATTGATCGACTTGCGTGGAGAGGTTCTTTATCGGACCAATAACCCCTTAGTAACCGGGAATCAAGCGCAAGACAAAGTCATTCAGCAGGTCCTGGCCAAGAAAGCCCCGGTCGCCGGGACGGACATAGCCAGTATGGAGGATCTTAGGCTTGAGTCGGATGAGCTGGCACGGCAGGCCTTCATGGAGATCACTCCAACGCCGTATGCCAGCCCGACTGGAAAGACAGTTGCGAGCCAAGGCATGGTTCTCAAGGCGGCCGCGCCGGTCTTCACCCCCGACAACCAGATGGTCGGAGTGCTTTGGGGCGCGATCTTGCTGAATCGCAACAACGAAGTCGTCGACAAGATCAGGAAGACGCTATTCAAAGAGGAGCTCTACAAAGGAAGCGAGATCGGGGCCGCGACGATCTTCCAGGATGACGTTCGCATCTCGACGAACGTGATGGACAAGGCTGGCCGGAGAGCCCTGGGCACCCGCGTCTCTGCCAAAGTCGCGGACCAGGTCCTAAGACGCGGTCAAACCTTTCGGGATCGCGCTTTTGTCGTCACCGACTGGTACATCTCGGCCTACTCCCCGATCCAGGATGTCAACGGCGCAATCATCGGCATGCTATACGTCGGGATTCTCGAGAGGCCTTATGCAGACCGCCTCTGGAGGAGCGTGTTTGTCTTCCTCGGAATCATCGTTCTCGCGGTTCTGCTCGTGGGCGTCATAGACCTGACTATTTCTTACCGGATATCCCGGCCCGTCCGTGCCATGGCGGAAGCCATGCAACGGCTGGCTAAGGGCGAGTACCCCCCGAAGATCGAGGTCAGGTCGAACGACGAAATTGGCTACCTCGCCGAGAATTTCAATAAAATGTCCGATGAGCTCGCCGCTGCTCACCGGTTGCTGGTCCATTCTGCCGAGAATCTGGAACGAAAGGTGGAGGAGCGGACTACCGAGCTCAAGGATATGCAGGACCACCTGATCCAGACTGAGAAACTGGCGGCTCTTGGGAAACTCGCAGCCGGAGTCGCACACGAAATCAACAACCCTCTTACCGGAATCTTGACTAACAGCAGCCTGATGTTGGAGGACTGCGCCGAGGACGACCCGACTCGCCCCGACCTTCAGACTATCGTCGACGAGACGCTACGCTGTCGAAAGATCGTAAAGGGACTCCTCGATTTCGCTCGGCAGACGCCCCCTCAGAAGCAGCTGATCAGCTTGAACCAGGTTGTCGAGGACGTCCTGGGGCTCCTTCGGAACCAGGTTGGTTTCCGCGAGATAGGTGTCACGATCCAGCTCGATCCCACGCCGTCTTCGGTCATGGCTGATCATGACCAGATGCGCCAGGTCATTCTGAATATTGTTCTGAACGCCGCGGAAGCAATGAACGGCAAGGGAGAGCTGACGATTTCCTCATCGATCGAGCGGCAGAACAGGGTGATCCGCCTGGCCATACATGACAATGGGCCGGGAATTCCAGACGAGGTAAAGAGCAGGATTTTCGAACCCTTCTTCACCACGAAATCGACCGGAACGGGACTTGGCCTGAGCATCGCTTACGGAATCGTCGAGAGACACGGAGGCGAGATTTCAATCGCGAGTGCCAAGGGCCAAGGCACTACGGTTTCCGTCGATCTTCCCCTCCATTCGGTGTTGAGCCATGCATGAACGACAAAGACCACGTGCTTTAGTAGTCGACGACGAGCTCTCCATTTGCCAGAGCTGCCAAAGAATACTCCTTCGTCTGGGCTTCGATGGGCGGACAGCATTGTCCGGGAAAGAAGCGCTGGGACTTCTTGAGCAGGAACCGTTCGACCTGGTTTTCACCGACTTGAAAATGCTCGGCATGGGAGGGTTGGAGCTTCTCGAGAACCTGCACGCCCGTTTCCCGGACGTCGTCTGCGTTGTCATTACTGGATATGCCACCGTTGCCTCTGTAGTTGAAACCATGCGGCTCGGGGCTTATGACTACCTTCCTAAGCCCTTTACAGCCCAGGAATTCGCGGCGGCCGCCCGCAAGGCGTGGGATACACGAAAACAGATCCTGGACCGAAAAGCCCAGCTGAACGGTCAGAATATCTGCGAGTTGCTCGGAATCATCGGCAGAAGCCCCGCCATGCAGGAGGTGTCGCGCCTCGTCCAGAAGGTCGCAGCCACCGACAGCACGGTGTTAATCATCGGGGAGAGCGGTACCGGAAAGGAACTGATCGCACGGGCGGTCCACCAGCTCAGCCCGCGCAAGCTCGAGAGGTTCTTTGCAATCGACTGCGGGGCGCTGCCCACGGACCTTCTCGAAAGCGAACTGTTTGGACACGTCAAAGGAGCGTTCACGGGCGCGAGCGGCAATAAGACCGGAGTATTCGAGGTCGCGGACCGTGGCACGGTATTCCTCGATGAAATCTGCAACGTTGACCTTGAGATCCAGGCAAAGCTACTGCGATTCATCCAGGAATCCCAGTTGCTCCCGGTTGGCTGCACCCAGCCTCGAAGGGTTGATGTCCGCCTGATCTTTTCTACCAACCGCAACTTGGGTGACATGGTCTCCGAAGGGAGCTTTCGGGAAGACCTCTACTATCAGCTCTGTGTCGTACCGATTTACCTCCCACCGCTGCGGGAGCGCAAGGAGGACATTGCTCAGCTGGCGTCTCACCTGCTCGTCAAAGTGCAGGCGAAAATCGGCAAGCGAATCAGCACGATTTCCGAGCCAGCACTTCGGCTGCTCCAGGAATACGACTGGCCCGGAAACATCAGGCAGCTCGAAAACGTGATGGAGTGGGCGACTATCACCTGCGATAAGGAAATTATCGAGGCCAGTCACTTGCCTCGCGACCTTTTCCGGCAAAACGTGGTCCGCCAGATGGCCGTGCCGCACACAAATACCGAACTGCTGGCAATGAAGAAAAAGCTCCGGGATCAGGCGATTGCCGACCTGGAACGCGTATTCGTTTTGCAGGCGTTGGAAAGAAACGAGTGGAATGTCAGTCGGGCCGCACGTGAAGTCGGGGTGAAGCGCCAGAATTTCCAGGCAATGATGCGCAAACACCATATCTCGTCAGAGCGTTAGCGACAGGAGAGAACCACATGGCAGACTCGAACGCTCCCTTACCTGAACCTGCCCGAATTCTAATCGTGGACGATGAGCCAAGCGTGTGTCGAAGCATTGAGAAGGTGCTTACCCGTGCCGGCTACCGGACGACCACCGCTGTTTCCGCTTCAGCGGCTCTTGAAGCTTTGCAGGCCAACCAGGATTTTAACCTCATCATCACGGACCTGATGATGCCGCAGGTTAGCGGAATCGAGCTTCTGAAGATCGCGAAAACAAGCTGGCCGAACGTTTCGGTCCTCGTCATCACCGGCTACGCCTCAATCGCCTCGGCGGTTGAGGCGACCCAGCTGGGGGCGGCCAATTACCTGGCAAAGCCTTTCACTCCAGAAGAATTGCAGGCTGCCGTAGTACAGGCGCTAACGCCGCGGCTGGCCGAGACGCCGGCAGCGGCAGAAAGTCCGAAGGAGGCAGCCGTCTCGGGCGGAGTCGCCGAGGACGAAATGGCCGTGGGACATTGGGCGGAACCGGCGGTCGCCCCAGACGCACCCTCGATTTTGGTGATCGATAACGAAGTGATCGTGGTCAACAGCGTCCGAAGGATTTTGACGCGAAAGGGGTACCGGGTCGAGGCGGCCTTCAGCGGCAATGAGGCTCTACAACGTATTCGAGAAAAAAGCTACGCGCTGGTCCTCATGGACATGCGGTTGCCTGATTTGGACGGCCTGGAGCTGCTGTCCAGGATGAGGAGCATCAAGCCCGACCTGACGGTTCTGGTCATCACCGGCTACGCCTCCATCGACACGGCGGTCGAAGCGATAAGGAGAGGGGCGGCCGACTACATGGCGAAGCCGTTTACGCCGGAGGAGCTCCTTCAAGCGACGGCGAAAGTGCTGGAGGAAGGACTGACAAACTGACAGACTGACAGACTGACAGACTGACAAACTGACAAGTGTGCGAATCGCTTTTGTCAGTTTGTCAGTTTGTCAGT
>Ga0105092_10000820_pt1 | contig 16543 bp, 18 predicted proteins | sample PPLLak2March2015_FD_87021 | JGI IMG/M metagenome (GOLD analysis project Ga0105092, IMG submission 87021) | Freshwater sediment microbial communities from Prairie Pothole Lake near Jamestown, North Dakota, USA - PPLs Lake P7 Core (1) Depth... | ecosystem: Environmental > Aquatic > Freshwater >... | reverse complement strand
GAAAGAAGTTCGTGGCGAGACCATGACGCCGGGCGAGTTCCGAAGATCCCAAAATTGGTTCGGACCGCCGGGCTGTGTGCTGATGGATGCTACGTTTGTTCCACCGCCGGTCGATGAGATGACAGCGGCACTTGGTGAATTGGAAAAGTACCTGCACACACCGTCTTCCCTGCCTCCTTTGGTGAGGTCTGCTCTGGTTCACTATCAGTTTGAAGCGATCCATCCTTTTCTGGACGGCAACGGTCGTATCGGTAGGTTGCTCCTGACTCTGCTTCTTTGCACTGAAAGACTACTACCGCAGCCGTTGCTGTACTTGAGCGCTTTCTTTGAACGCAATCGCCAGGACTACTATCGACTGCTCTTGTCCGTTAGCCAAGCTGGCACCTGGACTGAATGGAACATATTTTCTGCGAGGCGTCGCGGAGCAATCTCAAGACGCCGTGAAGCGAGCCAATCGTTTGATGGACTTGCGTGAGGTCTATCGGACGAAATTGCAGTCAGCACGCGCGTCGGCTCTATTGCTACAATTGGTCGATGAACTGTTTTCCATTCCCGCAGTGACGATCCCAGGGGTGACTAAACGCCTATACGTGACGCCTCGTTCGGCGCAACTTAATGTCGATAAGCTAATTGAAGCAGGAATTCTTCGGGAAGTTACAGGGCGACAGCGAAACCGTGTCTTCGTAGCACCAGAAATCGTCAGTATCGCCGAAGCACAGGAAATCCTTTAATGGCGCAGGCAGCGAACAACAACGGCAAACGACTTGTTACTCAGCAGTCCGTCACAGTCTGAAACCCGGTGCGCGCTGCGGCATCGTTCTCGATGAAGGGGTGCTGTTTCGGACGAATGAGACTGCCTTCGTTCAAACCAAAGCGCAAACTCCTGGACGATTGCGACCTATGGTGTATCGTCAGTCTACCGCCCTGGCACCTTCGTCAACGCTGGCGCGGGTGTGAAAGCCAATCTGTTTTTTTTACCAAGGGCAAACCTACTGAGAGGATCTGGTACTATGACTTGCCGATATCAAGGTCGGTAAGAAGACTCCCTTGACGGCAACCCATTTTGAAGAGTTTTTCCGCTTGCTGCCGAATCGTGAAGAAAGCGCGCGGAGCTGGACGGTTTCCCGCAAAGAGATCGAAGCCAAGAATTATGATCTCAAAGCCTTGAACCCAAACGCAAAAAGCAACGAAGACAAACGCACGCCGGACGAGCTTATGGATGTTATCGAGGCGAAAGGGCGTGAAGTAGCTGAGGCATTGGCCGCGCTGCGAAAGTCATCCCCGTAAGGGGCGTATCGCAATACGCCCCTACTTGATCTTATTCTTAATCGCCGGGACCGACTTCAAGTAGTCCGCGATGGCCAGAGCGTCTGATTTGGTCATGTTCTTGTACCCGTGCTCGACGACCTCCGACATCAGGCCTTGAACGTTGTCCAAGTCCGGCTTGGTGCCGGTCAACAGCACCTCGGCGATATCTTCTCGCTTCCAATCGCCGATACCGGTTTCTTTGTCGGGCGTGATATTTGGCACGTCTTCACCCAGAAATCCCGTCTTCGCACTGGCGCCGGCAAGGTGGAGAGAACGCTTGGGAACACCGATGTAATTTCTCGGCGTGTGGCAGTCGCCGCAAAGCGACACGTGTTCAGCCAGATAACGCCCTCTTTCGATGCCACTCTTGGGCGCCTGGATCGGCGCCTTTGAAAAACGACCGAAGACTTGCAGGAATAGAGGGGTTCCCACGCTCCGGGCGAAAGGTGCCCAGGTTTTTAGCGGCGGTGTGGCTTTTTTGACCGGCTTCAACGTTCTCAAATAGGCGATCAGCGCCTTGAGATCTTCTTGCGCCATGCCGGAATAGACCTCAAAGGGCATGACGGGCAAAATTCTGCTGCCGTCGCGGCTGATGCCCTTGACCATGGCGTCGTGAATCTGTTGGTCCGTCCAGGCGCCCAGTCCGCTCTCTTTATCCTGAGTGATGTTCGTGCTGTAAACCGTGCCGAAGGGAATGGGAAAGGGCCGGCCTCCGGCGTGGGGAGTGCCTTTCGGATCCGTGTGGCAAGCACAGCCGCCGGCGACGGCAAAGATATATTGCCCTTTCGCGATCAGATCCTTGTCCGTTTGGCCATGAGCCCGAGCGGCGAACGCCAACAGATAGACAACAAAGAGCAACACAGACGTCATTTCCCATGCATCGATTAGCTTTCCCATTAGCTCTCCCTAGGCGTCTTTTGTCCGCGAATTTTCTCGTCGAGATACTTTAACGCACTGTAAAAGACTTGATTGGTTGGAGCTCGCTTACCTGCCCGCTCGAGCAGGTTCACCACAATGCCATTGAACGCTTCGTATTCAAGCGGTTTACCGGCTTCGAGGTCCTGGAGCATCGAGGGCTTAAAATCTCCAATACCCTTGGAAAAGTGAAGGGTCTCATCGAACAACGCCGGACTGAGATCGACAGCTTGGGTCGTCGCCGCTTCTTGGACCTCCGCCATGCAATCCAGCGCGAGTTTCGTCAGCGCACCGGACTCGACGATTTCTTTCACTGTGGCACGGGTCAGGCAACTGATCGCGCAGAATGGGGCATTCCACAAAAGCTTGCGCCACTGGACGGCGCGAATTTCTCTATTGACCTCGCAGGAGATCTCTGCCGAAGCCAGCAGTCGCTCAACGGCTTCGGTTGTGACTTGGGCCTGGCCGTTTGGCTCGCCAAACACGATCTGGCCGCCTGCCGAGTGTTTAATCCTTCCCGGCCCAAGAATTTCCGAAGCGATATAAACCACTCCGGCCAAGACATGGTGATTTTTCCAGAGACGCGCAATCTTATCAGGGTTGTCGACGCCGTTTTGCAGCGAAAGAATGATCGTCTCCGGCCCCATCATCGGCCCCAGAGATTGTGCGACCGGTTCGGTATCGTAGGACTTAACGCAAAAAAGGATGAGATCCACCGCGCCAACTTGTGTCGGATCGTCGGTGAAAAGAGCGTCGCGGATGCGCAGGTTGCCCCGGTAGCTCTCAACGGCCAGCCCGTCTCGCCGCAGCGCCGTCAAGTGATCACCACGGGCGATAAATGCGACCTGATTCGAGGTCGCGGCAAGTCTCGCACCAAAGTAACCGCCGACGGCTCCTGCACCCATCACAGCAATGCGCATTAGGATTCTCCTTGATCATCGGAACTTTATGACGAGGCTTTCATGGTGTCAATTCCGTCAGGCGTAGTTGGCATCAATAAGCGAACCCACAGGAGCACTTCGTTGTGGTTTAAGCTTTCGTCCAGGATGTGGTATGAAACAAAGCGGCGATGGAAAAAATCGATCCGCAACCGGATCACCTCAGACTCAATCGTTTCAATCTTGGGCAGCAGGTCCTATTCCGAGGCAAACCTTACATCCTTCGGCGCCGGACGACCTTGGCCTCCGGAGAAGCCGCGGTGGTGCTGCAGGGGGAAAACGACCAGTTTGTGATCGGCGCCGCCCGTTTTCTCGCCGGAGTTGAGCAGAAAGTCTGAAAGCACTATGATCTTCGAATAATAGTTGGCCTCGTCGAGGAGAAAAGGCATGGGGAAAATTCGTCTGACGTTGTCGTGTTGGGAATATGACCGCACGCGGGCTCTCCAAGAAGGGAGGGTTCAGGTCGAGGGTGTGGATTTGACCTATTTACCCCTCCACGTCGAAGAGACGTTTTGGCGTATGCTTCGTTATCAGGAGTTCGACGCTGCAGAGTGTTCCATGAGCTCGTATCTGATGTCGCGGGACAGAGGCCATCCTCGATTGATCGCCCTACCGGTCTTTCCCTCTAGATTCTTTCGGCACTCGTTCATTTTTGTCAACACGGACTCGGGGATTGAACAGCCAAAGGACCTGATCGGGCGGCGCGTCGGAGTGCCCGAGTACCAGATTACTGCCGCCGTGTGGATCAGAGGCATCTTGCAGCATGATTACGGGGTCGCGCCGGAAAAAGTAAAATGGTTCACCGGCGGCGCAGAAGACGCGGGCCGTGAAGAAAAACTCAAGCCCGACTTGGGAAAAGACGTTGACATTCGCTGGATCGGCCCGGATCGAACCCTATCGAACATGCTGGAGGAAGGTGAACTCGATGGTTTGATCTGCGCGCACATTCCCTCTCCATTTGTGCGACGATCACCTAAAGTGAAAAGACTTTTTCCAAACTTCCGTGAAGTGGAAAAGGATTATTATCGGCGCACAAAAATATTTCCCATCATGCACGCGATTGTCCTTCGCGAAGAGGTGTACGAAAAGTATCCTTGGGTGGCCCAGAGTTTGTGCAAGGCGTTCGCTGAATCCAAAAAGATTTGCGAAGAGTCGCTGTACAAGTATTCGGCCCTCAAATATATGCTGGCCTGGTCGTTTGCAGACGTAGAGGAAGAGAAAGAACTTTTTGGAGACGCATTCTGGCCCTACGGGTTAGAGTCCAACCGCCATGTTCTGGAAACCTTGATCCAGTATTCCTACGAGCAGGGATTGATTAAGATATTGCCCGAACTGAAATCGCTCTTCGCTCCCAACACCCTGGAAGATTTTAAGGTTTGAAGCGCTCATCGGCGGAGAATCGGCTTGAGCTATATGGCAGACGAAAAAACCGCGCCCTTTGAGGAAACCAAGTGGTGGATCGACCGCGGCCCGGTTAAAGAACGGGAAAAAGCGGCGGCGCCAATCAAAGGCATCATTGAAAAATGGGCCTATGAGCTGCTCAAGGGATACAATCAGGACCAGGCGGCCAAAAATCTCGTCGACATCAATTCGAGAATGCTCAGAGAACTCTCCGTGGCGCCGGGGCAATGGGGATATTTCTCTTTGGAAGTGGGTACTTATCCGGCTGAAAAACTCGCCAAGATCAAGAACGGTCTGCCTCTGCCGCGCGGCGCGCGCGGATTGATTGTCGATGCCGGCTACTCCGTCAGGGTTGTCATTACCGCCGAACCGCCGGGGGAACGTTACGTCGATATCAATTTCACCGATGCCCCCTCGCTGGATTACTGGGTGAGCGGACAGTTAGTGGAGGAGCGAGTTTTCTCGAATATCGGGGAGGCGCTCAAGCGCATCCGGCCGGATCTTCCCAGATATCTGAGCTCGGATTAGCGGCAGCCGCAGCTTTGCGGCGTGCAGCCACAACCGCCTCCGGCGACGCTTTTCTCGGACTGCAAAGCCGGCGCGCTGAATACTGACAGCTGTTTTTCAACCGCCGCGCTTTCGCATTTCGGGCAGACTACTTTTTCTCCTCGCGAAAGCACGATGTTTTCGAAACCGTGATGACACTGGCGGCAGCGGTACTCGTAAATCGGCATAAAATCTTCACTCCGCGCGATCGGCGATGCCAAAAAAATTAAGCACTCTTCGCTTTGTTCTTTTTCTGCTTTGAAATTTCCCGAAGAGGATTGTCCCGAGGGATGGGCTGCAAAGCCGTTACTTCCAACCCGTAGCCACGAAGCCCAACGAGGTGCCTGCGATTGTTGGTCAATAGGCGCATCTTGCGCACACCTAAATCGCGCAAGATTTGCGCCCCGATCCCGTACTCTTTGAAGTCAGCCCGGTAAACAAATGAAGGGTTCATGTCCTTTTGTCGTTTGCCGTCGACCCTGGGATAAGCCACCATCGAGGGATGCAACCCCTTTTGTTCAGGCTGTAGATAGAGAATGACGCCCTTGCCTTCTTGAGCAATGATTTCCATTGCGCGCTGGATGACTGCGCCGGTATTGAGAAGCTCAAAACCGAATACGTCGCCCGGAACGTACTTGGTGTGAACCCGGACCAAGGTTTCTTCTTTGGGCGAGATATCCCCCTTGATCAACGCCAGATGTTCGCTATGGTCGACGTGGGTATTATAGACAATCGCTTGGAATTGTCCCCCGACGCGGGTCGGCAACGGCGCCGAGGCTGCCCGATAAACCAGCGAGTCATAATTGAGCCGGTATTGGATGAGATCGGCGATCGTGCAGACTTTGAGTTTGTGTTTCTTCGCAAACTTCACGAGATCCGGCTGGCGCGCCATCGTGCCGTCATCCTTCATAATTTCGCAAATGACGCCCGCTGGTTTGAGGCCCGCGAGCCGGGCCAGATCCACCGAACCTTCGGTTTGACCCGCTCGAACTAAAACCCCGCCGTTTCTTGCCCGTAATGGAAAAATGTGGCCGGGCGTGACCAGATCCTGTGGTTTTACATCGTCGGCGATGGCGTCGAGAATCGTTTTCGCCCGATCGGCAGCGGAAATACCCGTGGTGATTCCCGACGTGGCATCAACGGAGATCGTGAAAGCGGTTCCAAAAGGAGACGTGTTCTCTGAAACCATCATTGAGAGCTGGAGATGCTTGACTCGCTCTTCCGTCAACGGAAGACAGACGAGCCCCCGACCATGGGTGGCCATAAAGTTGATGGCTTGGGGGGTGACCTTCTCGGCGGCCATGCAGAGGTCCCCTTCATTTTCGCGGTCTTTGTCATCCATGAGAATGACCATACGGCCGCGCCGGATCTCTTGGATAGCCTCTTCAATGGTCGCGAGTGGCATGGGTCCCTAATCTACCACCTTCGTTTCATGGGTCAACCGTGTCGTCTTGCCATGTTGCGATTCTTTCCTCGACCTTACGGTCTGCTCTTTGTTGACTTTGGCTCAAAGACTGCTAGCTTGAAAGCGATCGGCAGGAATTCCGATGATAAGACTGCTCAAAGGCCTGGTAAAACTCGGACTGTTGCTTTGCTTCACTCTCGGCGCGTTTACTCTAAGTTTTGCGGCGCATGATCCCGCTCCGTCGTCGCCGCTCGTCACTGTGGGACCGCAGCCTTTTCCAGCGAAAGACGCCACCCAGTTGACCTCCTACGCGTTACGCTTCGGCGTCGGATCCGATAGCGGCGAAGTGCCAAAGCCGTCGCGACCGGATTCAAAAGACGTTCGTATAGCTCACGCCCTCGTCGCCGAACCGATAGGAGCGCTCAACAAGCCTCCTATCCACACGGCCAAAGTCTCGCTGCAGATCTTCGAACTCGTTCTATTGCTCTGATCGAACCGAACTCGTCGTCCCTTTAATCGTGATAAAGCGGCGTTGCAATACCGCCGGCTTTATCCGGGATGATTGGGCTTGGGTTGTTAGGCGTCGCCACGCACCCATCCCCCGAAGCCAAACCCTATGGGGCAGTCATACGGAGGTATTTCAATGAATTTTCGGAAACCATTCAAGGCACAAGCAGCTGCCGATCATCGGCATGCCAAGCTCTGGGTCCGGGGTGTCCAAGCAAACTCGGCCTCGGACGAAAAGGCCCTCGGTGTCTTTCAACCCGATATACTCATTGGTGAACAGTTTCTGTCGACCTACCGAAGACGATTTTCCTTACAGCCCGAGCAAGAACTGATGCTTGCCGTCTTGCAGGATGCAGTTTATTGTTTTCAGGAAAATGCAACGGCGGTCAATGCACGCAAGCAGGCTCTCTTTCGTGAAGCCGAACAGTGGATTCTGAGCGACGACAACTCCTATCTGTTCTCCTTCTATAACATCTGCGACAGTGTCGGCCTGAGCACAACCTACCTGCGGCGGGGACTGATACGCTGGAGGGAAGAGATTCTGGCAGAGCACGATCGCAAGCTAACACGCCAGCAACTGGCGAGCTAGGCGGTCGAGGCAACGACCGAGCTTGCCATTTTGTTGGCCGTGGAATTCCTGCTAAATTATTGATCTTGAATTCATCGATGCGGAGAAGCTAGGCGAATGAAGATCGGCTTGATCGGTCATCGTGGGGCGGGGAAAACAACCGTGTTCAACATGTTGACGGGGCTGCGCGCGCAAGTCGGCGGCTATGCCGGGAAGGAAGAGGTTCATCTCGGTGTCATCAAGGTGCCCGATGTTCGCATTGACAAGCTCTCACAGATTTTTAAGCCGAAAAAAACCACTTACGCCGAGATCCGATTTACCGACTTTCCTGGCGGTCAGAGTAACGAGGATCGCAAGGGTAGCGATAACCTGGTGACTCAGATGCGCGAGGTCGACGCCATAGCTTTAGTGCTCCGCGACTTCGAGCCGGGCGCCGATCCGATCCGTGATCTCAATGACCTGCTCACCGAGATGATCCTTGCGGACCTAACCGTCGTAGAGAATCGTCGAGCGCGTTTGAAAAAAGAAAAGGCGCGACCCCAGGAAGAGGCGCTTCTTACACGTTGCGCGCTGGCTCTAGAGAATGAAGAGAGTCTGCGAACCCTGGAGTTCAGCGCCGACGAAGAGAGTCTCCTTTCCGGGTTTGGGTTTCTCAGTCGCAAGCCGGTCCTGGTGCTTTTCAACCAGGCCGACGATAAAGCCGCTGAACCACTGTCGGCAAATCATCAGGATGAATTGAATCGGCGCAAACTGGAAGGTCTCGCCCTGGCGGGAAAGGTCGAGATGGAGATCGCGCAGCTGGATGAGAATGATCGCACGGCATTTTTGAAAGAGATTGGCGTTCAAGAACCGGCCAGGGAGAGATTTATCCGAACGTCTTATCGGCTGCTGAATCTCATCAGTTTTTTTACCACAGGCGAAGATGAAGTCCGCGCCTGGACCATTACCCGGGGAACGGTATCACGCAAGGCGGCAGGAAAGATTCATAGTGATATCGAGCGTGGTTTTATTCGTGCCGAGGTCACTGCCTTCGACGACTTCATCGCTCTGGGTAGCGAGGCGAAGTGTAGAGAAGCCGGAAAACTCCGGCTGGAAGGCAAGGACTACCTGGTTCAAGACGGCGATATTATCCATTTCCGCTTTGCCGTGTAAAAAAAATCCTCGCAGCTAAGCTTCGGGCCAATAAATCAACATCGGCACCCCGGCCTTGCGAATGCACGCTGCGGCGACGCTGCCGAGCAGGGCTCGTTCGAAACCAGCGCGCGCGTGGGTTGTGATTGCGAGCAGGGTATCGTGCATGCCAACGAGGTAACGGCATATCGCATCGCCAGCTTCGCCGTGGAGCACGTCCCAGCTCGGCTCGATTTCATATTGTTTCTTGATCTCGCCGGCCTTAGTTTGAAGGTAAGAGGATTCGAGAACATCGCCTTTGGGTAGGCCGGCCCCCGGGGCCTGGGCGCCAGCGGGCAAAGCTTGAAGCAGCATGATTCGGCTGTTGAGCGATTTTGCCATCCGTACGGCCGCCGGAATTATTCTTTCCGCAAACGCGCTGCCGTCCAGGGCTATTACCAAGTTGGCGATCTTTGTGGGCGTCGCTTGACTGTCCGGTCCCGGTCGATAGAGCAGCACCGGACGTCTTGCGCCCCGAATTACTTTCAGCGCGATGCTTCCCAACAACGCTTCACTCCAGGCGGTTCGACCATGCGTGGTGAGCGCTGCCGTCGCCCGGGTATTTTTTCTTAATTCCTCGACGATAGCGTTTGCTGGATCGGCTGAGACCAAGAACCTGATTGGCGCGCGAAGCATGCTAGCTCGCTCTCGCATATAGCTCTCTTCGACTGCCAATTCTCCGCTGTTTCCGACAACTCTTAGCAAGACCACCGCCGAGCCCGTGGCGTCAGCGATGCCTTGGGCCAAGGGTAGTATTTTTTCAGCCAACCACGAACCATCCAGACATACCAGGATTTCCTCGAACATCGCGCGCTCTCCTATTTCTCGAGAATTCGCACCCTACTCGCCTGGGGGCCCTTTTCTCCCTGCTCCTCGGCAAAATAAACCTCAGCGCCGATAGCCAAGTGATCGAACCCGGGTTGAAGGACGCTATTACCGTGAAAGTAGATTTCACGTCCTTCAGGTGTTTCTAAAAAACCATATTTCTCTTCGGCAAATAGCTTGGCGACGCGTGCGCGGGGCGAAACCTCGTGTAGCTTGATGGCGCCGCTCTGACGGCGTGCGTAATCTTGCAGTTTGCGCCCGGCGGCATTGAAGGCATCACGAATGGCCACATAGACATCCGCATGCGCGCCATGCTTTCCGGGTTCATGGTTTTCGATGGCCTTGGTCTCGGACCGCTCTGCCTCTGTCAGTTTCGCTGTCTTCAGACGCTTGGGTGAGCGGTTAATGACCAGCTCGCCGCCGGGCACAGTAAGATCGATGCGCACCTCGTACGCCTTTCCCTTACGGTGGTGACGGTGCGGTGCCTCTACGACCACCCGGCAACTCATGATGCGGTCATAAAAGGATTCGAGCTTGGCGGCTTTCTCCCGAACGTTGTTCTCAATTGCCGGCGATGGTGGCATGTTGCGAAATGTGATCTGCAGCGGAATTTCCATGAGTTCGCCTCCGGTTTTTAGCGATTCAATCCTGCTGGTTAAATGGCAAGAGACGTGCCACCGGTTTGAAAATTGTCCGTAATAAAAGATTGATTTCCCGCTGGATTCATTCCTGGCTATCGGGGCTATTTTGTTTCTTCTCACGAGTGAGAAATAGCGATGGGGGGATTCGCAATGCTGAAGAATTTTAAGTAAGCAATGCTTCTTCCGCCTCACAATAAACTGCGATGACAGGCGGAAAATCAACTCGCGCGCCAGGGCACGAGACCGCGGCATGATTCTTGTACCTTCTGCCGGTGAAAACGAAAGGGGTATATATGCCGATTCTGAAAAAGCTAAAAGAATTACTTGATGGAGCGAAAGTGTCTCACGAGGTTTACAATCATCCGCTTGCCTATACCGCCCAGGAGATCGCCGCGCAACAGCATTTCTCCGGGAAAGAGATGGCCAAGGTGGTCATGATCGAGGTGGACGGTAGACTGATGATGGGAGTGATCCCCGGGAGCCGCAGGATTAACTTGAATATGGCCAAGGCAAGTCTCAAGGCGAAAGAGGTGAGACTTGCAACCGAGGATGAGTTCATCTCTCGTTTTCCCGAGTGCGAAATCGGGGCGATGCCACCGTTCGGCAATCTTTTTGGGTTGCCTGTTATCGTCGACCCGGCGCTAGAGAAAGACGAACATATCTACTTCAATGCTGGCAATCACGTGCAAACGGTACGGCTAAAATACCGTGACTTTGCAACGCTCGTGAAGCCCCAGATCGGCCGGCTGGTTGAAGAGCGAACAAAGACCGCGGCCTGAGCGGGCCGGGCGTTAGAAGTAATTTCAAAAATTACCGGGTCATCGCTAGTGGCCTCGACGCTACCGGCGCCACCAACGGTCATCCCGCGCCTGTTCTGGGGTGCCCCAGTCGCTCCAAACTTTGGAAAGCTCTAAGGTCACCGCCGGTGCCGTTGGGTCAACGATACGACGAAACTCAAGGTAGATAACCGGATCTACTTTCAAGCTTACTTTTGCACCATTGAGAAAGAATCCATTGCTTTTTTTCCATCCGTGATAATGTTTTCAGCGAACTCGGGCCCGCGCTCTTTATCGGAGTCATTGAGAATTCAAGAGGTATAAAGTGCGCAACCTTACCGCGAAATTATCTTCTTTTAGGCACATCCTTTGCCTATTTGAGTGACAGAGGCCACAGAATGAGAAGAGTGTTTTGCGCGATCTTGATGCTTGGTGTGTTCTTGTTCGTCTGCGATGAGCTGCGAAGTGAACCCTTGCGTGTCGGCCAGAATTTACGGCATGAAAATGTTCTTCTCCCTCAAGGGACGCCAGACAGAGGCCAGTTGGCAATAATCGACTATACGATGGTGGCAGAAGCAGGTGGTGGTGTGGGTGTCATGATCTTCTACGATGACCCGATGACCACGCTGGACCTCGATTATCTTGAAGTCTACGACATCGGCGGTGATCTGCTATTGGTAAGCTGGATTGATCGCTTCGGCGTCTGTCAGGTTGCAATCGATCGAGCGCTGCTCAATGAGGATGAGCCAGCCGTTGACGGAGTATTGGTGCTGATTACGGGGGGCACCGAACTATAAGATTTGCAACGGAGTTATATCAGGCTTGCAGTTCCCAGCATGGAAAGGAAACCTTATCCTCTTCGATCCGTCTGACTGCTCGTGAAGTAGCCAATCAGGTTTCGGAATCTTGATCGGGAATCTGGCTGATTTCTTCAAGCCAAGCGGTCGCTTCGCTATCACTGGGAGCCCGGTAGTCGCCGCGCGGAGATAGAGAACCGCCGGAACCAACCTTCGGAGCGTTGGGTATGCAACTGCGCTTAAACTGGCTCAGTTGGAAGAAGCGCAAGGCAAATTCAGACAGCCAACGCTTGATCACGCCGATTTCATATTGATGGCGTTGTTTTTCAGGAATGTCTGGCCAGTGTCCCAGAGATCGATCCCGCCACGCGCAGTACGCTAGAAAGGCTATCTTAGAGGGCAAATAGCCAAACCGGGTAGTGTAATAAAGACTGAAATCGTGCAGCTCGTAAGGGCCGATGATCTCCTCGGTTCGCTGGGCCGGTTGTTCGTGGTCGAGAGCTCCGGGGATGAGCTCTGGGCTGAACTCGGTTTCGAGAATGGAACGCAGGACCTGGCTGGTCTTTTTACCCAGTTGATTCGTCTCGGCCGCCCAGCGGATTAGAAACTGAATCAGGGTCTTGGGGACGCTAGCGTTGACACTATAGTGGGACATATGGTCGCCCACACCATAGGTGCACCAACCGAGCGCGAGTTCGCTCAGATCGCCGGTTCCGAGCACCAGACCTTGATGCATGTTGGCGAGCCTGAACAAATGGCTGGTCCGTTCTCCGGCTTGAACGTTCTCAAATGTGACATCGTAAACCGGTTCCCCCCTGGCGAAGGGATGATTGATATCGCGTAGCATCTGCTCGCAACTGGGACGAATGTCCAACTCATGGGACTCGCAGCCCAGCGCCGCCATTAATGCTCGCGCGTTGGCCAGCGTGCGATTGCTGGTGGCGAAGCCGGGCATGGTGTAGGCGAGCACGTTCGATCGGGGGAAGTTGAGAACATCCATGGCGCGGGCGGCGACAATGAGCGCCTGACTGGAATCGAGGCCGCCGGAGACGCCGATCACCACTTTAGAGATTTTCGAGCTTTGCAGCCGTTTTACCAATCCCTGGACTTGGATGTTATAAGCTTCGTAGCACCGCCGATCGCGCAGCGCTGGATCCGAAGGTACGTAGGGGAACCGGTCGATCTCTCGCTGGCACAGCAAATGGCCGGTTTTTGGCAGATCCACGTCGAATGTAATGCGGCGAAAACCAAGTAAACTTTCACGATGTTGCTGCATGCTTTGGCCGAAGCTGTTCTGGCGCATGCGTTCCTGGCTGAGCCGATCCAGATCCAGCTCCGCGATCACGAGTTGGGAATCATGGCGGAACCTTTCCGACTCGGCGACCAGCGATCCGTTCTCGTAGACCATCGCATGACCGTCCCAGGCGAGATCAGTAGTCGATTCCCCGGTGCCGGCAGCGGTGTAGAGATAGGCCGCCAGGCAGCGCGCCGACTGGTTGGCGACCAAGCTATGACGGTATTCGTCTTTGCCGAGGGTAATATTGGACGCGGAGAGATTTAGAATAACCGTGGCGCCAGCTAACGCCGCAAGGCACGAGGGCGGGATGGGTACCCATAGATCCTCGCAGATCTCCACAAAAAAAGTAAACCGCTGCTCTTTTTGGGACTGAAAGAGAAGCCCCTCGCCGAAAGGAATCCCCCCCTGACCGGCCACTTCGACGGCCGTATGATGCGCCGCGGAGGCCGGCGCGAACTGGCGGTATTCATAGAACTCGCGATAATTGGGCAAGAACGTTTTGGGAACGATCCCCAGGATTTTGCCGCGATGAACAACGACGGCGCAATTGAAAAGCAAATGATTGACCTGCAGCGGCATGCCGACCACGGCAATCAAGTTCAAGGTCTCCGAGGTTTGCAAAACAGCCCGCAGCGCTTCAAGCGCGCTCTTCAGCAAGGCCTGTTGCTGAAATAAATCTTCGCAGGAGTAAGAGGTTAGGCCCAATTCCGGAAAAAGCGCCAACAGGGCTTTTTCGCGCTCAGCCTTTGCCATGAGTTCGATGGTCCGGGCGGCATTGAATGCCGGATCCGCCACGCGTACTTCGGGAGTTCCGACAGCGACCCGGACAAAACCGTGGTTGTAAAGGTTAAAGAAGTCGGCGTTTTCTTTCATAGGCGGCTCTCTAGGGATGGACTATGGCCGATTTTTCTGCGCCGAGCAATCCGGACTGCTTTTTCGCGGTGCAGGATAATACTGCCTAGACGAATTCAAGGGCAATCGACGCGGCGATTAGGATGATGATCACCCATTCAAGGATTTCCATCCGGCGATTGGCGGCCTGGTCGGAAATTTTTTCGTAGATGCTCTCCAGGGTCTGCAGCTTACGTAGAATACTCGCGTCCCATTCCTCGAGATGAAACCGCTTGTTCACCAATCGATAGACCCGTGCCAGGTATTGATCGCCGAGAAGTTTGAGCGTGTTATTGACGCCTTCGAAGAGGATGGCGTTGTCTACCTGGAGCTCTGCGACGCGCCGTAAGGCGGCGCTGTAGTAACCGAAAACGCGCAATAGATTCAACGACGGCCGGGAAAGCGTATCGTAGGCTTCGTCCAGCGCGCGATCCAATCGCTGATCGAGGTAGCGCATTTCCAGCAGCTCGACGTTGGCAAATTCCAAGACCGCGCGAACGTCCTCCCCTTCGCGGTCGATTAGCAGCGCCGCGTTCCAGTCCACGATCGTGAGATCCTCGATACCGAAGGCGATCCGGGCCGAGATCGCGTCCTCAACTTCTTGGTCGGAGAGAACCTGCCGCTCGGCGCGAAGAACCTGAGCGATCCGGCGGCCTTGCTCGGAACAGAACCGGCTGGCGTCAAAGGGTTGGGCGAACGATTCAATATGGAACACTACGTAATCTTCCACGACCGGGACAACGTGGGCCTGGTTGGCCGCGTTGCCTATGACCTCGAGCAGGTGGTTCACCCGCAGGCGAGAATCGGAAAGCAAAGTCTCATTGTCATAGAGCCCCTCACTGAGCTGGAGGAGATCGGCAAACAGTCCATTGATCGGAAAACTATAGGTCGCGGTAACCGCGCCAAAATCATAGACCAAAAGATCCACACTGGCCCGGGCGCCAAAACGACTTACATGAACCGGTTCCGTATCCTGGCTCACTCTCAGCGGCGGCTGCTGGTATTCGAAATAGCTGGGAGCGCGCCGTTTGTGCGGCATGGTTTGACGCTGGGTAGCCTCGTGGACCCGGCGTTCGGCCAGTTCAAGATTGATGGAGCGCGCCGCATCGTAGGCGAAAGTCACAAAACAGGTGCCATTCTGAATCATCCATTCGGATACAGTTGAGAGTTCTTGTCCCGATTCCGCTTTAGCCATCACCCCTACTGTATCACCCCTGGGGACTAAACTGCATACTCGCCGGAGTCCAAAGCATCGGCCCGGAACTCCTCGAGTTATTGATATCCCGCAGCAACTTTTTCAAGGCGAGGCAGCCAGCGCTAGGAAATCACCGAAATGTTACTGAGAAATGATCCGCAATCGCTAGGGCCGGCGTAGGAAAGCGTTGAATCGAAGGAGGCTTAGGCCAGGGGTCTTATAGGGGCTTTTTGCGGCCGAGGTGTTTTGTAAACCATCTCGCTGCCAAACGCGCCACCTCTTGCAGGGTGCCCGGCTCCTCAAACAGATGGGTCGCGCCCGGGACCACCGCCAAATGTTTCTCAGCTTTGAGTTCTTCATAAGCTTTCCTATTTAGATCGATGACAACATCGTCGAGCCCGCCAACGATCAGCAACGTCGGCGATTGTACTTGAGGCAAAGCAGACATGGCTAAGTCCGGCCTTCCGCCGCGCGAGACCACGGCTCCAATAGCCGCCCCAAAACTGGCTGCAGCATTCAGCGCCGCCGCCGCGCCAGTGCTGGCGCCAAAATAACCGATGTTCAGGAATTTGCTCTGGGGCCGCTCCATGAGCCATTCGGTGGCGCTCTGCAGACGCCGCGTCAGAAGATCGATGTCGAAACGGGTTTCGTACGCCGTGTCTTCCCGCCGGGTCAGGAGGTCCATGAGCAACGTACCAATGCCGGCGCTCTGGAGCGTTTGGGCGACAAAATTATTTCTTGGACTATGCCGGCTGCTGCCGCTGCCATGGGCGAACAACACCAGGCCGCAGGCTTCCGGTGGAATAATCAAAGATCCCTCCAGCTGAACCCCATTTACGGGGATATGGACGATGGGACCGGATTCTTCCCGCTTAGCCACGTTCAAAAACCCTGTCTGTCTGCACCGCTGCGGCCTTCATCGCCTTAAACGTCGATCCGACCGATGCGGTGAACACCCAATACATCAAAGCCGGCGCGCCGCAGAGATTCGGCAATCTGGTCGGCATTGCCACAGAGAAGGCGCAGATAGCAAATCGGGTTGTCGCCGATTTTTTCCCGATAGGTCCCGATCCCCAAAATCTCGCCGCGTTCTCGTGACACCACTCTCGAGGCTTCGGTAAGCCCATGCTCGTCACCCTCGATGACAAAATCAATCCGGTTGCTGGCGGGTTGCGAGGCGCCCATGGTGTCGAGGAACGCTTTCATCACATCGCTCGTCGTAATGACTCCAACGAGCCGACCGTTATCAACCACCGGCAAACCGCCGATCTGAAATTTAAGCAATATCTGCGCGGCTTCTTCCAGGGTGGTTGCAGGGCTGACCGTGCGCACTTTTTCAGTCATGACGCCATTCACCCGGGTT
>Ga0105092_10000819_pt1 | contig 16548 bp, 14 predicted proteins | sample PPLLak2March2015_FD_87021 | JGI IMG/M metagenome (GOLD analysis project Ga0105092, IMG submission 87021) | Freshwater sediment microbial communities from Prairie Pothole Lake near Jamestown, North Dakota, USA - PPLs Lake P7 Core (1) Depth... | ecosystem: Environmental > Aquatic > Freshwater >... | reverse complement strand
GTACCCCGGCATCGTCAAGACCAAGATTCAGGGGGTCAACCAGCTTGACTATCTGACTGGCAAGTCGGCGACGTCGGCACGCGATACGTTCTTCTACTATGGCGGCGCTGTTCCATCGGCAGTGCGCTACAAGAACTGGAAAATCTACTTCGCGATGGCATCCGAAGCCGCGAACGGTGGCTTGATGGGGGTTCATACCTTTCATTGGCCTTTGGTCAACAACATCAAGCGGGATCCATTCGAGGGTTCCGTCGGTTTCGAACCGAGTACCCTCCTGGGCCAAGGCGGCGCACTTGGCGCACCCGCTACCGCCTATATCTACGACTGGAACATCATTCCCATCGGCCAGGCGCTGTGGCTGCAGGAACTCGAGTCCTACGGGCCGTTCCCGGCGCTGCAGTCCCCGGCGTCTTACAGCCTGGCCCAGGTCCTCCAGGAGGTGAAAGACAACATGGCGAAGACTCGCGCGAATGGAGACTAGGACGTTGCGAGTCAGAGCTTAATGATCCATTGGTGATGTGATGAGCGGGCGGTCCGAAAGGGCCGCCCGTTTCTTTCGTGACGAAGAGGTCCGTTTCGAGCCATGACCAGCGGCGACAGAAAGACGCAACTGAAGGAGAAGGCAAAGGAAGAGCTCCGGCTGCTCGTGTGGATCACCGCCTATCTCGCCGCCTTCTTCGTCGCGTTTCTGACCTACCGCAGGCTCATCTCGCGCGAGTTCGGCGTCACGGCCTTCCACTACGGGTATGCGCTGCTCGAGGCTGTCGTCATCGCGAAGGTCATCCTGATCGGCAAGGCCCTCGGGCTCGGCAAGCAGGCCACCCGCCGGTCGCTGGCGTTCTCGGTTCTGCGAGCCTCCCTGGCCTACGGAGCGCTCGTCGCGGTCTTCACCGTTCTCGAGCACGTCGTCGAAGGCCTCGTGCACGGGAAGACGCTCGCCGCGAGCGTGGAAGCCATGTGGCACCAGGGCATCTACGAGATCCTGGGGCGGGTGCTCGTCCTGTTCGTCGCATTCATTCCGTTCTTTGCGTTCTGGGAGCTCGGGCATTTGATCGGGGACAGGAAACTGGCCGACCTGTTCTTCCGCAAGGGCGCGGTGGACGGGGAAGCCCACTAGGAGGCTGGCAATGAAGAAAGGAAATCGGAGATTCGCGATCGGCCACGCCGCGCTGGTCTTGCTCGCGGCGTTCGCGTTGCGAGCCGCGGCGCTCGCCCAGACCGATCCACTACCGTCCTGGAACGACGGCGCTGCGAAAAAGGCGATCGTCGACTTCGTTCAGACGACGACGACACAGGGGAGCCCCAAGTTCGTTCCGCCACCGGAACGCATCGCGACGTTCGACCAGGACGGGACGCTCTGGGTCGAGCACCCCGTGTACTCGCAGTTGGTGTATTGCCTCGACCGGGTGCCGGCCGTCGTGAAGGCAAAGCCCGAGCTCGCCAACGTCGAGCCGTTCAAGACCGTGATGTCGGGCAATCGCGAAGCCATCGCGAAGCTCTCCGAGGAAGACCTCGTGAAGATCGCCGCCGCGACGCTCACGGGAATGTCGGTCGACGATTTCACCGCCGAGGCGACGAAGTGGACGGCATCGGCCAAAGACGCCCGCTGGAAGCGGCCCTACACAGAGCTGACGTACCAGCCGATGCAGGAGGTTCTGAAGTACTTGCGCGCCAACGGCTACAAGACCTACATCGTGACGGGCGGCGGTCAGGACTTCGTCCGCACCTATTCCGAGCGGGTCTACGGCATTCCCCCCGAGCAGGTCGTCGGGACGGCGGGCGCCACGAAGTACGCATATGACAAGAACGGCCGTCCGTTCCTGACCAAGGAGCCGAAGCTCGTCTTGAACGACAACAACGCCGGAAAGGCCGAGGGCATCCACCTGATGATCGGACGCCGGCCCCACGCCGCCTTCGGTAACACGGCCGGCGACCAGCAGATGCTGGAGTACACGGGCGCGGGCGACGGGGCGCGCCTGATGATGCTGGTTCTCCACGACGACGCGAAGCGCGAGTACGCCTACGGACCGGCCGCCGGGCTCCCGGACACGAAGGTCGGCACGTTCTCGCAGGCGCTCTACGACGAGGCGAAGAAGAAGGGCTGGACCGTCATCAGCATGAAGAACGACTGGAAGAAGATCTTCGCGTTCGAGTAACGGGTCAACCTCCCAGGAGGTCCTTCAACGTCATCAGAAGGAAGAACGCGATCACGATTTCGCTGACGATCCAGGAGTTTGTCGTCATCCAGTCGCGGGTCCTGGGCAGGAGCGCCTGCGCCCGTTTGCCGAGCGCCACGAGAAGGAGCAGCGGAAGGCCGGCCAGCGCAACGGTGAGCGCCACGAAGACGAGGCCGTGCCACCACGGGGCGCCGTGATGGGCGAGGTATGCGCCGACGGTGAACATGCTGATCAGATCCCCCGGCAGGAGCAGGAAGAGGAGAAATCCGATCCGCAGCGAGAAGAGCGGAGTGGCGCTCTCGAGCTTCGCCATCCAGCGTGGCGGCTGACTGCGGCCGCGCTCCCGCGAGAATTTCCAGGCGAGGAAGACCAGCAGAACGATGATCGCGACTTCAATGGCGCGCTCCACTCGAGCATCTCCGCCCAACGCCGCCCCGCGTCCTTTCACGAGCCCGGTCAGGAAGTACGAGGCGGTAACGCCGATGAACGTCGCGAGACCGGCGCCGAGGAGGAAGAACGCCGAATCGCGTCGGGGGCGCATTCCCGTGGCGAGCAGGATGGCCGCCACGATCTGAGGCCCCGCGACCATGACGAACGCCATGGGAAGAACGATCGGCAGGGCGCTCATGCGGGCGGCGAGAGTCTGTCGCAACGAGGAGACGGGCGGCAACTGCCACGACCGATAGGTGCGTTAGTGTCCGGGGCGAAATGAGCGCTCATCCCCCGTCGACTCCGGGTTTTTCTCTCGTGGCGGGGGGGCCCGCGCACTGGTTGCAGGAGAGGTTGGGCCTCGTGGGTCCGGGGTCGCTCCGAACCGCGAGGCGCGCCCTGCTCTCGACGGTGCTCACCTGGGGCGTTCTCCTGATCCTGTCGGCCGCTCAGGGACTCGCCATCGGGAACGCCGTGAAGGTCCCCTTCCTGCACGACTTCGCGGCCTACGCCCGGTTTCTGGTCGCCATTCCCATGCTGATCCTCGCCGAGGGACTGATCGGGCGCGAAATGGCCGCCGTTGCGGCTCACTTCTACGGCTCGGGGCTCATCTCGGAATCGGATCGCCCGAGCTACGAGGCGGCGATTGAGCGGGCCAAGAGAACGCGCAACTCGACGCCCGCGGAAGTGGTGATTCTCGTGCTGGCGTGCCTGAGCGGCATCCTCGTTCTCGATGTGTTTCCCCTCAACTTTTCAACCTGGCGTTCCATCGTGTCGGCCTCCGGTCACACGCTCACGCTCGCCGGTTGGTGGTACCTGGTCGTCGGTGTGGAGCTGTTCGAGTTTCTCCTTTGGCGCTGGCTGTGGAGACTCGCGATCTGGTACGGCTTCCTCTGGCGGATGTCGAGGCTCGATCTGCGGCTGATTGCGACGCATCCCGACCGCGCGGCCGGGCTCGGTTTCGTCGGGGACGCCCAACGCTTTTTCTGGATCATAGTGTCGGCGTTCGCATTCACGGCCGCCGGAGTCCTCGGCGACGAGATCGTTTACGGAGGAGTCCCCCTGACGACGTTCTGGTTCGCGATCGGCGGCTACGTCGTCCTGGTGCTCATCGTCTTTCTATTGCCGCTGACCATGTTCTCCGCGCAAATGAGCCGCGCCAAGATCCGGAGCATGCACGACTACAGCGCCTTGGCAGTCCTGCACAACCGACTCTTCGACGAGAAGTGGGTGCAGGGGCGCCATGCGAAGGACGAGGTCCCGCTCGGCGCGCCGGAAATATCGTCCCTCGCGGATCTCGCCGGCGCGTCCGACGTCCTCTACCGGATGAGGCCGGTCCCCTTCGACCCCCGGGATGCGGTGGCGCTCGGGCTGGCCGCCTTGATCCCCATGACGCCCCTGGCGCTGACCATGTTCCCGGCTCAGAAGATCTTCGACCTGATCTTCAAGGTACTGGTCTAGAGACGAGGTTGCCGAGTATCGCGGGCCTCCTGAGCTTCTCGCTGTCGGTGGCCCTGGCCGCCCAGGAATCGCCCGGGCCGCCGAAGCGTGCCTGGAACGAGCTCGACACCCCGTGGATCTCGGCGCTTCTCGGTTTCGCCGCCATGGAGGACGGGGCTTTCTACTCGCAGGATGCCTCGAGCAAGCAGCAGGTCGGCGATCTGGCCGCCGAGCAGCTCTTTCGGCTCGACAACCTCTCGATCTCCGGTGAGATCAAGCTGCGCCGACCGTGGCGGTACGTGTTCGCGGGCAACTATCGCGGCCTCGAGCCGACGACCTCGCGGACCTGGACATCCACCGACATGAACCTCACGATTCCGATCGGTGCCGTGGGGTGGGTCACGATCGGCAAGCAGAAAGAAGGAGTCGGCCTCGAGATGCAGGCGAACGCGCGGGACATCGACTTCATGGAGCTGTCGACGATGTCCACGGCGTTCACCTTTTTCGCGTCGCACATCGCGGGCGTTCGGTTTTCCGGCACGGCGGCCGGCGAGCGCGTGACGTGGTCGGCGGGGTGGTTCAACAACTGGCTCGACGACGAGCTGTCGTTCTCCGAAAGCGGCCAGATCTTCGCCGGACGCGTCAGCGGCTCGCCGATCCTGACCGGCGGCGGCCGCCGGCTTCTGCACCTCGGCCTCTCGGCGGTCTACCGCGAGGCCCCGAACGGCACCCTCAAGTCCAGGAGCATTCCCGAGGTCTACGAGGCCCCGGATTTCGTGGACACGGGCGCGTTCCCGGCGGATCACGCCACATCGCTGGGCGCCGAGCTGGCGGCTGTGGAGGGACCCTTCACGGTGTCGGCCGAATACACGGCGACGCCCGTGTCGTCGCCGCAGACCGGCAACCCCGACTTCTCGGGCTTCTACGTCGTGGCCTCCTGGTCTCTGACCGGAGAGACCCGGCCGTACGACCGCACCAGCGGAACGTTCGGGAGGATCCTTCCCTCGGCTCCCTTTTCATTCAAGCATGGGGGGCCGGGCGCCTGGGTCGTCGCCGCGCGCTACTCGAGCATCGACCTGACGAGCGGGTCCATCGATGGCGGTCAGTTCGATCGCTGGAGCGGCGCGCTCTCCTGGTATCCGAACCAACGGTGGCGCTTCGAGTTCAACTACGGATACGGACGGCTCGAGCGCGGCGGGCTCGTGGGCCAAACGCATTTCTACCAGCTCCGCCTCCAGTTCCAGCTGTGATCGGGCGGGCGCGGGCTATCATGCGCTCGCCAACTCGGATTGGAGGCATTCGCTGGAACGGGTGAGAAGTCAAAACCGACGGGCGTCTCCGCTCGGCACGCTTGGTCTCGCCGCCCTTCTGCTGGCTGCCGCTTCCTGCACGCTTCTGCCGCGGAAGGTGTCGCCGACCGAGAAAAAACTCGCGCAGAGCGGCCTCACGATCAACTCCCTCCAGACCGAGGTCCTGCGCTTCGCCGACGACTACGTCGAATCGGTCGCGCACGCCGCAGACGGCGCCGCGAAGGAGCTCAAGACACGGGAGGTGGAGGTCGCGGCGCTCAAGTGGAAGATCGACCAGGCCACGTCCGCCTACGCCGACGCGACCGGCGAGAATCCCGTCTGGAACGTCCTGGACCTGACCGTGCTGGCCACCGTCTCGCGGATGGTTATCGAGGACGCCAAGGCGCGCGAGCAGTTCGGCGATGCGGTCGAGCCGCTCATCCGGACGCACCTCGCTCTCGAGAAGAGCGCATGGACCCTCGCCGGAACCCTGTTGTCTCCCGAGCAAGCCGAGGAGCTTCGGCACCTCATCGTTGAATGGCGCCAGCAGAATCCGAGCGAACGCAGCGTCACGGGAGCCCGCTTCCGGGAGTTCGCGGTCGACCTCGGCAAGGCCCAGGCGGGCGGGCGGGAGAAGCCCACCAGCATCTTCAGCATGCTCTACCTCGACCCCTTCGCGGGCCTCTCCCCGACGACCGTGGCAATTCAGCAGAGCCGCGAGCTTGCGGAGCGCGTGGTCGCCTATGCGGAGCGGGCGCCGAACCTGCTACGGTGGCAGGCGGAGCTCCTGGCCCTCCAGGTCCAGGAGCAGCCGGCGCCGCAGCAGCTCCTGTCCAACACCACGCGCGTCTCGGACTCGATCGAGTCGATCGCAAATACGGTCGAGGGCTTTCCGGAACTCGTCGACGCGCAGCGCAAGGCGGCCATCGACCAGCTCTTCGCCGGCGTCGCGGCCGAGAGGGAGGCCATCCTCGCCGAGCTCGAAGCCAAGGAGGCCACGCTTCAGACGCTCCTCGGCCAGCTGCGGGAGACGATGAACGCCGGCGGCGCGATGGGCTCGTCGCTGACGGAGACGATCCGCTCGCTCGACGCTTTCGTTCATTACGTCTCGCCGCCGCCGGACCCGAACGCGCCCCCGAAAACCGGCAAACCGTTCGACCCACTCGAATTCGGGAAGGCGGCGTCGGACGTCGGGGGAATGGCCCGCGACCTCAACACGCTGCTGCGCTCGGCCAACGAAACCGCTCCCGCGATCGCGAGGATCGGCCAGCAGACGGGCGACGACCTGAAGCGCGTCGTCGACCACGCCTTCTGGCGCGGCCTGATCCTGATCCTGGTGCTTCTCGCGGGGTCGATTCCGGTGCGCCTCGCCTACCGGGCGATCGAGCGAAAGTTCGCCCGGCCGCCGGCTCCCTAGCCCGCTTCGACGGCCGTCTCGCGCGGTTTCTTCTTGAAGTGGGGGAGATCCGGCTCACCCAGGAGGCGGGCCAGGCCCTCCCACCCGCGGACGTGCTCGCAGACGACCTTGATCGCCGAGGTCAGCGGCACGGCGAGCACGGCGCCGGAAACGCCCCAGATCGTCCCCCAGAAGATGAAGGCGATCATGACGGTCAGCGGAAAGAGGCGGACCTTGCTTCCGACGATGTACGGCGTCAGGACGTTGCCCTCGAGAAACTGCATGAGGCTGTAGACCAGAAAGACGAGGAGGGCCCGCTCGCCGTCGTACTGGAAGAACGCGACCGCCACCGCGGGGATCGTCGAGAGGATGACGCCGACGTACGGGAGCAGGATGGCGACTCCCGCGAGCGGGCCGAGGACGTAGTAGTAGTCGATGCGAAGCAGCATCAGGGCGATCGTCGTGGCCCCCGCCATGATGAGCATCACGAACGAGAGCCCGAGGGCGTATGCGGTCATCGTCCGCGAGATCGCTCCCGTGACGTCGCTCTCCCCGAGTCGCTCGTTGCGCATGAGCATGCCGGCGAGCACGCGCCCGAACTTCTCGCGGTCCTTGAGCATGAAGAACGTCAGGAAGGGGATCGTCGCGGCGTAGAGCAGGATCCCGACGGTCGTTCCGAGCCGGCTGACGAAGGTGCGCGTGGTCTCGAGCTGCGACTCCGTGATCTTGACCTCGCGCACGCCCGGCGCCTCCTCGGGCAGGATCGAGCCCATGCGCTCGCGGACGCTGTTGACGAAGTTCATGATTCCGGCGAGCAGGTCCCGGATCCGCGTCTGGTAACGGGGCAGCTCGGCGAAGAACTGATTGATCTGCGCGGTGACGTTGATGACGAGCAACGAGACGCCGCCCAGGATCACGAACAGGATGAGCAGAATCGCCACCACGCGCGGCACGCCCGCGCGCTCGAGCAGCGAGACGAACGGGCGCAGGGCGAACGAAAGAAAGAGCGCGAAGGCGAGGGGCACCAGCAGCGGCTCGCCGTAGTAGAGCAGGGCGATGACGGCCGCCGTCGAGACGACCGTCAGGCCTACGACCCGGGGTGGAGGGGGGCCCGGCCGGGACTCGGCCTCCAGCCGCGCCGTCAAAAAACCCCCTCGGGGGGAGGGGGTTCGGAGGAGGCGCGTCCGGAGGGTCTCGCGATCACGTTCCCGAGACGAGTGTTACCACAATCTGGGCCCGCCGGTTCTTCGCCTTTCCCTCGGCCGTCGCGTTGTCGTACGCCGGCTCGGCGGCTCCCCGGGACGAGGTCGTGATGCGGCCCGGGTCGATGCCGTGGCGGGTGACCAGGTAGTCCTTCCCGGCCTGGGCGCGCCGGGCGCCGAGCTCGAGGTTGGACTGCTCCGAGCCGGTGTTGTCCGTGTAACCCGTCACGACGGCCGTGGCGTTCAGGTCGTTCTTCATCCGCAGGGCGACTCCGTCGAGCACGGCCTTGGCGATGTTGGTCAGCCGGGCGCTCGTGCCGTCGAAGACGATCTCGTCGGTGGTCGTCCGGGGTCCCGGGCGTGGAGGCGGCGGTGGAGCCACGGGGGCCGGCGCCGGGGCCGGCGGTACCTCGGTGACCGGCTCGGGGGCTGGAACGACGCACGGCGGCGGCGGCTCCGGCGGCCAGGCGGCATAGGTCACGCCGAGAACGCCGCCGAACGGATTCTGGCTGGTGCCGTCGGCGAAGAGCATCGACAGGTTCGTGCCCAACGCCCCGGAAAGCGCCCAGCCCGAGCGGCCGAACCAGAGCCGGGCGCCGCCGTTGAGCTGCGCGTAGTCGTTCTGGGGGAAGTCCCCGCCGTCGTAAACGTTGTAGAGCGCCTCGATGATGACCTGGATCATCGGGTGGCCGACGGGGATGGTCGCGCCGACGCCGAACTTCACGATGTTGGCGACGCGGATCTCGTCGTCCTGGGGCGCGGGTGCATCCTGGTCGCCCGACAGCGTGTAGGAGACCATGCCGGTGAACCAGGACTTCGAAATCGCGGCGCCCCACTCCCAGTCGGCGCGCGGCGAGTTCACGCCCTCGATCGTGTCGCCGGGGCCACCGACCTGGTCGATCTTCGTGATCGGAATGTGACCGGCCAACCAGCCGGCGATGCGGAAGTCGGGGTCGACCTCGGAGGCGTAGTTGAACTTCGTGCCGAGCCGGATCTTCTGTCCTTCGGACGCGTCGAAGGGGCCGACGATGCCGAGCGAGTTGACGAAGCCCGCCGCCCAGCCCCCGCCGCTGCGGGTCACCTGACCGCCTCCGGCGACGAACACCGACCACCAGTCGGTCAGGCCGAGGCCCAGCGAGACGGTGCCGCCGTACTGGTTGAAGTACCGGGTCGCGTCGGACTGGCCGACGAAGAAGGGGCCGGCGGTCTGCGGCTGGTACCACGCGTACATGCCGAGCGTGAACTGTCCGCCCCGGGGGTTGTCCGCCGTGGACATGGTGAAGAGTCCGATGTCGCCTCCGACGTTCGGGGCGACGACCGCGGGCTGCCCGAAGGCGGCGACGGAAGTGGCGCAGATCAGCATCCCGAGGACGGTCCGCTTCGCCATCATGAAAATGTCTCCTTTCGAGCCTGTCCGGGGAACGTAACTGCCGAAAATAATAAGCTAAAAAGGCCATATTGCCAAACATCTTCTGCTCGGACAGGTCACCGGCCATCCGGTCAGGTGGCAGGGGTTCACGGCTCTGGGCGAGTTGAAGCTGCGGCCGGACGAAGGCCGCGAGGTGGCAGTCCTTCCGTGGTGTCCGGCCGCACCTTAACTCGCCTTCAGGGGCAGGGCTACGCGCCTTGCCGAGGTGCGGAGGCGCTTCAGCTGCAAACGCGGATCGTGCGGTGACTGAGCCAGAGTCTCACAAGCGTTTGCAGCTGCAAGCGCCGGACTAAACCTTGGGCTGCATCACCAGCGACATCTTGTCCTGGAAGGCCTTCATGATCGCCGGCCCGCGGATCGAGGAGATGGCCTTTTCGGTATGGCGGATGAGGTCGCGTACGGCTTCGACGCCGCGCCCCCGATCGATCTCCGCCAGGGCCTGCTTGTAAGGGCGGTCGATGCCCGGGAGGTTGGACTCGCCGATCGCGGTCTCCGCCTCCTGCTTCACGCGCGTGCAGAGGATCATGAGGATCTTCTTCTCGTCCCCGAGGACGGCCGGCGCCGTGATGACGGAGGCGACGGAAGCGACCGAATGCGACGCGGACGTCGCGCCGAAACCCGTGCGGACCGGCGGAGGAGAAGCGGAGAACCGGCTCTCACCGCCCGCCGGGGCCACCGCCGCGGCGAATCGGGCGACGGCCTCGCGGTTGCGCATCTCGACGAGGTCGGCGGTCACGAGCCCGTAGAGGATCTTGGCGGTATCGAAGGAGTTCGAGCTCATGGCCCGCGCGAGCTCCTCGACGGTGCGGCGGCCGTCGATGTGCGTGACGAGGTTCCACTCCGGAGGGGAGAGCGTGATGGGCTCGCCCATGTCGCGCGTCTTGAACACCGGCACGTACTCCACGCCCGGGATCTTCCGGGCGAGGACCTTCCACTCGTCGAGGCGCCGGGCCGCCTCCATCAGCAGAGAGGTGTTCGTCTTCTCGATCGTCACGGTCTCGATTTCCTTGCCCGGCGAAAACTGGAAATCTCCCGTCGACCAGATGGCCAGAGCGTAGACCGCCTCCTCGCCCCGCAGGTTCCCCAGCTCCGCGTGGACGATCCGGCCGTTCCTCAGGTAGATGTAGCCCCGCTCTCCGCTCCGCACCAGCATGAACATCCCGGTCTTTCCCGAGACCGATACGAGCTGGATGATGTCGGGGACGGGGAGCTCCTGGATGGACCCCTGAAACGACATACGGGAGAAATGCTAGCACCCGCCGGGAAGATCCGCCGGCCGGCGCCCCGTCAGCGCGCCGAAGCCGCGTGGATGTGGCAGATCGCGAGCGCCAGCGCGTCGGCGGCGTCGATGGGCACACGCGAGCGCTGGCGAGCGAGAAGTGACAGCACCATCGCCCGGACCTGCTCCTTCTCGGCCTGGCCGTAGCCGACGAGCGCTTTCTTCACCAGGCGGGGCTCGTACTCGAAGACCGGGACGGACGCCCGGGCCGCGGCGGCGAGCAGGACGCCCCGGGCGTGGGCCAGTTTGAGGGCCGAAGAGATGTTCTTGGCGGCGAAGACCGTCTCGACCGACACGGCCGCCGGCGTGACGCGGCCGAGCAGCTCGGCGGCCGAGGTGAATAGGAACTCGAGCTTCTCCGGAAGCGTGAAGCGCGCCGAAGGGCGCCAGACCCCGCAGCTCTCGAGTCGGAGATGGCCGCTGTCGAAGGCGACGATTCCGAAACCGGTCGCGGCGGTTCCGGGATCGAGCCCCAGGATGATCACGGAGTGGCGGGGGTCTCTTCGAAGTCGAAGTTGGCCCAGACGTGCTGCACGTCGTCGTGGTCTTCGAGCGCTTCCATCAGCTTGACCATCTGATCCGCCTTGCGCGCGTCGAGAGCGACCTCGGTCGAAGGAATCATGGAGATCTCGGCCACCGCGAGCGGAAGCCCCTTGGACTCGAGATGCGACTTGACGGCGGGGAATCCCTCGGTCGTCGTCTTGATCTCGTGGTACTGGTCCGTCGTCTCGACGTCGTCGGCGCCGCCCTCGATGGCCGCCTCCATGACCGCGTCTTCGCTGGCCTTGTCCTTCTCGATCGCGATGTAGCCCATCTTCTGGAAGAGGAAGCGGACCGAGCCCGACTCGCCGAGGTTGCCGCCGTGCTTCGAGAAGATCGTCCGAATCTCGGGCAGCGTCCGGTTCTTGTTGTCCGTGAGGGCCTCGATCAGAATGGCCGTGCCGCCGGGACCGTAGCCCTCGAAGGTCACTTCTTCGTAGGAGACGCCGGGCAGTTCCCCGGTGCCGCGCTGGATCGCGCGCTTGATGTTGTCGGCGGGCATGTTGACGGCCTTCGCGTCGTCGATCGCCTTGCGCAGCCGCGGATTGGACTCGGGCGCGCCGCCGCCCTGTTTGGCCGCCATCGTCAGTTCACGGATCAGCTTGGTAAAGACGCGCCCGCGCTTGGCGTCGGCGGCGCCCTTCTTGTGCTTGATCGTGCTCCATTTGCTGTGTCCGGACATGCGTACGCTCCTCGAATCGAACTCCGGAAGCGGATTATATGAGCACGTGAGGCGCCGGCCAGTCGGTGCTTCTCCTTGATTTTATTGGGTTTTCGGCGACAATAGGTTTCAGTCCATGCCCAAGAAAGTTCTTTTGATCGAATACGAGCCCCGCTACATCGAGCGTATTCGTACCCTGCTTTCTCCCCTCGGGCACACCCTGACCGAGGCCCACGACGGCGAGGCCGGTCTCCAGGCTTTCGGAACGAGCAAGTTCGACGTCGTCCTGCTCTCCGGGATGCTGCCCCGGCTGCCGAGCGCCGAGGTCATCCGCGAGATCCGGAAGAAGGGCGGCGCCACGGCCCCGCCCATCCTCCTGATGATGAGCGGCTACCGAGGCACCAACCGCAAAGCCGACGCGCAGAAGGTCGGCGCCTTCGACATCCTCGCGCGCCCCTTCAACGACGAGGACCTCGTGGGCTCCGTGCGGGACGCCCTCGACTCCTCGGACATCGGCGCGAGGACGATGCGAATCGACACCGCCCAGCTCGCGGCGTCCGCGTCGCCGCTGACCTCGAACGACATTTTCTCGGACGTCCTCTCGGATCTGACCGGGGAGGCGCGGCCGGCGCCCGCGGGGGCCACACCCGCGCCGGCGGCCGCTCCGACTCCGGCGGTTTCCGCTTCCGCTCCCGCCGCGCCGCCCGCGCGGCCCTCGGCAGGCGAGAGCGACGTCGAGAAGCGGCTTCGCGACACGCTTTCGGGCCTGAACCTCGGGTCGCGGCCCGGCGTCGCGCCGAAGGCGGCGCCCACGCCTCCGATCGCGATCCCCTTGCCCCAGGCCCCCGCCCCGAAGCCCAAGCTCTCCTCGGACACGGACGTCGACAAGATTCTCTCGGACACGCTCTCGGGCCTTGCGGTTGCGAAACCACGCCCGCCGGCCGGAGCCACGCCCCCGCCCTCGGCGGGAACGCCCGCCCCGGCTCCCCGACTTCGCGAGGAGCCCGCGGCCGCCGTCCCGGCCTCCGGGCCGGACCGTTTCGGCCAGTACGAGATCATCGAGAAGATCGCGAGCGGCGGCATGGCCGAGCTCTACAAGGCCAGACGCACGGGTGTCGAAGGCTTCCAGAAGATCGTCGCGATCAAGAAGATCCTCCCGCACATCGCGGACGACGAAGAGTTCGTGACGATGTTCGCCGACGAGGCGAAGCTCGCCGCGCAGCTCAATCATCCCAACATCATCCACATCTACGATCTGGGCAAGATTCAGGCGGGCGGCTACTTCATCGCGATGGAGCACGTCGACGGCCGGGACCTGCGGTCCATCGAGCAGTCGGCGCGTGAGCACTCGGTCCCTCTACCGGTCCCGCTGGCCGTGTACGTCGCCTCGAAAGTGGCCTCGGCCCTCGACTATGCGCACCGGCGCCGCGACGCCGAAGGCCACGATCTCAACATCGTGCACCGCGACGTGTCGCCCCAGAACATCCTCATCTCCTACGAAGGCGACATCAAGCTCTGCGACTTCGGGATCGCGAAGGCTGCCTCGAAGGCCTCGAAGACGCAGTCGGGGGCCCTCAAGGGCAAAATCCAGTACATGTCGCCCGAGCAGGCGTGGGGCAAGCCCATCGACCGGCGCAGCGACCTCTTCTCGCTCGGCGTGGTGCTCCATGAGCTCCTGACGGGCGAGCGGCTGTTCCGCGGCGACTCGGACATCAGCGTTCTCGAGAAAGTCCGCTCCGCCGACGTGACTCCGCCCTCGCGCCTGAATCAGGAAGTGCCGCAGAATCTGGACGCCGTCGTTCTGCGGGCGCTCGCGAAGGACCCCGACGACCGCTACGCGAACGCTTCGGACATGCTGCGGGACCTCGAGTCGGTCCTCTACTCGTATACGCCGGCGCCGGGCAGCGCCGATGTCGCGATCTACCTCCATCGGCTCCAGTCCGAGGAGACCGCCGTCGCAGACTCGAAGGCGCGCGAGGCCGCCGCGCGGGCGGAGTCGGAAGAGCTCCAGGAGCCCTCCAGGAAACGCAAGTCGAAGTCCGCCCCCATCGTCCGTCGTCCGGGATCGACGCCCCGCGTCGGCCCGGTCGCTTCGGAGGCGGCCGCCGCCGAGTCTCCCGCGAGGCCGCGCGAGGCCGCGGCGCCGACGCGTCGGGAAGCCCCGCCCTCGACACCGGAGGTGTTCGGAACGCTCGAGGCGAAATCGGCTGAGGCCGAGAGGAAGAGCCGGACGCCGCTGTATGCCGCCATCGGCGTCGCGGCCGCGGCTCTCGGGGGCTTCCTGATCTGGCAGACGACGCGCTCCGCGCCATCGGCCGTCCCCGCGCCCGTAACGCCGGCCGCGGCTCCGGCACCCGCGCCGACGCCGGCGGTCGCACCGGGGTCGCTCACGCCTGTCGCCCCGGCCCCGGCCGCGATCGATCCCAAGGCGGTCGAGGCGGAGGTCCAGCGCCAGGTCGCCGCCAAGCGCCGCGAGCTCGAGAAGGCCGCCGCGGCGAAGGCCGCGAGCGAGGCGGCGGCCGCACCGACTGCCGAGCCTTCGCCGGTCCCGACGGAGCCCGAGCCCACGGCCGTTCCAACGGCGGTGCCGACGCGTCCGGAGCCCACTGCCGTTCCCACGGAGATCCCCACGCTCGCCGAGGCCAACACGGTCGAGGTCCGCCGGGGAGACCTCGTGGGTCCGGGAGCGGGGGTCGTCGAGGCGGTCCTCGTGTCCCCGCCCCGAGTCGTTTATCCTCCGATCGCGCGCCAGCAGCGCATCGAGGGTAGGGTCGTCGTCCTCGTGCTGGTCGACGAGAACGGCAACGTGACGGAGGCTCGTCTCCAGCAGGGAGTCGCGCAGGCGGTCGTCAACAACGCCGTCCTGGCGGGAGTGAAGAGCGCGAAGTTTCGGCCGGCCACAAAGAACGGGCTCGCGGTGAAGATGTGGCGGCCCTTGATCGTGGAAGTCAGGCCTTAGGTTACGTGGTGTCCTGAGGCTCTCAGAAGTCCAAAGAAGAGTTGAGGAGGTCAGCCCGCATGGCCCTTTCAGGCGACCAGAAGAAGTTTTACGAGAACACGCTCACCGTAACCAAGAGAGAGATCGAGGAGCTCGAAGGCGAGATCCAGGAGGAGCTCGCCAAGGTCAAGGACCGTCTGGCCGAGCTGCAGAACGCACAGAAGGCCGCGCGGCAGATGTACGACGCCGCCTGCCAGCGTCTGGGCGTTCGGAACGAGCTGGAAGAGGCCGAAGGCCAGGGCTAGTCCGCGCTTGCAGCTGACGGGCGCCCTGACATTGCGGGCCCCGTGTCAACTTTCCGTGTCGACAGACCCCGGTCGCCTGAGGCGCCTGCAGTTGAAGCGCGGACCGATGAATGCTCTTCCTCGCCGGATCGCTGTTCTCCTCGCGGCCTTGGTCCTCGGCGGCTGCCGTGCCGAGCCACGGGCCGCCGTAGGCTCGGGCCCTCCGCGAAGGATCGTCACGCTCGCTCCCAACCTGACCGAGATCGTCTTCGCGCTCGGGGCGGGAGACCGGCTGGTCGGGGTGTCCGAGTACTCGGATTACCCGGAGGCCGCGCGCGCGATCCCGCGCGTGGGAGGGCTCGAGGTCGATCCCGAGAAGGTCGCGTCGCTTTCGCCCGATCTCGTCCTGGCCATCGCCGAGGGAAGCGGCCGCGGTGCCGTCGGAGCGCTCGAGGCCGCGGGTGTGCCGCTCGTCGTCGTGCCTTCGGGCTCGCTCGACGCGGTGCTCGAGGCGATCCGCACCGTCGGTCGAAGTCTCGGACGGGAGGCGCAGGCGCAGGCTCTCGTCGACGAGCTCTCGCGAAAGAGGGCCGCGGTCCGGGAGCGCGCGGCGTCGTCGAAGCGGCCGCGCACGCTTCTGCTCGTCTGGCCGGACCCGCCGCAGGCGGCGGGGGGCGGAACGTTCCTGGACGACCTCCTCGAAGAGGCCGGCGCCGAGAACATCATGGCGGACCGGCGGGGCTGGCCCATTCTCTCGAAGGAGTTCCTCGCGACGGCGCCGGTCGACCTGCTCGTCGTGCCCGACTCGGCGGAGACTCGGCCCGCTTACGAGCGCGCCCTATCGACGGGCCCGCTCTCGCGGGGACCGATCACCCGCGCCGCGGTGCTGCGACTGGACGAGGCCGCGCTGACGCGGCCGGGTCCCCGCGTCTTCGACATGCTCGAACGGCTCTCGCAGGCCCAGGGACTGCGATGAGAGGCCCCCGAACCGGCGCCGGCCGGGCGGCGGTGTTCGCGGCGGGAGTCGCCCTCCTGCTTCTGGCGGGTGTGGTCGCCTTCGCCGTGGGCGGCGTGTCCCTCTCGATTCCGGACCTGCTCTCGGGGGAAGGGCCGGCCGGGGAGCGGGCCCGCCTTCTCGCGGCGCTTCGCTGGCCGAGGGTCGTGCTCGCGGCGCTCGTGGGCGGTTGTCTCGCGCTCGCGGGCGCGGCGCTGCAGGCGCTCCTGAAGAACCCGCTGGCCGACCCGTTCCTTCTGGGGACCTCGGGCGGCGCGGCCGCGGGAGCCGCCGGCGCGGCGCTGCTCGGGGCCTCGCCTCTCGTTTCGCCGATGGCGGCGTTCGTCGGAGCGGCCGCGGCCTCGGTGGGCGTCGCGGCGCTCGCCCGCCGGGGCGGACGGCTCGACCTCCAGCGGCTGCTCCTCGCGGGGCTCGTGGCGAACGCGTTCTTCTCCGCGCTGCTTCTGGCGGCCTTCTCCATCGCTTCGGG
>Ga0105092_10000818_pt1 | contig 16548 bp, 16 predicted proteins | sample PPLLak2March2015_FD_87021 | JGI IMG/M metagenome (GOLD analysis project Ga0105092, IMG submission 87021) | Freshwater sediment microbial communities from Prairie Pothole Lake near Jamestown, North Dakota, USA - PPLs Lake P7 Core (1) Depth... | ecosystem: Environmental > Aquatic > Freshwater >... | reverse complement strand
GCCTATTCGATCTTCCTGGCCGCCACCTCGATGGCGCGGATGACGCTGTCTTTGGGGATGATGGTCGCCACAGGAATTGATAAAATCCGCTCGACCGTGGGGCTGACGATGGGTGCGCACACCAGCGCCGATGCGCCGTCGCGCTCGGCCCGGATGGCGGCGATGATGGCCTCCTCGATGGTGGTGGCCGAATACTCCCGCAGTGTGAGCATCTTGTCGCCGATCTTCATCTTCTTCTCGCTGATCTTGTCGAGCACCGGACGGGCGGCGATGATGGCGATGAAGTTGCCTTCCGAGCCCTCAAGCTGGCGGATGGTCTTGACGATCTGGCGCAGCGTGGTGATGTTCGGCTCCCTGTGACCGGATAGGATCTTGTAAAGCGTGCTTTGCGGGATGTCGGATGCCTTGGAAAACTCCCTGGCGGAGAGGCCCAATTCGCCCAGCACTTCCTTCAACGCCTCTCGCAGATTCTCGTCTGACTGAAAGGCCGCCCGCATCACCCTCTCTACATTTGGCATACTATTGGACAATGCCTGGCAAATATTTCTACTTTTGGGTCGCGAATGCGAAGCGGGGCAAAGGGTTAATATCGATCTTTGCCTGGTTCTTGTTACAAGCGTACATTCCAATTTGAGCTTTTGGACAATTAGGGCAAAAATTGCCTCAAAATAGAAAACGTTATATTCTCCATTAAGAGAAGTTTCCTCTCATGGGCGAATACCGGGTCCGGTGTGTAAAAGATGGAAGTGAGCAGCCTCATTTTTCCCTTAGCTGTCCAAATGATGATTCCCTTTTGCGCGCCGACTACAAAGCCAAGCGCCTGGATTTGAAAGATTTTCCCGGCATCTGGCGTTTCCTGGACTGGCTCCCTGTGCAGGGCATCATCCCCGAGGCCTGCCAGGGCTCCGTGACCTACCGCAGCCTCGGCCTGGCTGGCGTTCTGGGATTGAAGAACCTCTTCATCAGCTTTTCCGGCTACTGGCCTGAGAAAGGAGCAAGGATGACCACCTGCAGCTTCAAGGATCTGGAGGCCCCGCCTACCGTGCAGCGGCTGAAGGAAAAAGGCGGCAGTCCAACTCTGGTGGTGGCATCGGCTGGCAACACCGCCCGCGCCTTTGCCCAGGTTGCATCGCAGACCGGCCAGCCTCTTGTTCTGTTTGTCCCGGAAAAGGCCCAAAAAAGAATCTGGACCACGGTCGAGCCGGGGCCGGTGAAGCTGGTAGCCGTACAGGGCGATTATTACGATGCCATCACGGTCGCGGAAAAGGTGCAATCGCGGCCCGGCTACGTCCCGGAAGGCGGAGCCAGGAATATAGCCCGCCGGGACGGCATGGGAACGGTGATGCTGGACGCCACACTCAAGATTGGCCGCATCCCGGATCACTATTTCCAGGCAGTGGGCAGCGGCACGGGCGGCATCTCCGCCTGGGAAGCCTGCCTGCGGCTGAACGGAGATGGCCGCTTTGGGTCCAACCTCTCCCGGCTGCATCTGGCCCAGAATGTGCCCAACGCTCCCATCTACTTTGCCTGGAAGTGCCGGGAGCCGGATGCCTGCTGCGCGGATATGTTCGACGATGTGCTCTTCAACCGCAGGCCGCCTTTCGCCATTCCTGGCGGGGTCAAGGATGCGCTGGAAGCCACGAAGGGCGAGGTTTACGGCATAACGGACAATGACGCAACAGCCGCCAAGCGGCTCTTCGAACAGTCAGAGGAGATCGACATCCTCAACGCCCCGGGCGTGGCCGTGGCGGCCTTGCAGCAGGCGGTGAGCCTGGGAACTGTTCAATCAGACGATATAATTCTTCTCAATATTACAGGCGGCGGCGTAGAACGGGTCAAAGAGGATTGTACTCTGCATCATCTGCCGCCCGATATCACCATCGAAGCTTCACACTGGGAGGACGCAATAGAATTTCTGGAGGCAGGAGCATGAGCCAGATGACAAGCCAAATAACGAGCCAGATCACAAACAAATCGACAAATCAAGCAGCAAGTCTTGCTGCAAATCAAGCAGTTTCAGTTCACATTATTACTGATCATGCTGCTGCAGACGAATTCGCACTACCTTTGACATTGACCATCATCGGCGGTGTGGACAAGGAGGGGAATGCGGACGACGTTAGTGAGGTCGAGATCATGCGAGGAGAGATCATCGGCATCGTCGGCCCGACAGGTTCCGGCAAGAGCACTCTCATCGCCGACATCGAGCAGTTCGCCCTCGGCGACACACCCTCCGGTCGCAAGATCCTGATCAACGGCCATGTTCCGGAAAATGAGCTTCGAGCAGACCCCAGAAAGAAGCTGGTGGCCCAGCTCTCCCAGAACATGCACTTCCTGGCGGACATGTCCGTGGTCGAGTTCCTGAAGATGCATGCCAAGTCCCGCGGCAAAGACCCTGAATTAGCGGAGAAGGTCATCCTCCTCGCCAATACCCTCACCGGCGAGCCTATCAATCCCGTTCATCAGCTCACCATCCTGAGCGGCGGCCAGTCTCGCGCCCTAATGACCGCAGACATCGCCGTCATCAGCGATTCCCCAATCGTTCTCATCGATGAGATCGAGAATGCAGGCATCAAGAAGCAGGAAGCCCTCCGCCTCCTCTCCGGCGAGGGCAAGATCGTAGTTGTAGTAACCCATGACCCTATGCTGGCTCTCATGGCCTCTCGCAGAATCGTGATGAAGAACGGCGGCATGACCAAGGTCATAAGCACCAGTGAGCAGGAGCAGCGCATCTACAAAGACATTGAGAAGGTGGACGGCTGGCTCACCGGCCTGCGGGAGACCATTCGCCAGGGCGAGGTAGTCGCATGAGGATAGCGGCAACATATTGGTGGTTGGAGACCGCAGCATGAAGATGGTCGTCGTGGCCGGAACACCGGGATCGGGCAAGACCTCGGTGCTGATGCATGCCGTCAAAGACCTCAAGAAAGCTGAACTGCGCCCGGCGCTGGTTAAGATCGACTGCATGTGGACCGAGGACGACACCAGGTTCAAGCGTCTGGGCGTGCCCGTGGCCGTCGGCCTCTCCCGTGACATGTGCCCGGATCACTATGCGATCTATAATGTGGACGATATGTTGCAGTGGGCCGTGGACCAGGGCGCAGACATCCTCCTCAACGAGACGGCGGGCCTCTGCCTGCGCTGCGCCCCGTACCCTGACAAGGCTCTCGCCGTCTGCGTAATCGATGTGACCACAGGCCCCAACAGCCCGCTCAAAGTCGGGCCGCTGCTCACCACCGCCGACGTGGCTGTGATGACCAAAGGCGACCTCGTTTCCCAAGCGGAGCGGGAGGTTTTCCGGGAGCGCATCCTGGAGGCCAATCCGCGCTGCAGGATCATCGAGGCCAACGGCCTATCCGGTAAAGGCTCCGCAGAGCTGGCCGAGCAGATTCGCTCCTGGCCGGATATAAGCGGCGAGATGGTGCTGCGCCATAACCCGCCCCTGGCCATCTGCACTCTTTGCACCGGAGAGCTTCGGGTCAGCAAGGAGCGCCATCAGGGCATGTTGCGCCATCTGGACGGCTTCATGGAATACAGCGGCGAGTGAATAAAGCGAGAAAAAAGGCAAGGAAAAAAAAGGAAAAAGCATGTCTGAAATCGCAAAGCTTCTGCCCGGCTTCAACTGCGGCGAATGCGGCATGAAGAGCTGCCGGGATTTTGCCGCCACGCTCGTCGACGTGAGCGGCCTGGACAGGTGCACCATCCTCAAGCAGGATCGGTTCCGGGGCCGGTCGGAGGAGATCACGAAGCTCCTGGCCGTCTCCGAAAAGCGGGAGGAGATCGTCGGCGTTCTGGACGGCCTGCACGCGGAGTTCACATTGGCCCCGCTGCCCGGCGAGCCCTCCTGCCGGGAGGATCTGCACCCGTTCAACCCGGAGGCGCAGTTCAAGGAAGGCGACACTTTCCGCTACCGGCCCCTGGGCTGTCCCATCACCCATTTTGCCAGCGTCCTCAAGTACGACCGGGGAATCGTCACCGTGCACCTGGTCGGCCCCATTCATCTTCTGGACGGCTCGCCGTCTCCTCGGGACATCGGCATCTGCATGGTGGTGGCCTTCGAGGGCGTGATAGGCAGCGGAAAGAGGCCGGAGGTGGGCGAGACGGTGCGGTTCCTGCCTCAGCACTGCATGATGAAGAAGGTGCACTCTGGTGTAATCTTACATTCAGTCGGAAATAGGCTAAGAATAGAAGCCATTGATCTAAAAGTGTGGTAGTCTTTCACTCACTATGATGCATAAAGTGCATCGGGGTGAGCGCAATGAAGAAGTCCATGATATGTGTAAACTGGAACAAAATTCAGCTAAAGAATGACGTGACTTCCTCTCATGCCCCGAAAGAGGCAGGGCTTCCTGCGTCATCGATCTGACTTGCTCTGAATCGTTTGCTCAAAGTAGGGGTTGGATCTTGATAGGCTCTTCCTCTCAGTCCGAGGGTGCAAATGTTCAGGCTGGCATTGATGTCTCGATCCATCACCAACCCACAGTTAGGGCAAGATGGGTTCGGTCCGCCAGCGTCTTGGGAACCATTATGTCGCACTGGGAGCATTTTTGAGATGCATATCTTGCATCTACCAGTTCTACCACTTTGCCAGCCTTTGCAGCTTTGCTTTGAGTGAACTGGATTAGTCTGCCCCAGGCATGGTCTTGGATATGCTTTGCTAGAAGGTGAAAGACTTATACCAGCCTTCTCCTTTGAATCTAGGGTATCCTGGATTCTCTCTGGCATTGATCCTTCGGAAGAACGCTTTGAAAGACCTATCCAGCCTGCGAAGCACATCTTGAAGTACCTGAGAAAAGACGGCTTTGAAATTGCCATCTTTCTTCTCGGCACCCAGCATTGCTGCTTGATCCTCATAGCTTCGGCTGACGCCTTCAGACTCATAGGCGTCCTTCCTATCCGCCAATGCCAGATTATAGAAGATACCTGCAAGTATCAAGAGTCAAGTCTAACGAAGCTTCTTGTTGCTTGTTAGGGTACATCCTGAACTTATAGGCAGTCTTCATCCCTGTTCCTACTCTATCAAAATATCTATGGACCACTAACTAGATATCGATTTCGCTTCAAGTTCAATAGCATCAGGCACGGCATTCATCCCGACCCCTGAAGGGAGCGGGTTTTCTGCCTGCTTTTCTATAATTCACCATTCACCACTGCCGTTTTCGTTACAGGAGTGGCGGACGCGGCGGCTCATCATCGTCCAGGAAATGATTCTGGCTATCCCATTTTGCGTCGTTGTGAGCTTCAAGCCCCATCCGGTAGTTTTCTTCTCTGGCAAACTCTCGAACTGACGGCGTCTGGTAGTCTGCCTCGGCAGGCTTCCAATTCGAGCTTGTGAAATCCTTAATGGACGCCACCTGATCTTCGTTTTCGGCTGCCAACCACGTATGGCTGGCGGGAGACCAGCCGCCCGAAGATATGGTGGGCAAATAGAAGCTGTACTGGCTCCAAAAGGAATTATTGCGAAAAGACTCAACCAACGGATAATTCTCGGAACGATTGTGATATTTTATCTGACGAAATTCAGGCCGCATGATCGTGGCGGCCAGGAATACGGACGCCAGCTGCGAGGTGCTGTCGTTGATCACAAAGGACGCGACGGCGGGTGTCCGATTGATGCCCGGATAGCTCATCCCCAGGCCATACGAATCGGTGCCGCTGAAGAGATACATTATCCCTCCGGCGTTTGAAGCCAAAACAAGCGCAAAGACCAGAATCGGCAGCGTGAGTCTCTTAAGTCTCATAGTAATTGCTCTATGTCCTCGGATTGATATAACGCTTTAGGATGGCGAGACGAACGAGTCAAGACCGATGCGCTCCATCTGGCGCTTGGGGCGATTTGCGCGCACACCGCACTCTTTGAGAGGAAGACAATTTTAGGTTAGATAAAAAGGATTGCAGGAAAAATTCGCGACATCATGGCCAATACGCGATGTAACGCCCCTTTTCGGGCAATCAAACCGGAATGCTCCTGCATGACGACTAACGAAGATGCATTGGTGGTTGATTTCGAGCTTATGCCACGTCCTCTTGCGGACGGAAAAAAACCAACTTGGCGGCATTCTACCGACACGTTTAAATGCAGTACTGCAAAGGGTTGTGATCGGAAGGGCAGGTAGATCAGCTGGAAGATCGCTACCTTGGCATGGTAGAGGCCTCGGGTTCAAATCCCGACCTGTCCATTTTCGGGTACTATTTTTAACGAATAGCTTTTTTTGCGGCGTTCCTTGTTTTAGTTTTCTTTGTAGCTTCTGCATGTAAGCGGAAGTCTTTTTGCTGCATAAATTTTTATATGGATAAGGAACCACCATCGATTATTTGCTGGGCTTCTACACTCCGGTCGATCAATTTGTTGTGGATGCACTGGCCCTCATTTCCGCGTTCAATTCCGTGCGGCTGAACCCTGCATATCGAAATATCTGCATTCCCCCAGTGGGCGTCGAATGCATTGAATGTCTGGATAGCGGTTGTTGCTCGCATGAGTGCGATGCAGAGGGGTATTGCCGTTGATCGGAACACATATTCGCTAAAAAAAATAAATATTTTTAATATCTTTGCAATAATAGATGCAGTGGCGGTAAAAATTTATTCTCTAAGTAAATTATATATACTGTTATGTTCATAAGCTAATTAATAAGGTGAGTGGCATGAAAAAGATAATTTGCAAGAATTGCGGAGTTGTTAATGAAGTCAGCCTGGAAGCTCTGAAAGAAGATGAAGACGATTGGCTGCAATGCACCCTCCCAGAAGGATTTGAGTGGTCGCTGCCCGCGGGCAAGATTACTCCCATTATCGGCGATCCGATTTACATCTCAGCAGTAGGCGAGCATCTATCCTACGATCAATTTCTGGAAGAATACAATATTGATCCTGAGATCGCATATAATCTGATGCGCGGAAGGATGAATGCGCATACTGCAGCCAGGATAGCAAATAGACAATCCAGCAAACAGGCCGGTAGGCAGGCCAAAGTGAAGATGCAAGTCGGCTCAAAGATTAGATCGCAAAATTGGCTGGACGATGATGATTGGACTGCCTGACAGCAGATGAGCCGCACATTGGTTGCGAGATCTTGACTGATGAGTGCCCCGGTGAAAGGATCACGGCAGCCTCGTCCATATTTATGAGGAATCAACAGAGGATTACTATTTGCCCGCATTCCAATCTATTTTTTCTAAGATTATGCTTTAATCTCATCTTGTTGCATCAAAATTTCTTGAATTACATTCATTTTTTGGTTATTCATCGATAGCCTCCGCACTAGGTCTAGATAATTTTAGCCTTTTTCAAAGTGCAGAGCTGATAGAGATTAAAAGCAAAAGCTGTAACCATCATGATAACACCTACTCTTTGTACGGCAGTAACGAGCACTCTCCCCGCCCCAAAGACTCTTTTTATCACAGCATGAGGTCTTTCGCCTGGCGATCTCAAAACGCTTATCAACCGATTGCGCTCTTTGTCCAGTTCACCAAGTGTTTTCTCCGTTGTTCTTCGCTTTATAGTAAAATCAATACCTTTCGCCGGCGCGCCGAAATAACCTCTATCTCTCAGCACGATTTCATCTTTGGTGGATAGATCAACCTGGCTATCCTGCAATCCGCATGGCTGCGGCGCAGTGTCTAGGCAATTCTAAAGATTTTAGAGCTATCGACCTGTTGCAGAAGGCATTGAACGATTACAATAGCAGCGTCCGAAGCAAAGCCGCTCTTTCTCTTGGTGGAATTAAGAGCACAATCAAGATTATTTAAATCCCCTTTTAAACGCAGCCAGATAATAAATCGACGCTGCCACAAGCCAACCTGCGCCCGAAAGAAGAACGATTCTGCCGCTGGGAATCAATGCCTGCGCAGCGAAAATGGCCAGCATCAGAACAACTGCCAACCGCTGCAGATGCGGGAAGAAGGGCGCTTTCCAGGCCGACTTATTCGGATTGCTCTCCTGCAAGATACTGTGCAGCTTTGGCTGGCTCAAGGCTATCATCAGCCAGGAGAAGAGAAATCCAAATCCGGAGAGGCTGGCCAGCCATAGATAAGCAAAGGCGGGAAAGAGATAGAACACAAGAGCCCCAAGAAAAAGCACCATGCCGGAAGCGGCAATGGATGGTAACGGCGTGCCTGCGCTCCCCACTTGGGAAAACGCGGATGGGACATAGCCGTCTCGCGAAAGAGAGAACAAAACCCTGGACGTAGCATAGACTCCCATGCCGATGGTGGAAAGGGCGGCGGTCAGAACCACGAAGTTCATGGCAATGGCCGCCCCCGGACCAAGAAGAATGCGGAAGGCATCAGTGTACGGACTGGTGCTGATTCCCGCCTGGCTCCAGGGGAGAATGCTCACCAGAACCGCGGTCGAGATCATGTAGAGGGCGACTATGGCAAGAGTGCTGCTGATTAGCGCCCAGGGAATATCTTTCTCCGGGCGCAGGCTCTCCTCAGATGCCATGCCGATGGCTTCGGCTCCGCCGTAAGCGAAGATGACGATCATCATTGCACTCAGGATTCCGGCAAGCCCCATTGGCGCGAAACCTCCCCAGCCCGACGACGCGCCTATGCCATCTGCGGCTCCGGCTCCCAAGGCGTTAATGCCGGAAAGGCCGCCCAGCGTTCCAGTGGGGCCGAGCAACGCTGCCGCTCCAACCAGGATGAAGGCGACCAGGGCCAGGGTCTTGATCATGCCAAGCCAGAATTCCGCCTCGCCGAAGAGGAGAACTCCCGCGCCGTTCACTGCCACAACCAGCGCCGCGATGAGGAGATAGAATGCCCAGTTGGGCACAGCGGGGAACCACGAGTGCAGGATCTCGCCCGCGACTATGGCCTCCGTTGCCGGCCCGATAAGAAACGCCAGCCAGTAGATGCTGCCGGTGATGAATCCCGCAAAGCCGCCATGCGCGAGACTCACGTAGAACTGGAACGACCCGGCGGCGGGCATCCCCGATGCCATCTCCGCCAAAAGGGCCACGACCAGGATTGTCACAAGCCCGCCCAAGGCATAGGAGATCAGAACCGCCGGACCTGCTGCATTGATGGCAGCTCCGGCTCCGAGAAGGTATCCTGCGCCGATCACTGCGCAAATGGACATCATGGCGAGATGCCTGGCCAAGAGAGCACGCTTGAGATTTTGCATATTTATCTCCGGATCTATCCCCGAGGGGATCTTAATTTCTTATAGGAATGAATTAATTTTCACTCTTTTTAAAACTGTTGTTAGGATGCCTCGGAGATAGTTGGCCTTAACTTCAAAATCAATAAAAAATGGGGTGAAAGATGGGGGGTGGAGCCGAGCCGGATCTATAGTATCGAGTTTAACCAGTAATTTTTGTCCTGGCTAGATACTTGATCAGGTCAGAACTGATCCTGGACTTCTTCTGAATTTGATCCGCCACATCCTCGGCGGTTGCGCCGCTGGCGGAAAGGGCATTGATTTCATTCAATATGGTTTCGTCCACTGTGTAGTATTCATCCAGATCCTTTCTGTGGCCCCAAACATCACCTTCTACCATCTCGATTCCCTGCATCTCCATGAATACCTGGATGGCATTGGAAAGGGTCTTGTGGTAGGAAGGCGGCACCTGAATCATTCTTAACCTGGGGCATCTTTGCATCAGATTGAGGAAATCTACATTGCTGGCCCGGAAAGCCAGGTGAACTGTTTTCTCATTGGGATTTAAGTTAGGAATTTCGGTCCTTGCGCTGATCACTCTAAGTCTCATTTTAACACTCCAGGCAGCAAAAGGCTTCGATAATATTAATAGACACTTGTGATTATCACTTCAGTCTAAAACGATTTCAGGAGAGTCAATCATCAAAAAAATTTTGAAAAAATCGCATTGCGGACGAAGAATTATACAGGCTGCTAATACAGGAATTACTATGGGCGGGAGGGGCACAGATTTGGCACGCGAGTCATCATCCCTTGCGCTATTGCATGTAGGACAACAGCTTCAACAGAAAAACGGTTCAATATATCGCACAAGGAAATCTTGCTTAGCCGCATATCCGAGCATATCCGCCCAAGATCTCATGAGCGCATTCGACCGTATGGGCGCGTCCCGCTGCCGGGCGTCGCCCACACGCACCAGGCCTGCGTCCGCTCGCTCGGGCAAGCGCGCATGCACAGGGGGCTGATCATGCGTATCGTGAGATTTTTTGCAATTTTTGTCGTGAGCCCTATTCGTAAAGCGATGAATAGGAAGCAAAGCGAGGCGATATATTACTGCATTGCAGAGATCATCTGCAGGCGAGCTTGTGAGATTGGCTGCCAAATCTGCCTTAGCACGGTATTGCGTTAATCCTCAGCGTTTTCAAACCCATTCTTTGCAGGAGATTCTCGCCTGATCTGATGAAATGCCCTAGCTAGATTTGAACTACAGTGTTTAGCCCAGGATTTGAAACTATGATCGCTATGCATTGATTGGGCGAAATGCGTGTTAAGTATAATTCGTTTTAAGCATAAATCCTTGGAATAGGCACTTTAATAATCATCTTTTTACGAGTTGGCAGTCCTTTTCCCCTGGCCTATGCATGGCAGTAGCAAGCATGTGCTGGCCGGAAACGGGCTTCGCTTTGATTGTAAAATGAAAGGCGGACCCATCTCCTTCGCGGCTCTCGGCCCATATCTGTCCGCCCATGAGCTCCACCAGCCTCCTGCTCGTCGCCAATCCCAGACCAATTCCATGAAACCTGCGTGTCAGAGAATCATCCACCTGGCTGAAGGATTCGAAAAGACAATCCCTTCTGTCGATAGGAATACCAATGCCGGTATCCTTGATAGTAAAATGAATAAAACCATTGGGATCAGTTGAGACGTGAATCGCAACCTTGCCTCGCTCGGTAAACTTGATTGCATTATCCAGCAGATTTTTTAGGATTTGCCCGAGCCTTCGCGAATCGCCTACAACGATAGCAGGTATGTTATCATCAACACTGCAAGACAGCTTCAAACCTTTTGCAGACGCGGCGGAGGAAAATGTTTCCATTGCGGATTCGATGCAATTGGATAAATAAATGGGCTGAATCTCAAGATTAATCTTTCCGGCTTCCATCTTTGAAAAATCCAGTACATTATTTACGAGAGATAGCAGCTCCTCTCCGCTATTCCTCAAGATATCAACCAAATTTCTCTGCTCAGGGTTAAGGCTTTCCTCCAATTGCAGCAAGCTGGAGATACCAATAATGGCGTTAAGAGGCGTTCTGAGCTCGTGGCTCATGTTGGCCATAAACATAGCCTTAACACGATTGACCTCTTCAGAAATATCTTCGGCTTTCGACAAATCATCCTTTCGATTTTCCTTAACTGCTATAGCTGACGCTAATATAGCTACATTGTTCATGCGACTACAACTCCCACTCACGACTTGACTAATAGTAATGTTTCTATTATTTTAAGGAGATTTTTATTGGAAGTCTCCTTTACTAACGCGGCATTATTAATGAGTGCATACGACATTCAACGAATAAATACATTGCGATTGTCCATTTTATCGACGAAATCGATCGCCGTGCGGAGTTCAAATTTCGGGATGTGTCGATATATATCGATGATCGCTATCGAAAGATATTACTAGGCGTATCTTCAAGTAATCCACAGTTCTTTCGATTTTGGTGTAACCTGCAAAGATTTCCTTGTGATCGAAAGCATGTTATAAAATTATTCCTGACACTTATGCTGGCCTGGACCTCACATTAACTCTCCTGAGAAAAAAAGTGAATGGCATTGGCTCTAAAAGACATATTTCCAGTCGGTTTTCATGCTGACTACATGCCAGTCCCATTCCCCAGCCATCTTAAGCCCTTTATCCAGTCTTCCGACAGCAGATACATTATCATAGGCATACTCGCGGATAGGATCGTCGTGGTGATTTAGCAGACCCATGCCTTTCCGATTGCCTCCGGTAGTGAATTGAAGCATAGGAATATCCCCATCCGAGTTGCCGTAGGCAAAGATTGGGTGGCGACCAGTGTTTAGCTGGATCTCGATAGCCTTCTCCTGACCGTCATCGATAACCAGGATTTCTGGAATCTTTGTGACCGAGCAGCTAGTGTTATTTTCAATGAACCGTAGCTTAATGGCCGAACCGATCACCTGTTCAGGGGGGATTCCATATAACTCATCAGAGAAGGAACGTACGAAGTCCTCGTCTCCTCCCGTTACTATGTAGATCTTGAAGCCCTCGGTTCGCAGATAGCTTAACAACTCTAACATGGGTTTATAAGCGTAATTGGTATATGGAATGCCGGAATGAGGGTCCTTGGATCTATTGAGCCAGTTTCTTGCCAAGCTTGTGTATTCGTCGGAAGTCAAATTCGAACTGGTGGTAACATAGATTTGCATTACCTCTTTGGTGCTGAAGTTGCTGCTTGCGAATCGTTTACCGGAAAGAATAGAACTGAAGGGTTCTGTGGAATTCCATTCCGAGTGGTCCGGGGCCATATCCTTGACTCGATCGAACATGAAGCGAGATTGGACGTAATCCGGATACTCGCGCCATAGAGTGCCGTCGTTGTCGAAGGTTGCGATTCGCTCATCAGGTTCTACATAGTTCGGATTGCTCTCGTTAGTAACATTCGCCACAAAACTGAGGATGGCAATTTTTGCCGATCCCTCGTTCCAAGAAGGCAGAGGATCTACAACACTCTGACAGTATAGCTTGGGATTTGTATCGATTGCTTTAGGTTCAAATGCCATTGACGATGATGATACGCATAGAAGGGCTACTGCAAATATAACCAAATATGAATTAATTTTCATATCTCTTTTCACTTCCATTTCGACTCTATATATTTTTTATGAATATATGTGCGAGATCTATTTGAAATTTGTGGCAAAAGATAAAATGAGGTGGACAATCATATCTTCAAACGATGCTAATGCCCGGAATATGCTGCCTCTACTAGCCGATTTCACAACGGTCTTAGCGCACGGCAAAGAGGAAGAGAACGCGCACTGAGACGAAATTAACCTTGCCCCGCGTCTATGGTGCGCAGGTTGTATCGATCGAGCAAAGAATAAGCTTATATTTCAATACAGTCTAATATATTTAAAAATTTGGGAGGACAGATAATGGCTAAGATATTTTTCTTGCCGCTAATAATGGCGGTTTTTCTGAGCACCACGCAAGCATTGGATCTAACTGGTGATTGGAGTGCCGGCAAAGGCGAGAATATCTATATCAGACAGGTCAATAATACCATCTGGTGTTATAGTGAATCAACCGTAAAAAATGAGAATTGGACCAGTATCGCTTATGGCAACCTGGAAGGCAACACAGTGTCGCTGAACTGGGCCGATGTACCCAAAGGCAATGAAACCTTGATGGGCACTCTCACGCTAAATGTCACCTCAGATAACGAGCTACAAGTGATAGATCAGACCGGCGGATGGGGTGGCAAGGAGTGGAGGCAAATCAAGATAATGAGGATTAACAGTGGATTTTGATTATCTGCGCGATTGTCGCCAGGTAAGGGGCTGGGTAATTCCCAGCATTCAGAAGTACATATAACCCGTAAGATCCATCTATCTTTTTTCAGCCGAAATTCCAAGCTATGCTATCCACTCCAATATGTTGCCACAAGGATGCATAATGTTGTCTTAAGGATGCATATTCCGAACATGTGACTGCATGCGGGGGATGAAAACCCTCGCACGTTCATGCATTTCTATGATGTTGATGCCATCGATTCTGATCTCTGAATTCAAGTTGATTCAGAAATTTGAAATGACCCGGAGGAATAATACTCATACTCAGAGGAATAATATCCATGTCGTGAAGGATAGTACCCATGCCCTGGAGGAGAATTTCTATACAGTTCATATTGTTTCAAGTAATAATCAATAGGTACGCCCCCGAAATAGGCATCGCATACTGGCCTTCCCAGGATGTCATGTCCCAAGAGGCTGAAACTTAGTTCCCTGCCTTGGAAATACATCAGATCCTTAACAGACACGGGATGAGAAAGAAGTATGAGTGTGACTCCATTCATTCCCGGAATATTTGAATTTGTGAAATTAACATACATACTGTTTTCGTCTTTTATGCTCAGGACAGTTCCACCCAAATATCCTGTTGCCTGGGGGGATGCAGACGAAGCTGAACCAGGTATAGATGTACTCAATGAATACGTATTCGTAGTTACATATTGTCCTTGAACGGTGGACAAACACGCTAATGTGATCAAGATCATTGAGGCCAGAAATAGATTTGAAGTTTTCATAATCTAATCTCCATAGGTAAGCTGCTATACAATAAACCGTGTTCGAATAAATACATTTTGCTTTTTTTTGTACATTTAGATTTTTTAAAGATCAACGGCCCAGCCAGCCAACAGACCTACTCCCGGCAATCTGCGCCATAAAGGAAGATATCGCTGGCAATGCGGTTTTTAGGATTATGCAGGGGCCAATCCCGCCAATTCAATGATGAATGTAGCCAAATTGATCATATCATCTCTCCCTTGCCCAAGGGCGGTGGAACTCAGGTTTTACGAATTTATGAAAAGATGATAGTACTAATCCAAAGAGCTGAACATTCCTGGATGCTGCTTGAACGAGCCGATTCCAAGTCTTATGCGACGAAGGACAAAGCACCCGCAAAACCAAGAATGCTGATGAGATATGAGGAGATATAATGAGCGGCGAGCCTGGCCAGTCTTCAAGCCTCATCACTCCGACTTTTGCCTCCTCCTCTTGGCTGGCGTTCTTGACAGTAACAAATTGACGATGGAGATGATAAGGCTTGTCCATGAGCGCGAGTTACTTGGATCGGGGCTGCGGACTATGTTGCAGTGAGAGGCAAAAAGAAATAACTATCAACGATATTAATAGAGGAATGAATAGTTGAGAAGACGCTAGTTCGAAGCCAAGATCTACCCTCATAACTTACTCGCGAGGTGGTGAATGGTGCATGATGATAGAAGTCAGAAGCTATATTGACCCCGCGCCCCCCCGCAAGAAACACGCGAATATGAGAGATATCAGGCTCTCGGTACCGCCGCCTGTGATTGAGTCTTTGGGAATAGTTGGGAAAGTGATGGAAAATATGCAGGACAATACAGTGAATGAGGCTGAAATCGCTTCCATGAAGAAAGATATCAACGATGCATTGGGAGCTGACTATCACGACCAAATGCAAGCACTTGATATCCGGTTCACTGAGCTGGAGCTAGGCACTCCTGCGCAGGAAGACTACGCACTCATGCAGGATGCCATAAACATGCTGCAGGAGGAGATACGAGATAGTAATGACTTGGAGTATACTGATGATGACTATGAGGAAGTGACCAAGGAGTTCTACGAAGATCTTCTCGAAGAGGAGGTAGGCATAGACTCGCGTGGCCGCGCGGTCATTGACTTCGTGATCAATAGGCTGAAAAGCATCCTTGAAGGCTTTGAGGTGGGGGACGAATGGCCGGGCAGGGAGGTAATGTAAATATGACATGCGGGACCGACGCAATGAACCACATCAGAGCCTTATGAAAACGCCGGACAATGAATAGGAGGGAGGCAAAAGTCATTTGGATGTAGGAGGGAAAATGGCCATCGACCTTTGCCAATATGCTATACGTCAATGGTCGATATAAGGCTTTCGCTCTATAAAACCAATACCAATAGCTCAAACAAAGAACAATTCCAAAAAAGCATACTCGAGTCTGAAGCGAGCCTGCGCCGATCCACAGCGTTCGCAGGAGAGCCATTCACCGAAATGATGGCCTGACCTCGGCCTGAGCCATTCGAAGCCGGGCTGGATGGTAAACAGAGCACTGGGCGTTGTCGTAGCCATTCGGTTTACGGGAAGCTTACACCGCAGTGCGGCTCAAATTCTCGCTCTGCCATACCTTAATCTACTGAAAATTGGACCGAGATTATCGATCTCATGAGCGCGTCCCGCTGCCGGGCGTCGCCCACGAGCGCGAGGCTCGCGCCTGCTCGCTCGCGTACGCGCGCACACACGGGGCATAATCATGCATGTCGTGAGATTCATTCGCTATATCTATCATGAACTATAGTTCATAGGGCGCTGAATAGAAAGCAAATAGAAAGTAAAGTGAAGCGATATATTACGGCGTGGCAGGCTATTTTTACATAAATGAATGTATGGAGTAAGATACAATTGATGGAATGATGCTGGAGAGTGTACGGTTACAGGGTGTTTCGGAGATTCAGGAGTAAAGAAGTAGTGGGGAGAAATTAAAGGGAGTAATGAGCCTTCGAGGGTATGAAGGGAGTAAACACTTCGGAGGCTCCAATAGATTACTTGTATTTTTAACTATTTAAATTTAATTAAATAGCTAACGACACATTCTGTTTTAGAAATAGTCGTCATAGTAATATCGTTAGTCTCGATATTCTTGATAGTAATAAGCCGACATCCAGAAATCATGCCGCAGGTGTTATGCCTCCTGAGCTATTGGCGCAGCTCGAAAAGCTAAAAACCTGATGCCCAACTTGTATTCATGCTGTTGGCTTCGCTTTGGCATGTTTGACCAAAAGCTTTCTTGAGTTACGTGCAACCTCAAGAATCCACCTCTATTTTTCATCCCCGTCTCAACCGGCTCT
>Ga0105092_10000816_pt1 | contig 16557 bp, 14 predicted proteins | sample PPLLak2March2015_FD_87021 | JGI IMG/M metagenome (GOLD analysis project Ga0105092, IMG submission 87021) | Freshwater sediment microbial communities from Prairie Pothole Lake near Jamestown, North Dakota, USA - PPLs Lake P7 Core (1) Depth... | ecosystem: Environmental > Aquatic > Freshwater >... | reverse complement strand
GATCTTACGGCAACTATGGAGATCTGCTGACGCAGGCTGGGCATTGAGATACTTTATCGTGGCTGAAGCAGCGAGAGAACTGTTGGCCGGCACTTACGCGGACCCACGACCCGTGGATGCTCGTTCAACGTAAATGCAATCTCTGTTTTCAAGGTCAGGCGGGTGCCTTCCAAGATGACTTTCGGGCAAAGTTTGTTTCCCATGACTTTTGTCTGGTAGTGAATTTTTCCATGCCAGTATAATCGATTGTCTAGGTCTCGTGAAAATGCTATACTTTTCAAGAACTTTAGAGTTAATGGATCATGAAAGTCAGTCCCAAAAGCAAGATCCCTCCCAATAACCTGCCAACACCATTGAGTACTTTCGTCGGGCGTGAGCGAGAGATCGCGGAAGTAAAGCAATTGTTCGCTTCTCATCGCCTGGTCACGCTCACGGGTGCAGGTGGGAGTGGTAAGACACGCCTCTCATTGAAAGTTGCGGGAGAGCAATTGAGCCACTTCAAGCACGGGATTTGGTTTGTAGAACTTGCATCGATGTCCGATCCCATGCTCGTCCCTCAAACAATTGCTTCCACCCTGAATATCCGCGAACAATCCAGACAAGCATTGCTGGATGTTCTTGTAAACCATCTTTCAACACATGCTGTTCTGCTCATCCTGGATAATTGTGAGCACCTGGTCTCTGCCTGTGCACAAATCATAGAAGCGCTTTTGCAAAAGTGTCCGAATTTGAAGATTCTTGCTACAAGCCGCGAAGTGCTGGGAATTATCGGGGAAGTCGTCTGGGTGGTTCCACCTCTTTCCTTACCGGACCAACAACCCTGGATGAATCCGGTCAGCATGAGGGATGCGGTCCGTTCCTATGAGGCATCTGAATCCGTTCAGTTATTTGTCACCCGCGCGGAAGCGATTGCGCCAGACTTTCAATTAACAGCGGAGAATGCCGCGTGGGTGGCTGAGATTTGCCGTCGTTTGGATGGGATGCCGCTGGCGATCGAACTGGCGGCGGCCCGCGTGCGGTCCCTCTCTGTTCAGCAGATCGCACAACGATTGGACGACCGCTTCCATTTGTTGACAGTCGGCAGCCGCACGGCACCACTTCGCCAGCAAACCCTGGCAGCCACGTTGGATTGGAGTTACGCTCTGCTTTCCGGGTACGAACAAAAAGTTTTACAGGGGCTTTCGGTCTTTGCAGGCGGTGCAACGCTGGAGGCGGTTCAATCCGTGTGTGCGGAGGTGGGAGAGGTATTGGACACGCTTTCCCGTCTGGTGGATAAATCTTTGGTAACGGTGGTCAGGCCCGAGCGTGGAGAGACGCGTTACAACCTGCTTGAAACGATCCGGCAATATGCACTTAAAAAGCTGGCAGAGTCAGGAATGCTGGAGGAAGCCAGAAATCATCATTTGAATTATTTTCTTCAATGGGCGGAGAACGCTGAACCCAATCTAACCGGGTCGGCACAAGTTGAATGGCTGGATCGATATGAAGTTGAACATGATAACTTGCGCGCCGCGCTGGAATGGTGCAACGCGGATGCTGGCAGAGCCATGTCCGGGTTGCGCCTGGCTGCAGCTTGCGGGCGTTTTTGGAGACTGCATGGCTACAGCGTCGAAGGGCGGATGCGTTTATCGGATACCCTTGCAAAGCCGAAAGTCCAGGAATGGACCCTGGCGCGTGCGCGTGCTCTCACCCTGGTTGCAAATTTAGCCTACCTGCAAAGCGACTATCCTGCGATGCGCCCTCTCGCAGAAGAGGCGCTCTCCATTTGGCGCGAACTCGGAGAGGCAGGCCGGGCCGGCGCCGCCTATACACTTGACCTGTTAGGTGAGCTGGCAACCGAAGAAGGGGATTATGAACGTGCGCCTGTGCTGTTCCAGGAAGCTCTGGAAATCTACCAGGATCTAAATAATATAAGAGGCATCGGTCAGATACACATGCAGTTTGGCTGGGCTGCCATGCGCACTGGAGATTATCGACAGGCGCAAAGCCACCTGGAAGAATTTCTGCGTCTGGCGCAGCAACTGGAAGACAAGACACATTTGGCTTTTGCATTTTCAGGTCTGGGTGAAGTAGCCGTGCGGCAAGGACAGTATGAACATGCGATTTCCCTGCTGGAACGTGGTCTGGCACTGAACCGCGAGCGCGGCGACAAATGGGGGACAGGTACTTTACTTGGCTCTTTGGGATGGGTGGCTTTACGGCAGCATGACTTTAAACACATGCGTAAAATGCTGGCAGAGAGTCTGGCTGTTCGAATGGAGATCAGCGACAAGGGCGGCATCGCCTGGTGCCTGGAGAAACTGGCGGAAGCAAAATATGAACAATCCCGGTTTCAGGAAGCTGCGAAAATATTTGGGCAGGCAGAAGCGTTGCGGACGCCAATCAGATCTGTGATCGATCCGGTGGACCAGGCGGACTATCAGCGCATCCTTTCCGGGCTTCGGTCTGCTCTCGGTGCGGACGCGTTCGCGGCGCTTTGGACGGAGGGGGCCACCATGCGGCTCGAGGAAGCCATTGAGTGCGCTCTCCCTGAACCTGCATCTTCATCCACTCGCGCGGAAAAAGAAAAAATTGGCGGGTTGACCGGGCGCGAACGTGAGGTCGCCGTATTGATCGCACAAGGCAAATCCAACCGTGAGATTGCAGAAGCAATGACGATTGGCGTAAAAACAGTCGAGACGTACGTGACCCGCATCCTGAACAAACTGGGCTTCGACTCACGTGTCCAGGTCGCAACCTGGGCAATAGAAAAGAGTTTAACTTCACCAGTGAATGACGCGGGGAAGCATTTGTGATGAGATTGCTTGAGCGCGATTCGTATTTACACCAGCTTGATGCTCCACTGCAGGAAGCAGTGGCAGGTCAGGGCAGTCTGGTGCTGGTGAGCGGCGAGGCAGGGATCGGAAAAACCTCCCTGGTAGATCATTTTACCCGAGCTCACCGTGATTCCGTTCGTGTTTTATGGGGGGCATGTGACTCACTCTTTACTCCTCGTCCGCTTGGTCCCTTGCATGATATTGCCATGCAGTTGACGGGGCAACTCCCTGAGCTTCTTCATTCCGATGCGGATCAGCAGTCAATATTTTCTGCATGTCTCATCGAGATGCAACAGTCGCCAGGTATTGTTGTCTTCGAAGATATTCACTGGGCTGACGAAGCCACGCTTGATCTGATCAAGTTCCTGGGTCGCAGGATTCAGCTGACGAAGTCACTGCTTATCCTGACCTACCGTGATGACGAGCTGAGTGCAGCACATCCCCTACGGCTTGTTCTGGGAGACCTGCCACGGTCGGTAACAATTCGGCTTGCATTGTTACCTCTTTCGCAGGTCTCAGTGCTGGAGCTTGCTCGCGCAACCAGGCATGATGAACGAATCGGCGATCTCTACACTGTAACCGGGGGCAACCCCTTCTTCGTCACAGAAGTGCTTGCAAGTGGAGACGTAAACGTGCCTGCGACTGTCCGCGATGCTGTTCTGGCGCGCGCGGCTCGGCTTTCGCCAGCGGCCCGCGAAGTGCTGGATGTTGCATCTGTTGTACCGGCCCGTATCGAAGCAGGACTACTGAAATTGATCCTGTCCCCCTCGGCTTCGGCCATTGAGGAATGTGTGGAACGCGGCATGCTGCGAATGGATGGCAATTCACTCGCATTTCGCCATGAGCTGGCTCGCCGGACACTGGAAGATTCTCTATCATCTTCACGGCGGCAGGCTTTACACCAGGAAGTACTTAAGGTGCTGCAGCAACGTGGTGAAGATAAAGTTCAACTTTCACGACTTGTTCATCACGCGGCATTCGCCGGAGATGGGGAGGCAGTCTTGCGCTTCGCTCCGGAGGCGGCCAAACGAGCGGCGATTGTCGGCGCGCACCTTGAAGCCGCGGCACACTATCAAACCGCACTGCGCTATGCCGATCAACTTGATCTCGCTGAGCATGCCAAGCTTCTTGAAAACCGGGCGTATGAGTGCTATGTGACGAGTCAGATCGCTGAGGCAGTCCAGGCTCGCCTGGAAGCTCTTGAGATCTGGCGGCGTATTCAACATCCCAGGCAGGAGGGCAATAACCTGCGCTGGCTTTCACGTCTGTATTGGTTCCTGGGTCAGCAGACGCCGGCTATACGTTATGCGGTAGAAGCCATTCAACTACTGGAAACTCTTCCGCCGGGATCCGAATTGGCAATGGCTTACAGCAATCGGGCACAGTTGCATATGCTGGCTCATGAAGTCACTGAGACAGTCCAATTGGGGAATCAGTCCATCGAACTTGCTGAAAAGCTGAACGATGTTGAAATCCTGAGCCACGCATTGAACAATGTCGGTACGGCTGAACTCATGATTGGTTCCATTATGTCTGGCGAGGCTAAGCTGGAGCAGAGTCTGCAGTTGGCTCAGAAGCACAAATTTGAAGAGCATGTTGCCCGGGCCTATACCAACCTGGGCTGTGAAGGAGTGAGACGGCGAGACTATGCTAAACTGCACTACCTGAATGACGGGATCGCCTATTCCATCGAGCGCGATCTGGACTCCTGGCGTCTGTATATGCTCGCCTGGCGGTCGCGCGCCAACCTCGACCGGGGGGATTGGTCAGAAGCTGGCGAAAATGCCCTCACAGTGTTGAACGACCCGCAAGCTACCTCGACAGCACGTATCCCTGCGCTCATCACCCTCGGGTGTTTGCGAGTACGCCGAGGCGATCCCGATGTAGAGTCGATACTCGATGAAGCGCGCGACCGCGCTCTTCTCACGGGCGAGATTCAACGTATTGGCCCTGTAGTATCAGCCAGGGCCGAAGCAGCGTGGTGGCAAGGCAAACTGAAACAGATGGTGGGCGAGGTACAGGTTGCTTATGAGCTGGCACTTAAATGCCAATCTGCCTGGGAGCTGGGCGAGCTGGCCTTTTGGTTGTGGCGCGCAGGGAGACTTGTAGAGCTGCCGCAGAGCATAGCAAAACCCTTTGCCTTGCACATTAATGGCGATTGGCGTGGAGCAGCACAGGAATGGGAACGATTGGGTTGCCCGTATGAACGGGGAATGGCATTAATGGATGGCGACGAAACTGCGCAGCTTTTGGCACTCGAAATCTTCAATCAACTCGGCGCCCGACCGGCCGCAGAGTTGGTGCAAAAGAAGCTGCTCGCCATTCCCCAGCGACAACTCGATAAAGGCAAGTTTGGCGGGCTGACCATGCGCGAGCGTGAAGTTGCCGTGTTGATCGCACAGGGAAAATCGAATCGTGAGATCGCAGAAGCAATGACAATTGGGGTAAAAACGGTCGAGACTTACGTCACGCGTATTCTCAACAAGCTTGGCTTCGATTCACGCGTGCAGATTGCAACCTGGGCTGTTGAAAAAGGATTAATCAACCTCGGTGGTTGAGTAGGGGCGCCAAGGCTCCGCGTACACTGGCACCGCACGTGATTTTTGAAATGCTTTAGCATTGAATTGCTTAGCAACTCCTAGCAAATCATGCAGGTGTCGAAACCAACTGAACATTTTCAAAAATTGTAGGGGGACTTTGTAGAGTTTCCCCCGATGACGGCAGCGTCCCATTCGACTAAAGTGAATTCAACTTCACCGGTCAATCTGGAATTAATCTGGAGGTCGAAATGGATCATTACTCACTGGAGTTGTTGGCAAAACTGCATCATAAAGGGTTAATACGTGAGGGCATGCACGCACAGTCGGTAAGTCGTCGCCTGGGCCTTGGAAGATACCGGTCGAGGCGTTTAAAGCGGCTGCTGCTCGTAGTCACAGTGATTGCCCTACTGTACTTCCGACTCTTTCTGTAACAAATTCAGCCGGGACATGCGTGCTTGCAGAAACTCTTTTCACGTTTCTCCTCCAACAAGCACCTGTCAGACCCGCACCGGGGTTTACAGGGTGCGGGTCTTTTTCATAATTGTAGGGGTGCACTGTAGAGTTTTCCCTGACGACATTTCATCGCGTTTCCAATATAGTCGACACACGTTTGACGCGCGTCGTTTTATCAATAATTTTAGTTGAAAGGAAAAAATAAACATGGCACGTTATCTTGTTGAGCGCACATTCCCCGATGGCCTCGCCATCCCCATGACGAATGAAGGCGCACAAGTCTGTCTGACGGTGGTTGGCAACAATGCCGTCGATGAAGTGACCTGGGTACATTCCTACGTTACACCGGATAAGAAGAAGACCTTCTGCATCTATGATGCACCCTCCCCAGAGGCGATCCGTACGGCCGCCAAGCGCAACAACCTGCCGGTGGATTCCATTACGCCGGTCAGTGTGCTCGATCCATATTTTTATCAGTAAGCAAGGAGAGAAAATGAACCGTAAAATCCTTTTGATCGCCGGGTTGATTGCAGTATTGGCAGCAACCGTCGCGACGATTGCTTATGCCTCCGGCCGGAATGATCTTGCAAAGATCCGCTCAGCTACCAAAACCTTTCGCAAGATCGAAGCCGTGAAGGCGGCTGGCTACAGCCTGGTCCCCGACCTGGATCACTGTTTCGATAACCCCGGTGTCGGCGGCATGGGGTATCACTACATCAACACCGCCAGCCTCGACACGACCCTGGATCTGTTGAAGCCCGAAGCGATCGTCTATGCTCCTGATAAGAAGGGCAAGCTCCAACTTGCAGCCGTGGAATACATCGTCCCGGCCGAACCATGGGATGCAGAGCACAGTGAGCTGCCCATGCTGCTTGGACAACATTTCCACCTGAATGAAGACCTCGGTGTCTACGTCCTGCATGCCTGGGTCTGGAAGAAAAATCCCTCCGGCGTATTCGAAGATTGGAATCCGAAGGTCAGTTGTCCAGCGTAGGAATCCTCATTAAATCTGATGCCAGGCAGCACCCCGCAGAGGCGATCCACTCGAGTCTGCGGGGTGTTTTGCGTGAAAAAAAAGACCGGCAAAAGCTGGTCTTTCTATAACTAAAAACTGCGTGACGGATATGACTTACTTGACTTTGTCAGGCTTATCTTCTTTGTCGGACTTGTCCTGTTTATCTTCTTTGGCAAGCGTATTCTCTTTGTCGGAGGTGTCCTGTTTATCTTCTTTGGCAGGCGTGTTCTCTTTGTCGGACTTGTCCTCTTTATCCTCTTTATCTTCTTTGTCGGGCTTGTCCTTTTTATCTGGCTTGCCTTCTTTCCCATTCTCATCGTCCTGGTCGGTTGACTCCTCATCTTCGCCAGGCAATGTTGTATATTCAATGATAGGAACAGAGGATTCCGACTGAATGTCGTGAACCTTATCTTTGATGATATCCGGAGAGACCGCGGGTATGGTGCCGAAATTTACATCCACCCCATAATTTGCCTGATCATCTGCTAACACAGAAAATTGGACGGATCTGATCTCCCCACCTGCACTAACTATGCCAACATTAACCACTGCTATTGCGACGAGCGCCAACCCACCCAGGATTATAAAATAAACAAACTTGGACATTTTTCCTCCCCACCTCTTGGTTAAGGTGGGAAAAACTATAAGGCAAACAGATAATTACCTTTACTATTATGCATGGTAATGGATAAAAATTCAATACGCTAAAGTTGTAAGGAGGTTACAGGTATCTGCCAGGGCTATTCTTTTGACAATTCATCGACTAAATAAGGGCTGGGCACAGTTTTTTGATCGTTTTTACGAAAAACTCCCGTTTCAACCAGCCCCACAAATGCCTCGACAACCTTCGGGTCAAAGTGCTTTCCAGATGCTGTTTTTATGTGCGCAAGCGCCTCCTGATCTGACCAGGATTGGCGGTAGGGGCGATCGGAGGTCAATGCATCCCAGACGTCCACGATCATGAATAATCTGGCGGTAAGCGGTATTTCCTCACCCACGAGCCCATTCGGGTAGCCAGTGCCATCCCATTTTTCATGATGATAGGTCGGGATGTCCATACAAGGGCGCAAAAACTCGATTTGACTTAGCATTTCGCGGGCGAGGGCAGGATGTCTTTCCATGATCTTCCGCTCCCAATCATCCAGAGGACCTTGCTTTAGGAGGATGCTATCAGGAATGCCCATTTTCCCAATATCATGCAATAAAACACCGCGCCAGATATTTTGCAAATCCTTTTCGTCCACGTTCATCGCCCGCGCCAGTTCCATAGTCATATGCGCGGCTCGCAGGGTGTGTCCGAGGGTTTCCCGGTCACGAAGCTCAAGGGCTTTTACCCAGCCCTCGATGGTTTTATCATACGCCTGGATCAGGCTTTTCTCAGAACGTCTCAGGTTACTGGTCATTTCATTAAAAGATTTTGCCAGCGCCGCAACTTCATCGTTCCCGGCTGTGTCAACCGATACATCAAGATTGCCTCTCGAGATTTCAGAGGCGGCATTTTTTAATTTGAGGATGGGGCGGGTAATGACCCCTGAGAGGGTAACCCCTAGAAGGATCGCGGCGGTGATCGCCGCCAGGATTTGCAAGCTAACGTTCAAGCGGGTGAGTTGACTGGCTTCCACCAGGAAGTCTTTTGCAAGTGCTGTCCCCAGGATACCGGCATCTTCAATGCCTCGGATCTCCCAGGAACTTAATACTTCCGTGTAGGCAACACTGCTGACGGTTACATCCCGTAACCACGTTTGTTCCGTTTTGCTCTTCAGAATAAGCTCAGGGTCAATATTCGGTGGGGGAGGAAGATCGACGAAGCTCGAACTGACCGGAATGAAATTGGTATCGTAAATTGTTGCCCGGGCCAGGGTATCGTCGCTAATTCTTTCTACGATCCCATTGAGCGACGCTCCAACCAGGATGACACCAACAAAGTCACCCTTCTCATTTGTCACGGGACCGGAGACAAAGAAGTAGGCATCCCGGTCTATATCAGACACGCCTGAGTACTTATCTCCCTGTTCGTCAATCTCCTGACGAACCAATCTGGCTACAAAGGGCCGTGCGCTTAGTTTTTCGTTGATATGGGTAAGCTCGTATTCGTTCGTGTTCTCGATTCTAATCATGGATGCAATTACAATCCCAAATTTATCCAGGACAATCACAGCATCCTCACCCGCATTGAACGTGGCAGGATAGACAAGCTCCAGGATCTTATCCTGATCTCTCCGAAGCATTGCAGAGGGCACCCCGTCTGTATAGATCAGGAGGCGCAGCGTTTCGAGGAGGCGATCCTCCTCATGGACCATTAATTCAGAGGCAAGTTTTCGGGATTCGAGAAGTTGGTTGGTAAAGCGCTGCTCCACCGATTCAAGCATTAATCGGGTAACGATCAGTCCTCCCCCCAGAGCGATGAGCAGGGAGAGCAGAACGTACGGCAAGGTTAACTTGGCACGAATGGATAAACGATTGAAATGAAGACTTTTCAAGAGAAGTGCCCTGTTTTTTTCCGTGGACGCCATAATGATTCTACACTAAGATAGTGATCCGGGCATTACAGTGAAATTACACCTTGAAAATCGTAAATTGACATCTGCCCTCGTTTCATATACACTCCTATTGTATGGACATTGATCTGGATCTTTACCGGCATGAAGTCCGTGTTTCGGCAAATCCGCTGGTGAGGCTATCGGCGATCGATATCTCGCCCGATCATCCCCAGCGGACATTTGTTTTCATCCACGGGTTTGGCGGACAGGCCGAACAGTGGCATTACCAGTTGCAGAATTTTTCCATCGAGAACCGCGTCATTGCCCTGGACCTGCGCGGGCACGGCCTCTCCGACAAACCGAGCCGGGGCTATGAGATGTCTGAATTGGTCAGTGACCTGGAAATTGCGCTGACCTTGTTAAAGGTCAAGGGGAAATTTGTGCTGGTCGGGCATTCGTATGGAGGCGCGCTGGTCACAGAGTACGCGCTCAAAAACCCCGAGCGCGTCGAGCGCCTGATCCTCATGGCAACCGCCGGTGAGTTCAGGCTTCAGCCCATGTTGAAACTGGCTTTGCGTCTGCCGATCTGGCTGCTAAAGCTCTTCGGACCCTTTACCCGCAAGTGGCTGTTTGCTTCACCGCATACGCTCAAACAGCTGTATTTTCAGAATATGTCCCGGTGGAATGGCTGGGAGAAGTTCAGCGCGCTCCAAGTGCCGACGCTCGTTATTCGTGGGAATCGGGACCTCGTGTTCGAGCGGGCGCGGTTCGAGAAGGTAACGGCATCCATCCCCGGGGCGGAAGAGGCCGATATAGGGGTGTCCGGCCATTTGGTCATGCTGGAGCGGCACGAGGCCGTGGAACGCGCCATGGAGCGATTCATGTCCGGCGAGCGACAGCCATCCTGGCGGGATGCCTCCTCTGGCGCTCCCAAAAAGCAGGGCGGTCGGGATGCCCTCCGCAGGGAGCGGCCCTGGCTTGAGAATTACGAAAGTGGCGTTCCATACACAGTTGGCATACCGAATATTCCGTTGCATCATTTGTTGCGTTCTGCGGTAAGACGTTTCCCGAATCAGCCGGCGATCCTTTTCGAAGGTAGTCGCATCTCGTATCGCCGTTTGAACCACGAAGTCAACCGCTTTGCCAACGCTCTGATCGGGTTTGGGGTGGGGAAGGGGACACGGGTGGTCTTGTTGCTGCCCAATGTGCCGCAGATGGTGATCGCTTTCTACGGCACGCTGAAAGCGGGCGCGACCGCGGTCTTTGTGCCACCGGTGATCGAGCCGGAGGAGATCGTTCGCCAGGTCAGGGAATCGGAAGCCAGTGTACTGGTCACGCTTTCGACGTGGGCGGAGCTGGCAAAACAGATCCGGAGTGCAAGTGGTGCTCCCCATGTTGTCCTGACCGACCCAGCCGATACCCTTTCCCTTCCAAAATTTCTCATTTCACGCTGGCGCAATCGCAGCTTCGAGCTGCCAAATTCAGTGCAGTGGAGAGATTTTCTGGCGGGAAGAAGTGACAGATCGCCAACTGTCGAAATCGAATCTGCGGACCTGGCAGTCATCCAATACACGGGCGGGACGACCGCCCAATCAAAAGGAGTGATGCTTTCCCACCGCAACCTGGTGGCGAATGCCTTGCAGACGCGCCACTGGCTGCCGGAGGCGGTCGAGGGCGGCGAACGGTTTTTATGTGTCCTGCCGATCTTTCATAGCTATGGATTGACCACCGCGCTGAACGTCCCGGTTTCGCTTGGTGCGGCGATGATCCTGAAACCCCAATTCCAGGTACTGGATATTTTGAAAACGATCAAACGTTACCAGCCGACCATTTTTCCGGGCGTGCCAAGCATGTACATGGCGATCAATAATTTCCGCGGCGCGCGTAGCTATGGGATCCGGTCCATCAAGGCTTGCATCAGCGGCTCGGAGCCGCTGCCGGTGGAGGTGCAGGAGGCGTTCGAAAAATTGACCAAGGGTCGTCTAGTGGAAGGCTATGGGCTGACCGAAGCCTCGCCGGTGACTCACGCAAACCCACTAGGCGAGAAACGAAAGGTTGGTACAATCGGTGTCCCGCTGCCGTCTACCGAGGCAGTGATCGTTGACCTGAGGAGTCGCAGCAAGGAAGTGAAACATGGGCAGATCGGCGAGCTGGCGGTGCGAGGTCCCCAGGTCATGCTGGGATACTGGAAGGACCCAAAAGCCACGAAAGAAGTTCTTTCCGCAGATGGGTGGCTGCTTACCGGCGACGTGGCGCAGGTAGACGAGGAAGGATACTTCCGCATTATTTCGCGCAAGGCGGATATGTGGTATCCGAGCAACCTGAAAAAGCAACCAGCGTTCCCACGCGATATCGAGGAAGTGCTCTACGAGATCCCGCAGGTCAAGGAAGTTACGGTGGTTGCCATTGCCGGGCGCCCGTTTGCATTCGTGATCGCGGGCAAAGAGCCGCCAACTGCGAAAGCAGTCATCGAATATTCCAAACGACGTCTGCCTCCTCATCTTGTGCCGCGCTTTGTGATTTTCATGGAAGAATTCCCCAGAACCTTTATTGGCAAGGTGCTCCGCAGAGAGCTAGCCAGGAGATACGAGCGACATGCTGAAAGTCAGTGACATCCCAACCACTGCAAACTATGTCCAGCAGGGGACAGGTACGCCGGTGATCATGATCCATGGTCTCGCGGCGTCGCTGCACGATTGGGACGATCTGATCCCCGAACTCGCAGTCCATGGGTGTGCCTGCTACGCGCCCGATCTGCTGGGTCACGGGGACAGTCCAAAGCCTGAGACGCGCGCCTATCAAATGGATTGGATCTTCGAGCACTTTTTCCAGTGGATGGAATCATTGCATCTGGCGGAGCCGGCCGTTTTGATCGGACACTCCCTGGGTGGGCGTGTGGCTCTGGAGTATGCACGGCGCGTCCCTGCCGCGACCCGCGGCCTGGTCCTCGTCAACCCGTTTTATGCCCCCTCCCAGCTGCCTCTGCTCCTGCGCGAAACCTATCGGCGCACCAACCTGGGCCAGCTGGCTGCCCATCAGCTGCCTGAAAGGTTGTTCCGCTTTTTGGTGGATATGTCCAGCGTTGCCATGGGACACCGCGCCGGCGCGTTACATTCGCTGCCTGAAAAAGTCCGCGCCCAGACCGCGCTGGATTACAAACGAACCGCGCCCGGGGTCTATCACATTCCAAGTGCCATCTCCGATATGACCGAGTATCTGTCCGAGATCGATGTGCCGGCGCTGGTTGTATGGGGGGATCGTGACCCGACCCTGGCCCCGGCTTCCTTTTCACGCGTGGTCGAGACGCTGCCCAAAGCCAGAGGCGAGACCCTGCATGCCGGCCATGTCCCGCACCAATCCCATGCGGCCGCGTTCAATCAACTTGTAATGAAATTTTTGAAAGAGCTTCCATAGGTCACGCTTTTCGAAGATCCTGCGTCAGCGGGGTAGCGTGACACCTTTGGTATGTGGCAGGCTGAAAGCCTGCCCTACTGATTTGGTTCCATAAAATAAAATGAGCTATGCAGTGATCCTTCGGCGGACCATCCGATGCTTCCATCTGGCAGTTGGATTTGCCACCAGAGATAGGCGCCCGTCCAGTAGAGTACACATTCAGGGCCTCCAATGACCTCGACTTGTGTGCCGGGGATGTTTGTCCGAAGCAAGTTGTCCCGAATACCCGGTGAAGAGCGGAAGTTCAGACGGCGGAGAAGTGTAGCATTTGTCCCCACCTGCAAACGTGCACGTGATGTGGCAGCACTACAGGCGGTCACGGGGAGCCCTGCAATGGGGGTGGCTGTGGATCCAACAGCAGGAGTCATGGTCGGGGAGGGGTGAGGCGTGACAGTTGGCTCGGAAGCGTCAGTAATCGTGGGGGAAGGACTCGGGGAAGCGGTCACTGTCGGTGGAAGAGAGGTTGGTGAAGCGGGAACAGTCGCGCCCTGAGTTTGATCGAAGGGTGTCGGCTGGAAAAAAAGCGGTGTCGCTGTCGATGTGGGTGAGGGAGTCGTTGGGGTCCACATCAAAATGAGGGCAAGAATCAACAGAAAGATTGCAACAATCAGTTTAAAAAGATCGTAGCCCGGAGCGCGCGTAGGAGCATCCATCGGGTCCCCTTAACTCTTTTGTGTTTTTTGTTTTGCGAATTCTTTTGCCTGCGCAAGGATGGTCTCCTGTTTGGAGAAGAACCGTTTGTACAGGTCTCCCAGGATTTTCTCCAGCTGCTGTGGGGTAAGCTGGGATAATTGTTCAAAAGTGTGAATGCCCGCCTCATGCAACCGCCTGGAAAAGACCGGACCAATCCCTTTGATTGCTTGGAAGTTATCCCGTCCTTCCCTGTCGGCGATGGATATGCCTTTGGGGGATTCGAACCTCTGGTTTCGTTCTGCCTCGAGCGAGGTGATACGTTCCCTAAGAGTTGTGTTTTCGCTTGCAACGCTGTATATGCGTCCGCGCCAGTAATACCAGTCAATGACCCATTCCGCCAGCCAGCCAACCAGCAAGCCAAGGAAGAACATCGCAGGGATATTCATGGGACAACCCCTTTCAGATGTTTGAAAAGAATAAATTTGTTGGTCTGATTAACCCCGAAAACAGCGTTAAGCTTCTTTTTGTCCCGCGAGTTTTTCTGCCTGTGCGATCAAATCCCCTTCCTGCACGAGCCGCCTTGTCCTTCCAAGGATGGTCTCCAGCTCTTCCACGGTCAGTCGTGCCAGAGCAGTAAATGTAAGGATGCCGGCTTCATTCAGCTTCTTCTCGATCGCCGGTCCGATGCCCCTGATTACCTTCAGATCATCTTTTCCGGCGCCGGTTCGAACGGATGGAACCCGGGCAGGCGTCCGTTGCAGCGATTTTGATTCGAGAGATTTTGGCTTCAGATTGGATTCGAGCGAGCGAATGTATTCCTTCAGGGACGCATTTTCATTCCAGATATCCTCGATCTCACTATCCCGATAGATCCTGTCGATCGCAACCTTGACCAGCCAGCCATAAAGCAATCCCAAAATGAACACTTTGAATGTTTTCATTCCGAATTCCTTCCTTCGAATGTTTATGAGGGAGATGCCTGTCGCGATGCAATCCTATCGTAACACAATCTGGTTCAATTCTTGTATAAAATCAATAGTAGTATTGCGGTAAATCATTGAGCCTGGGATGCTACCCTGCCTGACGAACACGATCTCTTCTGAAATTTTAAGGTTAATCCCCCGCGTGTCCTCTTGTAATCGCCCTGCCTCTTATGCTACAATGCTGACTACCGAACATAGTACAGGTACGGGGCTGCGGAACTGAGAAGCCACAGGTGGCGGTTACAAATGTTCTAATAATGGAGTGGTGAAACAATGCGGTGTCCCTACTGCCAGCATCATGATTCAAAGGTCCTTGATACCTCTCACGACAGCCATGGAGGCATTCGCCGGCGACGCGAATGTTTCAAGTGTGGACAGCGTTTCAGCACCTATGAACGACCCATTCTGGCGACGCCTCTTCTTATTAAGCAGGATGGCACCCGCGAAGAGTTCGATCGTGAGAAACTGGCACGCGGCATCCGTATTTCATGCGCCAAACGGCCTGTCTCTGCTGCAGATATCGAGCGGCTGATCGGGCAGGTGGAGGCGCAATTACAAAAAATGGGTAAGTCTGAAGTCTCTTCCCGTGTGGTCGGTGACCTGGTGATTAATGGTTTGAAGGAAATGGATCAGATTGCATACATCCGTTACGCGATCGTATATCTCGGTTTGGACGATCTCCACGCGCTTCGTAAAGAAATAGATCATTTGCTCGAAAGCTAATTGACGGACAGTGACATTTCCGCCCTCGGCGGAGTGTCGCTGTTTTTTTGTCTCTCGCGCTGAGCGCAGGACCGAGTCTGACCAGGTCTGCAGCCGAAGCGCATGTTTTAGTCAAATTGCCCTTTGCCCAGCTTCGGAACGAACACTTAGTTCAACACTCAGGACGAAAATATTTTAACTCAGAGGAGAATATGCCATGGTAAGCAGTAAAGCAGTACCCTCATCCACAAAAGCACACAACGGATTACTTCCTACACCTCCCATGCCCGGGGGATTACCCAAGGCGAATCTAACGGACAACGCCCGTCAGGTATTGATAAGACGTTATGTCCGCAGAGGGGAGGATGGGAAGCCGGCCGAAACTGTGGAAGAGATGTTCTGGCGCGTGGCATATCACGTGGCAAGGGTCGAGGAGCAGTGGGGCGCGGATGTCCAGAAGCGCACGGTCGAGTATTACCATTTATTGTCCAGTAAAAAATTCTTTCCGAACTCGCCGACCTTTACCGGCGCAGGCACTCCGCTGGGCCAACTGGCTGCCTGTTTTGTTTTACCGATCACCGATGACATGGGCCGCGATCCCGCCGGCATCTTCCAGACCCTGCGCGACGCGGCCCTGATCCAGCAGACGGGCGGCGGGAACGGCTTCTCGTTCTCGCGCCTGCGACCGAAGGGGTCAATGGTCAAAACATCCGCCGGGCAGGCGACGGGTCCGGTTGGATTTTTGCGGGTATATGATCATGCTTTTGGGGAGATCGCGCAGGGAGGGTGTCTGCTCCCTGAAACGCTGGTATTCACAAACAAAGGTTTATTGCGCCTGGATGAGATTGTGAACTCTGATGTGTCTGGTTGGCAGGAACATATGCTCTCTGTTCCAACAGATGAAGGCATGAAAGCGTCTCCGCGTGGTTATAACAACGGTGTTGCCGATGTTCTGCGCGTCCATACCCGCCAGGGACTAAGCATTACAGGTACGCCCAATCATAAAGTTAAAGTAATGACAGATCTTGGTCCGCAATGGAAGGAAATTCAGGATTTAGCAAAGGGGATTGGATTCTGGTTCGGTTAGGTGAGCATATCGGTAAGCTGCAGGCACTAAAGAAACCTATGCAGAAGCATGGGAATCAAGTGATGCCTACTCTTCCCAGTATCCTGGATGAAGAATTTGCATTTTTCCTCGGATATTTAGCGGGCGATGGATTTGTTGCTCAGGGAGAAAACGATCATCGCGTCGGTGCAAGTGTTGCACACACCTCCTATTTGATGGAAGAAATGCCTGTGCTTTTAGGACGGTTATTCAATGTGAACGTTCATAAAATGCAGAAGCCGAACGATGGTTCTGCGACATTTGTCATGGATAACCGCGCCGTGAAAGATTTTCTGGTTATGAATGGATTGGGAAAACAGACCAGCCGTAAGGTTTCTGTGCCGCGCCTGATCCGCCAGTCTCCGCCCAATATTGTC
>Ga0105092_10000815_pt1 | contig 16568 bp, 24 predicted proteins | sample PPLLak2March2015_FD_87021 | JGI IMG/M metagenome (GOLD analysis project Ga0105092, IMG submission 87021) | Freshwater sediment microbial communities from Prairie Pothole Lake near Jamestown, North Dakota, USA - PPLs Lake P7 Core (1) Depth... | ecosystem: Environmental > Aquatic > Freshwater >... | reverse complement strand
GTCTTAGCAAGAGCAGGACTTTGTTTCGACAACATCTGTGATGATAGATTACGAGACCACTCGTTCCAATTGCCTTCTTCATTAACAATATTCATAGCCGAAGTAACTTTTTCGTTAGGTGTGCCTTTGTTATCAACGATTTGACGAACCATAGATCCAAAAGGATTATCTTCATCTGCTTTGATTTCTTTCATAGCATCAAGTTTGTTGGGAGAATCGCTTTTCTTTTTGCTGGTATGAAATTGGATATCTACTCCATCCGGTAGATCATCCTTGTACATGGCCATACCTTTTAGATAATGATTCTTACCAACGGCTACACGAACTTGAGCATAGTTCTTTCCACCCAACTCGACATCTTTAACGCCTCGCCTTACATAAATCATACCATCGGCGTCGCCGCCACCATCTTCTGCAAAAACAACATCAACCCGTTTTGGGTTAACTTGAAGAGGCGGATGCAAGCCATAGAAGTTTCTACCATGATCATCAGAAAACTGTTCAATGTGCTTAATCTTAGTTGGGTCCAGAAATATTTCTCTTTGCTTACTTCCAGGAGTACCAAGGACTTTCATGTTTGTATACTGCCCAGTACTAACTTGCTGTAATTTTAAATAATGCGTTTCATATCCTTCATTATTTAATACCTGTACTGCAGTATCCATCATAGTTCTTGATACACCAGTACTGTTCTCTACACCACTACCAATATCAATGAACCCATGCTTATCAACTTCTTCTCGCAACATCTTTGCTGTCGCCTGAAGATTGTCTGATTTATCAGCAGCGCCAGTAGCAAGAAGTGCTCTTACTGATGATTCATTCTTTCCCATCTTCTCACCAATAGCAACGTTTGAATATCCTTTATCCTTTAGTTTTTGTGCTTCTGTAATATCTTTTTGTCTTTGGTGATGTCTAGCAATAGACTTTTCTGCACGATATTCTTTTTGAGACATATGAAGACCTTTAGCAATTAGAGCATCACTGAGTCCTTGACTTTTCATTTCTGAAATATAATCCAATAGATTCCTGTTATGGGTGTTTTCGTTTTCTCCAGATCCCCATGGATAACGCCCCGACCTACGAATAACACCATAATGCGCTAAATATTCTTCTTCCGTAATAAGCATGAGCATCACCCCCTTCTTTTACCAAAGATGCGACCCATTTGAAAAACACAAGCGAACCTACTATCACACACAAAAACACAATAACACATGCAGTCACTAGCAGTATGTAGTAGATAAGCTTCGATCGCACGAAAAATCTCCCTAGAAATCAGAAGCCTTCATTTGTTCAATCTGTTGATCAAACGATATGATTTTCTCCATGATATCGATAATTCTTTCAGGAAATGGTTCGTAAACTCTAATTTCATCTCTTTGATAAATACGAAGTTCGATCTCTATTGAATATGGATCAACGCTGTATTCCAAACAAAACAAGGCAGCATAGACTTCTAGTTGCTGTTCTGAGGTAGGTGTAATGCCGGTTTTCAAATCATGAATACGAAGTTTACCTCGGCGAAAGGAAATGGTATCAGCCGTGCCGAAACAATTCTCAGAAAAATATAAAGGTTGCTCACATAACATTCTGTATCCAATAGCATCATTAACGTAAGTAGATAGCGCTTTGTTTGCTTTTGAAAATTTGACCCCAAGTCGAATAGCTTCATGCGCAAGATTATGCAAATCAGTACCACGACGCGCTGCAGTAAATGCTACATAACGAGCTTCTAATTTCTGATCATCATAGTTAATCCAGTGATAATTGCTTGGACTAAGAAACGCGTGTTTCCCGTGCAAGTCCAAATGCGTGTTGAAGATCACCTAATATTTCCTCCTCATTTTGTGGATTAATAAATGAGGCAAACGACATATCATTAAGTAATCCAACATAGTATTCTTGATTAGGTTGAATATTCGCATCACCTGCGAGTTTAACTTCAAGCATGGCCCATTTGTTCTTGTACAAGATTAAGACATCAGGCACACCTTGAATATGCCTAGGATCATTCCTTAAAATGAAACAACCAGGTAACAATTTTTCAACTTTCTTAATCAGACGGTATTGATATTGAGCTTCGTTCAATGTCACCTCCTTATGGAGTAAATGGTGCTGCGCAAATAAAGGTTTCCCACAAACGACCATTGACATCTTCAAATACTACTTCGGCCGGTTGAAAACCCTCTTCACATAATATGGTACCAGTGGCTCCTTGTGGTCCTGGTTCTCCTACAGGTCCAGCAGGTCCGGGAGGTCCCTGTAAACCTTGCGGTCCAGGCACATCAGACGGAGCTCCTTGAGGACCTGGTGTTCCTTGTAACCCAGGTTCCCCTGGAGAACCATTAAGTCCAGGTGCTCCAGTACTTCCTGGAGGCCCAATGATTCCAGGTGAGCCAGTAGCTCCATCTCTCCCATCATTTCCGGGAGGGCCAGGTTCTCCAGGCGGGCCAGGTTCACCAGGTGGTCCAGCAGGTCCGGTATTTCCAGCTTCTCCAGAAACTCCAGGAGTTCCAGCTTCTCCAGCTTCTCCGGCTTCACCACGTGGGCCTTCCTGTCCATCTTTTGCAGTACCAAACGCAGCTAACCCAAGCAGCAAACCCATAATCAAGAAACAAAGAACCGCCAGCCCTAGCCAAAATGATGATCTCATTCGTGCCTCGGATCAATTCCTGGATAACGCATCCTCCATTGATGGACTTCGGTTGTATACTCTTCAGCCTCTGCTCGAGCTTGGCGAAGATGGTCCTCACAGTTCTCAGAACCTTCCTTTCGAGCCTTAACAACTGAAGCATAAGCAGTTATGATTCCAGCAATACCAGTAAGAACGGCTGCAAGAACATAGAGAGCGGTAGAAATCTCTGCCAGGATCATACAGCCCTCCTGTCAAAAATTTATAAGGAAACCACACAAAGCGGTCTCCTCTCATATTAGTCCATGTTTAACGTGCGTGATTATATATAAATAAATTTCTGGCCTGTAGGGAAGACATAAGTATCGCTTGGAATGGCTGCTTGAATATGTTTACACAAAATCCCATTTGCTATAGCGGCCTCAAATACGGTTTCATAATGTAGTTGATTAACCACATCCAGAAGAGGACCCTTAGTATACCACCGGGGATGATTTCTGAATTGAGCCGCATACTCATGTGCAAACCATCTAGGCCTCCACACGATGTTGGTGGCATCTAAGTTCTCTTTGTCCCCATCTAGCTGAATTGGGGTATTAAATATGTTTGTCTCTCCGGGGACAAACGCTTTCGCTACCAAAGACTTCACAGAACGTCTGTACTGAATATTATGTTTCATCAACCCAACGGTAAGATCTCCCTGAAGCGTTGGGGATAAAACCATCTGCCTTCCTGTGAAATTGTTGTGTACTCTACCCCTATTGCTAATGGTATAAATAGGAAATTCTGGTATTTCTTTCTCATATTCGATCTCAATATACACGTTTTTGCCTCCATCCCGGCGTTCTGGCAAATAACAGGGCCTTTGAAAAACTCTTTATGAATACGGGGTTTATATATTTATTATTACTCTCTATTATTTATATAAGTAATAAATGCCTATATGCCATAAGAGCACATAACAGCAGGTCAGAGCACGTCAAAGAACCTGGCTAGATACCCCGCGCCCCAAACTCATTTGACGAAAATTGTCGACTCGCGTTCATTAAAGTTCTTTTTCTGATCCAAGGCTTTTTTCACGGCACTATCAATCGCCGACGAACTGCCGAGGATATAGTAGTACAAATCGGTAAACGGTGTATCTAAACGGTCAATCCGTCCTTGGCATTGAATAAAATTTTTGTACGAATAAGTAAGGGAGTAAAGCACCATAGCATCCGTTTCCGTACAATTCCAACTTTCCGCCCCGGCAGAATATTGAACCAGGTATACCCAGCTATCCGTATCCGGTATTGGCTGATGCTGATGCCCATTCCACTCAGCTATCGTGGTCACATCCCCAAGGCCCCTAAGAATTTGCAACTCGTAATCAAAATTGTAGAACACGATCAACTTAGGGTGAAACTTCATAATGAACCGCACATTATCCAAACGACTAGGATCAGTATTGACAATGGTTCTAACTAGCCGAAATAGCTCACTAGCATCCTTAATCGGACGATCTTCATATACATGCCAACGATTCTTGACAACGAAATCCACAAGCTCCTTGTCGTATCCCACTGGCACGAAGTTGATGATCCGCTCCGTGTGCTTCACATAGGGCATCTCTACCAAGATCTCATTACGAAGTCGCTCGAGCTTAGACTCGCCTAGGTATCCCGTAACAATTGGGAACTTCACGTACGGCGCATAGATGACGTGTTGGCGCTTGAAATCGGTGATGTTCTTGTACCACCCGTTGGCAATGAAGACAGGGGCATAATCCAGCCATGTATCCCCCGGAGTCGCGCTCAGTAATATCCAGTGATTCTTCTTGACCAGCTTCAAGAAATTCTTGACCCATGCTCCACTCCCCACCAGTCTCTGCTCATCGAAGATGAAGAACGCGTTCTCAATATCTAGGTAGTTCCCGATGTTGTTCCAGGAGTCGACAGTCATACATCCGGCAACAGAAGCATCGTAACTGTCACCAACACCAAATTTGGCTGCTTCGCCCTGCCACTCGAGGCTATCTCTTTTCTTGGCAGTGGTAATAATATATAGATCTCGATGTGACTCACGCTCACAATAATACGCCAGAGAAACGGCGGACTTTCCAGCACCGACACCTCCATACAAGATCTTCCCATTACTGAGGAACTGCAGGGCTTCCTTCTGATGTGGCATCAGCTCGAGAACGATCTCGGGTGGCTCCAATAAACATGCGTCCATATCACCTCCTCAAAAATATATAAAGTCGGAAAAAAGGAGAAACCTTGTTAGGTCTCTCCAATCTCTTAAGCACTTTTCTCAGCAAAACCTTCGGGATAGTAGTACTCCTGGGGGTCAATGCCCTTGGTTTCCAAGAACTTGTAGAACGCATTCTTGTTACTCTGCTGCAGTGCAATCGCCGCAACGGCGACAGCACCAACCGCATAAGTAACCTTGTTGCGAACAACGTGGTTCTTGACCTTGATGGCCTTGTCCTTGATGTAATTCATCTCGAATCCTTTTGTTGATTATGTCTCACTATAATCAATGTAGAAGCTGCGAGAGAAAAAAGGAGAACACATGTTACTGTGCTCTCCCTTCATTCAACTTGAGATTTGCTTGTTGACTTCATGCTGAACTGCTGCGTCAAACACGACCTTGGTAGCAAGGATCGCTGCACCGACCACCAGGACCTGCTTTGCAGTACGCTTGGTAACGTACCACATAACTTTCCTGTTGTATCGGGCAACTTCCTTGTTTGCCTTGTCCATGTTGTTGACGGGCGTTTCAATAATCTTCATTATCAATCACTCCTCGTTAGTTGGATCTCATTATAATCCATGTAGATCCTGCGAGGATATTAGCCGTATGTGAACCAAACAAGGTCGCCTTCAGCATTATATGCCCTAGCAAGGCGAGTTAGTGGTCCAAACGAATCAGTTTCGCCCGGCAACCACTTAATATCGGTGTATCCGAGCGCTTCCAGCTGAGGGTTGATAATATTAATCTCTTCTTGGACATAATTCTCACCGTATGTGAGACCCTCGAGGCTTATAATTGTAGTAAGAGGAATGTAGTATGGGCCTTCGAAAATATTGTTATGCGTCATAATGTGTGTGGCAATCCTAGCGTTGGCGGTTGTGTAACCGGCGGTGTCGTCGGCACAATTGGTGACGTTGTAGATGGTGTGGACGTCGTTGTTGCAGGCGGTGGCAACTCACACACGGCTGTGACTTCGGTCGCTGCGCCTGAGAACACTCCGTCCGGTCCAAGTTGTACGAAAACATCGATCTCGGTGGCGACAACAGTGACTCGACCAGTACCACTAATGACTTCTCCAGCAACTGCCTCGACGTCTGGAATAACCACTTCAGTCGTGCCACCCCTGAGGATGATGTTTGAACCTGGATGTACCGAATCATTGTTAGCTCCAATAATAGTTACGTCGCAGACTTGGCCAATGAATTCGTCCGGAACATCTATGACAGCTACCTGATGTTCAGAACCTGGCTCACCACGAATAGTCTCTTCAATAAATACGGGGGGTAATCCAACTTGTTGAGCATCGGCGGAAGTCAACGTGAATGCGTATATGAGAAAACCTACCGATGCAGCAATGATGACAGCGATGACTAACGCCAATGCCCGCTTCATCAGTAAATCTTAATCGTGATTAGAACGGCACAAACAGCGGTAACAATGTTGGCTACGGTGTTGATAGTGATCCGTTCCATTGTTCCTCCCCTAAGATTGAGAAAAATAGGAAGTGGGCCAGCGGTCTTGACGGTTCGAGAGAAACCAATCAACACTTAGCCCACCACCCATGTCCACTCGTGGCCACGCCTTGCATACGTGGCGCTTGCTCCGAATCCGCAAGTTAGATCCGGGTTGCTTCAGGCCCATTGGGGTATGCCCTCCGGTTTAACAACGAGTGCGGTTTTTTGTTTACCCGAACATCGGCTGATCACGACCGATGCGTTCTGTGTAGCCTTCACAGTCAACCCAGGGCGGTCTGACAAATATTCACGCAAAGCGGCAACTAAACGTGAATACCCACAGACAGTAAGACTTCTACTTTGAGGAGGTGCGAGCTCTCCAGCACACACCTGGGTAGTGGTCTTAGCGCCCTGACGCTCTAAGCCTAATGCGGTTTAACGTCGCTTAGTCGACGGCCGATGACCGCTATCAAGTTTGAGAATCCAAACACCCGCCGCTGCACAAAACAGAAGCGCTATAGAAAGTATGATTATAACTAAGCGGTTCATTATTCTCCTATGTTAGTTGACAACAAAATACGGGGTGGTCTGACCCAGACATACAGGTTCGGGCGGCTTGCCAATATGTCCTGCAGACAGTAAGAGCTCCACAAGGCTAGGGCGGGCTGCCCACCTTGCAGTACCTTAGCACCCCTAAGTTTATTTGCGTGTATCAGCGTTAACGTTAGGAACAAAATAAAGATAAGTGTACATGCGATCGTTGCGATCCACCACCACTTATCCATCGGTTCCATGATTCTCCGAAAAAGAAAATGAGAACTACCAAACAGCGCCGCCCATTCGGTTATACGTCCCTGTATACCAGCAGGATGAGTCTCCGCTGGCAATACATCCATGTATTAACCTTATGTTTCACTATTTAGTAGTTCTCATTATAACCCGTGTAAAACTCGCGACCTACTGGCCTTTCTTATCCATGAACTCCAGCCAAGGCCTAATGCTATCGTCTTCTTCAATGAACTGTTCCCGGAAAACTCGACGGGAATAACAACGAACGTTCTGACCCATCTTCGTCATGTAGAAACCGGTGTACACTTTTTCAAGATTGGGGACAACTCGAGGATCTACCAAGATGTACTTAGTACCGTCACCCACATCACGAAGTTCACCGATATACTTTGATACCTCTTCAATATTCTGCGCTGTAATCTCCACTCCTTTTACAGTGAAAGGCTTACGAACAAACGTTGTAAATTCCATGGATGATCCCTGTTCGTTTTTTCGGCGGGTTCTTACTTCAAGCTTTTGCCGGGGGGTTCTCATTAATAGAGTACTTTCGTTCTAGGGCGTCCTCTTCGATCGTGACAAATAGTGACTGGAGATATGCTTTAGTACCCGTCTTACCATTGACATTCCAATCATAACCACGCGCAATAAGATCAGCGCTCTTGATATCAGCATAATCCAGAACTTCAACACTGTCTTCATCAAGCTGAGTACGACTCGTGGAAGTAAGCAATACCACGCGAGGAGGGCGGTTTTTAAAGTTAACGGCGACTGAGACGTAGGCAGTGTCTTCGTCTCCTTCTTCTCGGGCTTCAAGATAACGTACGTTCCAGCCGTCGGCGAGCATTTGCTCAGCAATTTCCTTCGGGAGAATAACTGAAAAATTACGATCTCCTTCACGATTAAACTGTCCTTCTTTACCAGCAAAATTACGGAAAATGATCGGAGCGTCTTCTACCATAAACGTCTTTGCCTGATCAACCATTCTTAATCACCTTATCGTCTGCCCAATTTGGATCATGATCTGGATGCTGCAAAGCAACATGCTTTTTAACAGCCTCCAAAGAAGGATATGTTCGTCCCTTGTGGCAAGAGCGTGGACAGTAGTACACTTTTACTTCAGCCATCACACCTCCTTCACTAATTCTTCATATGGAACAAACTTCTCAATAGCCTTCAGAGCGTCATTCTTTAAGCCATCGAAGTAATCCATATCAGTGAAGAGTTCGTCGATCTCATCTCTGTACTTGGCAATATCCCGTTCCACCCACAAGAAATCTTTGGTACCACTTACATGATACTTCTTATCGCCATCTACTCGCCACAAGACTCCACCATCGTAGCGAACAGGCATGAAGCTTCCTGTCTGTCCAACATGTCTCATGTCCTTGACATCTTCTGCTCCATGCATATCAAGATACATGCGACCCTTAGTTACGTTCTTAGTCTCGCACAAGTCGTCGAACTCTAGCGGTTCTTTGGAAAATAGCTCTTTATAGACAAACGGATGTTGGAACTGTGCACCAACAGCAGTCCAGCCGCTATCGCTACGAGCAACATATACTGCATCGTTAATGAGACAGAACTTCTCGTATGTGGTTTCATGCTCGAAGACATACCCGTACTCCTCTCCTAATTCACAAATAAATCTGATGAGCTCTGGCGTAGCTCCGGGAATCTTAATAGAGTCTGTCTTAATATGAACTACCTGAAAGCCCTCGTCTTGTACTGCGTGCTTCAGATCAATCATGAACAAAGCACCACGTTTAGCTACGACGTTGTCCTTGTTGCGATTGTCTTTGAACATGTTCTCAAAACGAGCACTGGTAAGACCGTACACAATGTTGATCACGATCTTCAAAGCGTAGGCAAGTTGGTCGCCGGCATCCGGATCATTCTCAGCATTGATAAGAAATGGCGCAATCTTACCGTCTAGACAGGCTCGAGCTCGGTCGTAATCGCGATTCTTGATAGCAATACGAGCGTCAACCAAGTCACTATAGTTCCGGGTGTAAGGGCCAAATAGATTGAGTTGCTCGATACTGGACGGATGCATAGAAACCACATCAAGTACCACCACGTCAGTGTAGTATCCTGGTTCTGAGTATACGTATCCACCTTCGCCAGTAACTTCGTCACAATATGTGCTTTGCTTCCCATCAAATACGTATCCTGGGAACTGTTCACTTAGATCCGTGTACTGGAATTTCTTTTGCGGATGTTTATCCTCGCCAAAGATAATCTTGGCTGTGTGTTGCTGAGTAGTATGATTAATAGATAGTCCAGACAATTCAGATAGAATTTGCCTAGCCACGAAGTCTTGTTCTCGGGCTTCGAATACAGCTTCAGTAGAAATAACATCATTAACACAATATTCCTCCACTTTCGACCATACTCCCTCAGGCACTGGCTCGTCCCAAGGAAGATCTAGTTCTTGGTGATGAAGTCCAAGTTCGATCTGAAACTTCTTCAGACCTTGTTTCTTGGAACTAAAATCGAAAATATCAGCATAAGACAAGTTGTACGCTTCACCAAACATTGCACTATTATTGCCTTTTGGATTCTTAATGATTCGTTGACTCAAATCAAATAACTCTTCGAGAGTATAACCAAGATATCTTGCATATAATATATGGTTGTCGTATCTACGGTTATTGAACCCAACAAGTCTCTGCCCAAAAAGAGGCTCGAGCTCCTCTGCCGTAGGATTGATCATACGAACAACTATCCCAGAGCCTTGTGTCTTCCAACACACAATGAACAAGTTGGGATACACTTCCACATCGAAGAACAATAGTGCTTTGTTTTCAACATGTTCTGGTTCTGGCATCTCATTTTTGCCAACGAATTTCATAGTCTGCACAAGTTTGATACAAGCGGTTGCTTGATTAGTACTGTTTGCTGCAAACGTTAGGATTACTGGGCGAAGATCTCGAACATCATAAGCAAGTCCAATCTCATAGGCATCCTCTAGAATATGATGAATGAAATCAATTGATGGCTTCGTGCCAGGGTGAATTTCCTTCCGTAGATTCCTCTCAATGAGTTCCCTAAGACCTTTCTCACTCTGAATACTCTTACTCTCGATCATCTTCTTCTCTTTCTTAGGCAATCCCCCGTTGAGCGTCATGATATCGAGATTATTACATTTAGTGAGTTTCCTCCGAAGAGAACTATCACCCAAGAGAGTTTTTACTTCGACGCCAGTCTCAATCATAGAACCAAGCTCATGCACATCACCGCTGTAAATATAGTGCAGGTGTATGCCTTTGCCGCTTTTACTTAATTCTGTATACGTTGGCGGAAATTTTGACGCAGCCTCGATGTTCTTTGTGAGATCTTTTTCGCCGTTATCGTCGACCAAATCGAAATCAATTACGATATGTTGTTCTGGAATCTTTACGTAATGTAGATCAGTAACATCAATGTCCTGCAGCGTAGTTGTTACTTGATCCCACTTTTTACTCGGATATCCACTATCCGTTGTCCCCTGTGCTGGTTGATGAGCGTACGCAGTATTGAAGGCAGAGTCATGATAAACAGGAATGTAGTCATCCAGTTCAATGACGTAGGAGGTGTCCGGTACGAAGGGGATCGGACCTTGCTCGGGCAAGCCTTTGAAACCAATGTATACACTCCTGTATTCTTTGTCTCCCATAAAATAACGGTCCTTGAAGTCTTCAAAGTAACTACTCAGTTCATCTCGAACTTCGTGATACTGAAGCCGCTTAATGATGTTTGCTTCTTCACAATACTGCTTGTAAAGTTCCCAAACACGCTTAAGCTGAATCGCTTCTGTGGACTTGAAAATATCAAAGTGAGCTTCTACAAAGTTGTAGAAAGTGTCCGTCAGCATCATCATCTTCGTGGGAATATAGTTCTCGTAGTAATACTTTCCCATTTTTCGATAACGTTCTAGACACTTGTATGCAATCTGCCCAAGTTCAAAGTTGATGTTTTCAGTTAGAATATGGTATCGTCCTGGCTCAATCTTCACACCAGTTGGGTGAACATCAATCAACCGTCGAGTATTACCTGCTTTTGCGTCTGTGATCTTTACTGGCTTGTTGGTACCAATGATCAAGAACGCATTTGGTCGTATCGTATATGCAGACCTATACTTGATGTTGATTGTCATTGAGTCATGTCCCACAATCGAATTCAACTTCGTGTTGTCTTCGACTCGAGACAAATCCCCATCGTGTTGAATAGCAACCAAAGGATTGCTCTCAAACGACTCCATAGAAAATGGACTGTGATTACTAGTGAGTGCTTTTGCTTCAAAGGTTGCTACATAGCCAGTAAACAATTTCTCGATAATATCGATGACTGTTGACTTACCAGTAGCTGGCGGTCCATAGAATACTAGAAACTTCTGAATCCATTTGGAATCACCAGCGACAATAGCGCCAATAGCCCATTCAATTTTATCGCGCTCTGTAGGAGAATATAGAACATTAAGTAGCTCATCCCATGCATCGGTCTTACCGTTCTGTAACGAATATGGTAGACGTTTGCTGACAAAGTCTTTCTTCTTTACTTCCGTATTGGCAAAGGTAATGTTCTCATCCAATGGATGATAGTTACCCTTCTCCGGAAGGTTTCGAATATACCTGTTAAATCGTTCCCAACTACCTGAACTGAAGTTCCTAGTCAACAACGGTTCGATGGTTTGTCCTGCTTTTCTAGCTTCATCGACATAAGCATAAAGATCAGCATCTACAAACTTCTGTACATCGAACTCACTTGTCGACCACATTCCTGACGCTTCATCCCATACTGCATAAAATGAACCGCCTCTGATCATCAAGTCGTCAAAATGATCAACAACCCAGTCGGGGTACGCTTGTGCTAAACCTCTGGCTTCTCTAGTTCTTATCTTATAGAAATCCACGTCCCCTCCCTTCATGGAAGATGATCTTTATCTACAAGATAATCACAGAATTGATACCAGATTTCAACCTTAGTTTGATCTAGATGATCAGGTGGCAGATTATTTATAGGGAACATACCCCCTAGACCGTCTTCATCATAAGTTCTCCAGATAAACTGATACAAGATCTCATCGATCTCTTCTGGATCAATATCTGAACCATCGTTAAATTCGTTCAAGCCAAGATTATTCAAGAATTCCCAAAACCATTCATGAGCAGGAATATCGGTTTGGAATTCAGCTCGTCTAGCAAATGCGATAAACATTTCGAGAACAGAACATGGAATTAATGTTCTCCACTCTACATCATCTGGAATATCCGCTTGAAGGATGAATTCTTTTCTTAGTTCTTTTCCATCTTCGGCTCTGTTATCATCTCCGGATATAAGCCACACAAATTCTGTTTTGTGCATCTTCTTAAGTAGTTCCCAGTACGTAGATGAAGGAAGATAACTATCTGGGTTTACAACCTTCGCACAGAGCCAATTGAAATATAGGTTTTCAAGCGGCTCGCTCATGAGTTACTCTTCTCTGAATTTACGAACGGAATGCTTGAAGTCTTCGTGATTTAACTCATCCTCAAGCTGCCCACCAAGCACCTCAACCTGAAAATATCCATGGTCGAGGAGAACTTCGAAGTCAGCCTTTAGATCATCGTTTCGAACATAAACAATGTTTGGGTCTTGAGATCCACGTCCAAACTCAAGTTCCCCTACCAGTTTATGGTGATTATAAATGGGAGTATCATCAGTATCACAAAGAACGTTATCAGCCAGATAATACTGAAGTGTGGTTTGGCTGTGATCTGGTTCGTTGAGAAAAAACTCATCCCTATGGATGGTATAAGGAACGCCTGGTCGGCGCTTCTTTACTTCTTCCTCTTCGTTCCAATCGTCCTCAATACCTGAAAATATGTTGTTTGGTTCTTGAGCACTAGCAGTAGGATGTACTGCCATTGACCTTAGTTCTTCTGCTTGCCTTTCTAGAAAGTTCGTTCCTTCGTCTCTAAACTTCTTTACAACATGTCCTGCTTGTTGAAATAAGCCATTCATCTTTTCCTGATCCTCATCCAACTTGAATTGAAGCTGGACAACATCCGATTCAAATTTATCCGTGGTGTTCTCTAGCTTCTTGACTAGCTTTTCTAACCTCTTGTATCGGTATGAGCTAAACAAACATCCTACACCCACACCGACCCCAAAGGAGACAACTCCAACTGCTGATGGAATCGTCCATTGCGGTTTCCATTGCAATCGCATCATCCTCCCTTCTTATCAAGTTTGTCGTAGATGACGCCATCAACATTGAAGTCGAGCAGAATTGAACGTTCGCCGCCGTTCACAAAACGTGAATTATATGCATTATAGATATTAAAGTCAACATAATTATCACCAGAACCGTCATTGTTTCTAAACCAACCAACAACAGCGCCGGCACCACTTCGTTCGATCCCCAACATGTCATACACTTCGTTGAGAAATAAATGCCCCCTGGCGATGAGGAGATTGTTGGCATAATTTTGCTGACACTGAATGAAGAGTTGATTTACTTCTGGTTCTCTTCGCCATTCTTTGGACCATTCATCAAAGAATCGTGCATACGGAGACATCTTATTAGGATCAACTATCTTGAATTCTTCTTTATTGTGTATCTCTGTCTTTGCTCCGTGATATAGATCGAGCTCTTTCTCTTCGCCAAGCTCTTCCCGCACACGATCTCTGTAATTATTAAATGCTTCTTGTACTGCTGCATAAGCAGCCATCAATGCTGTATTACGCTTAGTGAGTTCAAGATGTGATTTAGTGAGCATAGCAATTGAGCCTACGCCAATAAGAACTGCTGGCCCATACAGCTTTACAATCTTGATCGTGCCTTTGGTATATACATAACTTGCGTCTTTTGCGTATTCGTTCTCAGAATATGCAGTAAGACCAGTCTTGTCTGAAGTCTCTTTTAACGTCTTCACACTCTTGACATCATTATGAATCTCATCAAGAGTAGCAGAAAGCTTCAATGTTGCCCGACAAGCAAGAACGGTACTAGTGACGACCCCAACAACACCAGCAACGAACAGAATATGCGGAGAATTCTTCTTAAGAATTAATGTTTGCCGACCAAAATTCCTTGTCAATGCAACCGGTAATGCCATTAGATCTCCTCCAACTCCGGAAGCTCAATCAAGAATCCATCACGCACTTGACGAATTTCTACATTATTCAAAAATGTCCAGCCCCATTTATTGTCAATAGGAGAACTGTTCAATCCAAGAAGAACATACAGGTCAGACAAAGAAGCGGCATCATACTTGTCGATAATATCGATCATGCGTTCTACGACAAGCTCAGCTTCTTCTCTTGAGATTAGAATAACGTCATTGAAATGATGCCTGTTCGCTCGCTGCAAACGAGGTTGATCAGGCAAATATGCTTGTTGTCTTGGGTCTCGTGGATCTACTGGACGTTGTTGCATTAGTGGATTATTGTATTGGACTCGAGTTATAGGACCATAGCCTGTAGGGCGTCGTCGATACCCAGATACCTCGCCGTATACGACACGTTCTGCGCCCTTAGTAACTGAATCAACTAGTAAATTTCTAAATGCTGGAAGAAGTACATCAGACGCAACATACCTCATGGCCAATTTGAAATCGCCACCAAAGAAAATATCCTTAAACTTACGGCCAATTCCCGGAGGCTTCTGAATAACTACTCCTGTAACAACCTTCTCTAGCTTCTTGTCTTCTTTCTTCTGCTTCTTTTCAGATTTCTCTTTGTCTTTATTGGTATTGCCTTGATAATCCAAGATTACTCCTTAACTTGCGGGTGGAAGCGGAGGTGTAACATTCAATGCTTTTAGATCTTTCTCACCTTGCGCAATAGCTTCCTGCATATCCTTCGGCGTGATACCCTTAATGAAGTCAGCAGCTGCCTGTTCATTAGTCATGAGTTCCATAAACAACGCATCATACGCAAGAATTTGAATGAATTCTTCTCGAATCGCATTACTCTTAATGAATCTGTTACCATCCCTAACACCATACGATGAAAGGATGATGTTCTTGATTTCATCAACGACGGCTTTAATATCCTTCGTTTCGATAATTCGTTGAATAGATTTTTCCAATCCTCCGGTAACACCAAACTGAAGATCAATGATCTCGGTTTTGGTCAAATTGAAGTAGAATGACTCAGTGACTGTTTCACCATCAACGTTCTCGTAGGTGATATCACGCTTAAGCATTCGTCGTCCTTTTTGTCGGAGAAAAAGAAAGAGCCCTTGTTCAGGACTCTTCCTTCTTTGCTAACCTTCCTCGACCAGATCATACTGCCTGTTACGATATGCTTCGAGAGCGGCATCGTACAGCCGTTCTGCAAGCAGGCCAGTACCGAACACCACTACTGCGGCGAACATGTACTTACCAAACTTGTGAATGAACGGAGTAGTCGGCTCCGTCTCAACGATCTCAATGACGTTGTCTGACATTACATTCCTTTCGGGTAGGTTCTCTCATTATAATCAATGTAAAATTTGCGATTACAGCGGTACATAGTAATTGTAATCAAACGCCAGACAAGGACGTTCGTCTTCAGTAAGTACGGCTGTGAATTGCAATTCCATTAATCTATCGGATTTCCAACCAACATTTGACGAGGATGCGGTTGGGTTAATACCTATCATGTAATAGAAATCATCAAATGTAGCATAATCGTGCGTCAATACTCGCTTATTGAGCAAATTCTCTGCTTTACGTAGTTTATCTGCATCACTTGTGAAATATCGTCCTGTGTACATCTCCATACACAGGACATTACCTGGACCAGTTACGAGAACCTCCTGTGACGGAGGAGGATTCTCTTTTACTCTATCGGCTGCCACTTTATCTCGAATGGATTGGTCTTTACGTGCACCAAACTCTTCGATGACCTTATCTCTATAATCAGAATATACCTGTTGGGATACTGTGAGTGCAGTTTGAGCTGCAATTGTCTTGTTGGTTGCAAATCGATTTGCGCAGACGATACAAGTGATTGTAGATGCTGCCGAAACGGCTGATGGAATATAAAGCTTCCAGACAAGTTTCGTCCGTTCGATTAAGCGTTCCTTAGGATCAGCATGTGTTCCAGTAGCATCTTCGTCTAATCTAATGATCTCTGCTGCCTCGAATGATGCTTTTCCTACCAAATATGCTGTAACAAGCGTACCCAAACCTGCTACACCTGACAAAATAAGAGGAGAATGGTGCTTTGCATTCCTGCGTAACAGTCTACCGATATCGCCTATGTTCATTAATCAGCTCCTAGGCTTACTCTTTCAAAATGCAAACCATCAACGTCTGGAAACTTACCTCTAAGATGTCCAGACAAGAGGCCTTCACAAATATCAAACGCTTGTGCAGCTTCTCTTTGCGAGAAGAAAATACGCTTTGTTTCCAAGTTTCGAACTGGCCATCCAGGATGCCCACGTCCTTCTCTATCCAAAACAGTTGTTACATTTATGGTTTGTTTGTTAGAGAAAATAAGAGAAG
>Ga0105092_10000814_pt1 | contig 16572 bp, 11 predicted proteins | sample PPLLak2March2015_FD_87021 | JGI IMG/M metagenome (GOLD analysis project Ga0105092, IMG submission 87021) | Freshwater sediment microbial communities from Prairie Pothole Lake near Jamestown, North Dakota, USA - PPLs Lake P7 Core (1) Depth... | ecosystem: Environmental > Aquatic > Freshwater >... | reverse complement strand
CCGCCTGCACTGGGGCAAGGGGCGTCCCGCCCCGTCCGCGCTGTCGGCACCATCGGCCTGGCGAGAGGCGCGGGCGGGGCGGGACGCCCCTTGCCCCAGTGCAGGCGAGACGCCTGCGCTCCCAGGGGACGCCCCCACTCTCGCTTCTTATTTGAGCGCTTATGCCCCCTTGGGGTCGCGCAGCAAAGCCCTTGGTGTACGCAATCGGTGGAACCACGAACACGGACCGACCTCAAGTTCCGTCCGTGTTCGTCCGTGTGAGTCCGTGCGCCTCCAGCAACGCGTCCACCTCGGCGTAGCCCGACGGGAATTGTACCCCCGTCACCGGAGCGCCCGCCTCCAGAAGCGCCCGGACCGACTCGGGTGACCGCAGATGGGTCCAGTAGGAGTCCACGCAGGCACGAACGGCGAGCGCCAACGGTGTGCGCCCTTTGCCGTCCGGCCGATCGACCTGTGCACCCCGTTCGATGAGGAGCTTGACCGTGGCATGCCGGGCCCGCCATGCAGCCACGTGAAGAGCGGTGCTGTTTTTGGCGATGCCCCAGTAGAAATCCTCCTCCTGAGAGGGAGCCTCGATATCGACGCCCAGGTCCAGAAGATGCCGGACTCCTTCCGTATTCCCGTTGCCGGCGAATTGGGCCAATACTCTGCCACCTTCGGCCTGCAGCTGGCTCACCACGGCCGGATCCCGCCCGGCTATCGAACGCACGGCCGCTTCATCCTTTCTGGCGCACGCGGCCATCAGGCTCCCACTGCCCTGGAGCTCGATCGGAATGCCTCGCCGCTCGAACAACTCGAGCACGTCATCCCTTCCTCTCTCCGCCGCCAGCCAGACCGACGACTTTCCTGCTCCCGACCGGTAAACCTCCGGGTGAGTTCCAGGAACCGTCGCATCCGCTCCATGGTCGAGCAACAGTTCGACGATTTTCAGGCGGTTGTCGCTCAGGAGAGCATTGTGAAGCGCCGTTTTACCCCAACGAGTCAACTGATTCGGATCGGTGCCGTGTTCGAGCAGCATTTTGATTCCGTCGTAGTCGTGCCAATCGGTCTTCCGTAGCAACATCCTCGCGAGACTCGCCGCCGTAAGTTTTCCGCTCTCCAGCAGGATCTTCAAAGCCGCGTTGTCCCAGGTTTCCGGTGTGTGGTAGACCACCTCCTCGTTGTTTGGATCCGCGCCGCGCTGGACCAGGATGCGCGTCAATTCCGCATCATGCGCGATTCCCGCCGCCCCGTAAAGAACGCTCTCGTACTCTGGCTCGGGCACGTGCTCGTGCGAAAAGAATCCGCTGTTCGGGTTCGCTCCCGCGTCAAGGAGAGCCTGAGCAGCGCGCACGAAACCAGCCGAACGCTGGCGGTCGAGCCGAAGGTATTTCGAAAAACAGAGATGGGTGAGCGGATCCCAGCCGTGGGGCCCACCCTTCGCCGTCGCCTTTGCCGGGTCCGCCGTCACGAAGGACCGGACGGCAGCATCGTCGCCCAGAATCGCCGCTACATGGACCGTGCTCGTCTTGATTTCCGGGTGGGCCGCCAGAATACCTTCCGCGTCTTCCAAGGTTCCGGCCAGGTGGTGCGAATCCGGGGGCACGCAGGCCGCCCGAATGAATTCCGCGAGCGGATCGTGAGTTGCCACAGTGGGTAATCCTCCTGGTGCTGATGAGTGTTAGAGCCAGAGTAACACGGCGTCCCCCGGAATCCCGTTAATCCTGCCTGGAAGGTTCGATATCCGATATCCCCTACACCCCTCCGCCCCTTTGCCCCTTTGCCCCTTTGCCCCTTGAATTCTTTGACTCCCGCGCAGCTCTGGAATACCATCCGCTTTGAATCGCTTGGCATTTTCAAGCAGAAGGAGAGCGGCAATCATGAAACGACGGGAATTTCTGAAATCGGTGGCGGGGACGGGTGCCGGATTGGTGATTTTGCCCAGCGGCGCGCGGGCGGGACAAACGGCCCCGAGCAACAAGCTGAACGTCGCGCTGATCGGGGTATGGGGGCGCGGGCTGGCGCACCAAGAGGCGATTTCGAGCGAAAATGTCGTCGCGCTGTGTGACATCGACGAAAACCATCTCGATGAGGCTGCGGTCAAATTCCCGAAGGCTACAAAGTACGTCGACTGGCGCAAGTGTCTGGATCAGAAAGGTCTGGATGCCGTCATTTGCTGCAGCCCGGATCACACGCATGCCTTCGTAGCCACTTCGGCCATGAGACGGGGCCTCCACATTTTCTGTGAGAAACCGCTAGGGAATACCGTCGAAGAAGTCCGGATGGTTCGGCAAGTCTACAAGGAGAACCGGAACAAGCTGGCGACGCAGGTCGGCACCCAGCGCCACGCGAACGTGAACTTCAACCGTGTGCGCGAGCTGATCAGAGATGGCGCGGTCGGCGAACTCCGCCATGTCTATGCATGGGGTAATCGCAAGATTCCCAAGCCCGGGTACCTGCCCGCCTCCGGCACTCCCCCCTCGACTCTCCACTACGACCTGTGGTTAGGCCCGTCGCCCTTCCATCCGTATAACCCGGAGTATTTTTCGGGGCGGCCGGGAGCGAATTGCCTGAATTGGAATATGTATTGGGATTTCGGGACCGGCCAGATCGGAGATATGGGGAGCCACACCATGGATCTGGCGTGGAACGCCATTGACGCCAGCCTTCCGACGTCCGCGGAGGGAAAGGGCGATCCCTTTAATCCTGAGGTTACTCCGGTCCAGTTCCAGGCGACATTTGAACATCCTGCCAACGACTGGCGCCCCGCTATCGGGGTGAGCTGGTATCAAGGTGGAGCGATGCCTGGTTCTCCCAAGCCCTCTATCGACCTGAGTAAGATCGGTCACGGAGTTATGTTCAAGGGCACCAAGGGCTTTCTCATCGCAGATTTCGACTCTCGGATACTGCTTCCGTTTGGCGACCAGGCAGACATGACGTACTACAACCGGCGGGCTGCCGATGCCATCATCCCGCCGATGGGCCACTTCCAGAAGGAATGGTCGGCGGCCTGCAAAGGGAACTTGAAAACCTCGTGCGATTTCGAATACGGCGGCACGGCGATGGAGCAAATGCTCCTCGGCCTGGTGGCTTATCGAGTCGGCCAGAAAATCGAGTATGACGGAGTGAACGGCCGGATAACCAACAACGAGGAAGCGAACCGCCTGCTGCGGAAAGAGTATCGCGAAGGCTGGAAGTTTGACAGCTAGGTGGGGGTGCCGGTTTTTCTATCCACGAATTACACGAATTACACGAATTAACCCGGGTTAATTCGTGTAATTCGTGTAATTCGTGGATAGAAAAACCGGCGCCTAGGCAAGGTGCTCACCACCCCGCAAACCGGTCTGTTGCGGCCACAAGGGCGCGGCAATTGGCCGGCTCGAAGGCGTTGTGGCCGGCGTCGGGGCTGATGATCAACTCCGCTTCCGGCCAGGCGCGGTGCAAGGCCCAGGCGCTCACCATCGGGCAGACAACATCATACCGGCCCTGGACAATCACCCCCGGTATATGCCGAATTCTTCCCGCATCCCGAAGCAGCTGCCCGTCAACTTCAAAGAAGCCTTTATTCACGAAGTAGTGCGCCTCGATTCGAGAAAAAGTCACCGCAAACTCGTCCTCTTCGTATTCGGCGGTGAATTCCGGGTCAGGGAGAAGCTTCGACGTTGCACCCTCCCATTTGCTCCAGATCTTCGCGGCTTCCAGGCGCACGGCCGGGTCGTCACTGTTTAGCCGGCGCTGGTAAGCCTGCAGCATGTCCCCGCGCTCATCCTCAGGAATGTGAGCAAGAAACGGCTCCCAAGCATCGGGGAACAGGATGGACGCCCCACCCGCCTGGTAGGACCACTTGATCTCCTCCTCGCGCAGCAGGAAGATCCCGCGCAAAACCAGCTCAGTGACCCGCTCCGGGTGAGTTTCAGAATATGCCAAAGCCAGCGTAGAACCCCACGAACCGCCGAAAACCTGCCATTTCTCGATTCCGAGTGAATCGCGCAGCTTCTCGATGTCGGCGACGAGGTCCCAAGTCGTATTCGCCTCCAGGCTGCCGACCGGAGTGCTTTGCCCGCAGCCTCGCTGGTCGAAATTCACAATCCGGTATTTCTCCGGATGGAAGAAGCGGCGCTGGCTGGGATCGGAATGCGCCCCCGGACCGCCATGAAGGAAGACAACGGGCTTGCCGGAAGGATTGCCGCTCTCTTCGAAATACAGTTCGTGGATATCCGAAACCCGGAGTTTCCCGGTTCGGAACGGTTCGATTGGTGGATACGTCCAGTTAATCGGATCCTTCATGAGGCGTGACATGTGAACCTCCAAGGGTTTACCTACGCCGGAACCAGGGAATGGATCTGTTCCTTCCCATAGGCGGGGGGTCCGCACCTCCTTGTCCCCAGCCGGGAGAATGATAACAAATCCGGTGCAGTGAAAGGACCTCAAGGATTTCAAAGACCTCAACGACGGCGGGTGAGGTTGTGATCCTTGAGTCTTGGTCTTTTGACAACCAAAAGGACATGTTATCCTCAAGGCGCGCCGCGTCGCGCTTTGCTTTGCCTTTTTGAGCCCGGGAGGGAAAAACTCGTGAGTAGAATTCAACTGGGTTCCGTCGATTACATCATCCTGCTCGTTTATTTCGTATTTGTCCTTGGCATTGGATGGGCTCTCAAACGCTACATGAAGACGAGCTCGGACTTCTTCCTGTCCGGCCGCTCCATCCCGGCCTGGATTGCCGGCCTGGCCTTCCTGTCGGCCAATCTCGGGGCCCAGGAAGTGATAGGAATGGCGGCGTCGGGCGCGAAGTACGGGATCGCGACCAGTCATTTCTACTGGGTCGGCGCTATTCCGGCAATGGTGTTTGTCGGGATCTTCATGATGCCGTTCTATTACGGCTCGCGGGCCCGGTCGGTCCCCGAATACCTGAAACTGCGCTTTGACGAAAAGACGCGCGCGCTGAATGCCATATCCTTCGCGACCATGACCGTCTTTTCGTCCGGGATTTCGATGTACGCGCTGGCGAAGCTGTTCGGCTTGCTCCTCGGCTGGGATTTCAACTTCAGCATCTGGGTTTCCGCCATCATCGTTCTGCTTTATATCGTCCTCGGTGGCCTGACCTCGGCGATTTACAATGAGGTACTGCAATTCTTTCTGATCGTGCTGGGGTTCATCCCTCTCGTCTTCCTCGGCCTGAGAGACGTGGGCGGATGGAACGGCCTGACAGAGCGCCTGAGCCAGGTCGCGACTCAGCGGGGCTTCGCGCCAGGCGCCTGGACCGAATCCTGGTCACATATGGGCAGCACCTCGACGAACCCGATGGGAGTCGAATGGTTCGGCATGGTCATGGGTCTGGGCTTCGTCCTTTCGTTCGGGTACTGGTGTACGGACTTTCTGGTGGTCCAGCGCGCCATGGCGGCCGATTCGATGGCAGCAGCGCGCCGCACGCCCCTGATTGCGGCAGTCCCGAAGATGTTGTTCCCCTTCCTGGTCATTCTCCCCGGCATGATCGCAATGGCCTTGACCTTGGGCGATGGGCGGGCCAAGCTTCCCTTGAAACCCGACGGGAGCATGGATTTCGACATGGCCATCCCGGTCATGCTCGGTACTTACTTCCCATCGGGACTGCTCGGCTTGGGGCTCACGGCGTTGATGGCATCGTTTATGTCCGGCATGGCCGGCAATGTCACCGCGTTCAATACCGTTTGGACGTATGACATTTACCAAAGCTACATAAAAAAGGACGCCTCGGATTCGCATTATCTGTGGATCGGGAGGGCAACCACGGTCGCCGGCATTCTGCTCAGCATCGGGACGGCGTATCTCGCCAGCCGCTTCAACAACATCATGGACTTCCTCCAGCTGGTGTTTGCCTTTGTGAACGCGCCGCTGTTCGCCACGTTCCTGCTAGGCATGTTCTGGAAGCGGGCGACGGGCCACGGCGCCTTTGGGGGGCTTCTGCTCGGGACCATGGCGGCCGCTTTCCATCATGGGTTGACGCTTCCCGTCAACGCGGCAGCCGGGATCAAGGGCGGCTGGATGATAACGGACGTCGTCCACCGCTACCCAAGCGAGATGGCTCAAAACTTCTGGACAGCCATCTTTGCCTGGACAGTCTGCTTTGTCATGACAATCGTCATTTCGCTTGCCACGAGAAGGTCGAAGAGCGATCAGGAGTTGACCGGTCTCGTGTACTCTCTTACGCCGAAGCCGGCGGAGGAGGAAGCGGCCTGGTACCGCCGGCCAACGGGGTTCGGCCTTATCGTTCTCGTGCTGGCGCTGATCCTGAACATTATCTTCTGGTAGAACAGGGGCAAATATGGGTCTCGATATCCGCATTCCGGTCGGTCTGATGTTCGGAATCATAGGCGTAATCCTCGTCGTCTACGGCCTCGTCAGCGACTCCCGCATTTACGAAGCCTCTCTGGGGATCAACGTAAACCTGTGGTGGGGCGCCGTGATGCTGGTCTTTGGCGTGGTGATGTTTGTGCTGGGCCGGAGGAAGGCGGCGTAAGGCTGGGAAAAGACCTCAAGGACCTCAAAGACCTCAACGACCTCAACGACAAAAAGGACATCTACTGTCCTTGGGGTCGCTGGGGTCCTTGAGGTCCTTTGCTCTTCTGCCTTTGCGCAAGACGCGCTCGCGTCATTTGTTCGCGAAGACCCCCTTCCTTCAGGAACTTCTGCTCCAAGTGCCCTATCTGCCGCTTTAGCAGACAGCTGACGACTCGGATTAGCCCGATGATCACGTTTGTGGAAATGGCGGGGTCGGGATGCTCGATGCCCTTGCGAAACGTCTCGTACGTCGCGTCAGGAATTCGGTTTAACTCGCGTAACCGCCGAGCATAAGGGTGGTTCTTCAGCCACTCACTGAAACCGTGCTCACGGAGAAAGTCTCGATAGTCCTCCAGCAGTTCTTCCAAGCTCGCCCGCGCGACATTCGTCAGTTTGATCTCGGTTTCTTTGGATGTTGCTGAAGCGAGACTGCCTTCCACAATATTCTGCTTGCCGGACCGAGCCGCCTGGACCATCTGGTCATGAGTTCGGCTGCGTTTGTCAATGTATCGATCGCAGAAATAAACGGTCGCCTGGTAGACGATTTTCGCTTTCTGGTACGAGAGCAGCTTCTTGTAGCCGCCGTGCGGTGGGATGAAGTGGTCTGTCATGGCTCGAGCTCCCGGGAAGGGTCAAAGACCTCAAGGACCTCAAAGACCGCAAGGACAGGTCTGAATTTTCTGTCCTTGAGGTCTTTGAGGTCCTTGAGGTCCTTTCTTCCCCCCTATCTCTAACGCTCGAGTCCCAAAATCTACGAAACAATCTTTTCTGAAAAGCCGGCCTGGAGGGGATTTAGGCCGGCCTTTCATCAGCTCGGTATTACCGGGCTGAGGTCTAGAAACTCAGTTTCAGACCGAGCTGCAAGGTCCGCGGATCACGGAAGTTGTTCGGCGTGCCAAACGCTCCGCGACTATTCGCGGAGATACCAGCTCCCGGCTGGTCTCCTGTGAAGTTCGTATCCACGGTCCAGATTTGGGTGTGATTGAAGAAGTTGTACATTTCCAACCGGAAATTCAACTTCGCTTCCTCACTGAAACCCAACCCGAAGTTCTTCTGAATGACCACATCCCAATTGTTCACGCCGGGCAACACGAAGGCATTGCGGCCCAGTCCCCACTCCACATCCTGGGGTCGCCCGAAGGCATCCGGATCAAACCAGATTCCCTGATCGCGCTTAGCCTTGTAGTCTCCGATCAGCACTGCCCGCTGGGTCACGTTGTTCGGGCCGCCGAGGTTCAACCCGAACATATTCCCGTTGGACCCGATCGTGGTGTGGAGACCCGTCGAGAACTCGGTAATACCGCTCAACTGCCATCCATCCAGAACACCCTTCAACACCGCGTTGCCTCCCAGCTTGTGGGCCAGGGCGGGCAGTTCGTAGATGTAATCGATCGCTAAGACATGGGTACGGTCGTAGCTCTGAGGCCCCCAACCGCAGTGACGGCAATAGGGATCGTAAATGGCGTCACCGTCGTTGTCGGCCTCACCCATGGCTTTAGACCATGTGTAATTCAGGTTCATCGAGAAGCCGTCTGCGAACCGCCGGGACAGTCGGGCGAGGAACCCGTGGTACTCCGACAGGCCGCTCGTCTCGATCGCTCGCAGCGTGTTGTACCCGTAGTACGGCCGCAGGGCGTCGTCCCGGTAATTGACGGTTGCTCGCGCCTGCGGGTTGTCCTGGAAATAACCTGCCGGCAAACCGTTGATGTGACGTTCCACCATCAGGTAGTTCCCGACATTTCCCGCGTAGGAAAGATCCAGCGCGAAACCCTTGGCCAGCTCCCGTTGAAGACCGAGGCTCCATGAGTAGATGTGCGGCATCTGGTTGCTGGAGGGGAAAACGACGTAGCCCTGAGGCCGGGTGCGTCCGACTGCATTGGGTTTGATATCTGTCACGACTCCTGGTCCCGCGTTTCCGCTCGCCGCGCTCGGATATTGGCCGCCGGCGCCAAAGTTGAAGTTGTTCTGGCGCAAACGTTCGTAGAAGACCCCCACGCCGCCGCGCAAGGCCGTCTTACCGTCGCCGGTCACGTCCCAGGCGAAGCCGACACGCGGAGCAAAAAGACTCGGCGTCGGGGCGAATCCGCGCGGGACACCGTCCATCAGGTCGCTCACCAATCCGGAGCTCAGGAGGGCGTCCAGGGGATCGACATCGAAAGCCCCGTCGCTCAGGTTGATAGCGGGAATCTTGGAGCGGTCATATCGCGTGATGTCCACACTCCAGGTGTCGAAAGTCCCTTCGTCACCGGGCTGGCCGTCTTTTCGCTTGTACGTGTAGGTCGGCGTGCTGCGCTGGAACCGCAGTCCATAGTCCACGGTTAACCGGGGCGTAAGCTTCCAACTGTCCTGAGCAAAAGCTTCCCACGACTGGAATCGGAAATACGGGTAAATGTGGGCGCTGTTCTGGTTGTAGTTCTGATACAGGCCAAGCATCAGGTTCGCCAGGCCCAGGTTCGTGTCATACGCCTTCATGTCCGGATTAGGATTGAAGACTATTGCGCCCTGTAATGGCCAGGTGCTCGTCTGTTTCTTGTTGTCCCGGTTGTAGTGGAAACCCCACTTCAGGGAGTGAGCGCCCCTTACCCAGGTCAGATTCTCGGTGAAGGACGAGTCCTTGCCGTCATTGTGCCAGCCAGGATTGCCCCAGTTCAGGTTGATGTTCGTGTTGTCCGAGTTGGCATTGAAGTTCGGAACAACACCGTAACGATTGGTCAGCGGATACAGCTGCTGAAAGGTGACACCGAGCGTATCCATGCGCCAGGACTCCGCGTCAACGGGAGCCAGTTCCTGGGACTGGTGCATGTAGCCCAGGATGGTCTCGCTGGAGACGGTCGGCCCGAACGACTTGATCAGGTTCCAGGACCAGGAGCTTCCCGTCTTTGGACGCTGCTGTGGAGCAATCGGGAAGGGCTGGCTGCCCCAGATCGCACCCGACACTCTCTCGAACTGGTCGTCGTTAACCCACCGGAAGTAGCTGGTCGTGCTCTGATTGATGACATAGTCCAGACGCAGAATGTCCTGATCCTTGCTGAACTTGTTAGGTGACATGTAGCTGTAACGCTTGAAACCCGCGCGCGGGGCATCCGGCAGGCTGGCCAGATCGGGCATGAAGGGCGGTTTGAACAGCTTGAGAAGGTTGGCGGAAGCCATGACCATCTGGCTTTGGGGAATGATGTTGTTGGGGAAGGGCACCCCATCGATGATGTTGCCCGATCCATCGCGCACCACGGTGCCGGGCTGGAAAATGGTGCCCGTCTTGAACTGGGGCGCAAACTGCATCGGAGTGTCGCGCAGCATGTCCCGGAAATCCCCGCTCATAATGGCCGGGCCAGGAATGTCCGCAAATGCTCCGCTGGCACCGGCTTGTCGGATAACGCCACTCTGCAGCTGCCGGGTCATCTCCCGGTTGTAGAAGAAGAACAGGCGTTTGTCATTCGCGGGGGACAGCCTTGGGAACGGGATCCAGCCGCTCACAGTTCCGCCGAACTGATGCCGGTTCAGAATGTCCTTTTCCCGGTCGTTCGGTTCCGGGGTTCGGGGTCGAATCGGGCTAACCGCGTCGAAGAAATCATTGCGAGCGTACTCGTAAAGACCGCCGTGGAAATTGCTCCCTCCCGACTTGGTCTGGACCGCTACGACCATGCCCGAGTTACGTCCGTACTCGGCATTAAAGGTCGACATCTGGACCTTGAACTCGGCGACCGAGTCGATCGAGGGCTGAGTGTACTGTGACTGGTTGTCGCCGACATCCAGGTTCGGACTGCCATCCAGATAGAAGTTGTTCTGGGAACCGCGCCCCCCGCCTACGTGCATCATGCTGACGTCGTTGAAGGTCAGATCCAAGTTGGAACGGGAATTGGCCGTCACGCCAGGCACCGTCCGCATGAGCGAAGTCCAGTTTCTGCCGTTCATGGGCAGCTCTGAAACCTGTTTCTGCTCAACCATGAAAGACTTTTCCATGGTATTGGTCTGAATCACGGGGACATCGCCGGTAACCGACACGACCGTGCCGACTTCCCCAATCTTCATCGCTACCTTTCCGAGGTCGAGCTTGGTGTTGACATCCAGTTTGACGTCGGCAAGCGTAAGCGTCTGAAAACCAGTGAATTCGACTTTCAGCGTGTAAACGCCCGGTTGAATGTTGAGGGCCTGAAACCGTCCGGCGTCGTCGGCCATGGCCTCCCGGACGACGTTACTCTTCTGCTGATCAATGACCTGGACACTGGCGCCGGGCAGGACTCCGCCCGACTGGTCCACGACCGTGCCGCTGATGGACTGCGCCTGGCCGTACACTGACGACGGCACGAGCGGCAGGATCAGCAGCAGGGCCAACAACACAAGGTTTGTTCGCTTCATCTGACTCTCCTCCATCTGAATCGAGCCTGGGAGGCCCGCGCCTTCCCTTGTACGCCCCGCCTCTCGGCGCAAAACAGTTTCGAGGAGTTAGCAAGGAGTAGCCGGAGGGAGGTAGCGAGGATGTAGCGCGCGGGTGTAACGGAACCAGTTACCCCTATTAACTGAAAGAAAGGGGGATGGAGGCGAGCGGTGGCCGCAAGACCCGGCAGAGCCGCAAGCGCAGCGCTTTTTCGCGGAGCGCGTCGGATACGTACAGCTTCCGACCAGATTGACGGTTGCTCGGGGTTCGTATCCGACGCGCTCCGCCGAAAAGCGCTGCGCTTGCGGCCCTGTTCGGCTCGCAGCAGGTGCGGACGAATATCGTGTGGGTCCGTGGTGGTTCCTTACCCCTCCGGCACCACCTCGAGGGCGTTCAGACAGGCGTAGTTCTTGATGGGAACGAAATCGAGTATCAGCTTTCCCTGCGCATTCGCCTTCACGTTTTGAAATGTGCGAGTGAGGGCCCGGCTTGGCCCCCCGGCAGCTTTCTCAATACTGAAATCACGCAGCAAAGCTTCACCGTTGCAGAACACGTCGAAGAGGCGGGGGCCCGAATGCCACATGTCGGCATTCGAGATCGACTTGTAACCCTCGAAGAAATGCAGTCTCACCGAGTAACGGCCTGGCGCAACCGGCACGGTGTAACGGAAGTGGCCGTACCTCTCGCTGGCATAGAGCCCGGGGTCCTGATTTCCTTCCGCCGCTCGGACGGCGATTCGGCCGCCTTGGAAGAACTGATCCCCCGACCAGGTGACTCCCTTGGCATCGGTATATGAGGCGGCCCGGCAAGCAATTCGCACCGGCCGCATTTTGCCGGGGATACCCGGCAGGATCTCAACCCGGCTGACGACCGCTTTCGACTTCTTCGACTCGAACCGCAGGTGCAGGAAGCCGTCGGACGCAGGTAAAATGTCTGTAAAGACTTTCATATCCGGAATCCGGCTGCCTCCGGCATCCGAAACGATGTCAAACATGGCCAGGATATGCTTGTTGTTCGCAAAAACGCAGAACTCGCGGCTCCCCTCACCGCCTCCTTCGTTCTCAGTTCCGTAGACCATTTCTATGAAGTAGAGATGAAGTTCGTAGACACCCGGGCTGAGGGGAATCTTGTACTCAAAGTCGCCTTCCCTGACGTTTCGCCAGAGTCCGTCGTCTTGCGGAAGGGAACCGTAAGCGTCCGGGTAGGTAAGCCCCAAGCCCCCGGCGAAGTACGTGTCTCCGCTCCAGGTCGCTCCAAACTTGTCGACATACTGCAGGGCCCTTGCGCCCGAGAGGATTCGGACCTCCGGGCCAGCCGGAAGCGGCGACGGTCTGGGAAGCGAGACGCCGGGCGAAGAATCTGGCTGGGTGTTGGCCAAGGTAAAGAAGTCGATCGGCGCTCTTTGCAGAACCACCGTAACGATGGCCCCCAGGCACAGGCCGGCCGCCAGAAACAGCCAGGATAGCCTGGGTCTTCTTATGGGCGGAACAGGCAGCAAGAATGATCCGCTCCCCGTTTTTGCTTCCGCCGGTTCAAGCGGGGGAACCGGCTTCCGTTCAAAAAGCGGAACGTACTGACCCGAGGGAATCGAGATCACCATTTCGTCTCGCTTGCCCTCGCCTCGGTAGTACTTTTCGAGCTGGCGTCGCAACCGGTTCATGTCTACGCGGATGCTCGCATCTTCCTTGGTTTGAAAATCTACAGGACGGCCAAGAAGCTCAACTGCTATCGTGTATTCCTTCAGGTCTGCGGTCTCTCCAGCAAACCGTTTACTGCAGACGTAGGAGAGCAGCCTGGCGAGCCTTGGGGAGCGCGAAAATGTGACTGAATTCAGCACCCGCTGGAGGCAGATTTCTTCCTGATTTCGAAGGTCAGCGGTTTCACTGGACGGCCGATCGGAACAGCGGTCCTCGCCTGTCGCCGTCAGGAACGAGACGGAGTTTCGGATGGACATGGTTCATGGTCCTTCGAGAGCCGGGAAGCACACCCCGATATATAGACTAACGACGACCCGCTTTCGTTCAAAGCAACCTGATTTTCGATCGTTGTGCCGGCCTCAGCCCGCTGTTCTGGCGGTTCTTGGCGACCTTGACACTCCGGCCGGCTTCCTGTAGGTTCCTGACGGGCTCCCCTCTCTGTGTGGAACGGAGAACGGTATGTTGAAATGGTTCGACAATCTAAAACTGGCGCGAAAACTCTTTTTTGCCTTCTCGCTGGTCCTCGTGCTCGCCCTCATCATCGGATATATCGGCCTTAGCGGCGTCCAGACAACCCACCGACTACACGACAAGACCTCCCGAATTCTTCTCAGGAGTGTCGATCTGGTGAACCAGGCCGACCGCGACCTTCAGCAACTTCTGGTCGCCGAGCGTACCCTTATTTCCGCCAACCCCCGTTCAGATCAGTTCCGCAAACTGCTCGCCGACTACGACGAGAACCTCCGGCAGTCGGATGAACGCTGGCAGGGTTATAAGCGATTGGCGGCAAGCGCGGACGAACTGCGCGTGATTCCGCAATACGAGGCGGCGCGGCAGGAGTGGATGGCGCTCTCACGCCAGGTGGTGGAAGAGACCAAGCGAGACACCGCCGAATCGCGGGGGATCGCAACTGGTCTATCGCTCGGTCCCGCTCAGGAGAAGTTCAACCAGATGCGCGAGTACCTGAACGTACTCGAGGAATATCTCGGGAAGGAAGCGACCGCGCAGGAGCAACTCTCTCTGTCCACTTACCTTTGGGTCACCAGGCTTATCCTTATAACGACCCTGGGAGCTGTGGGAGTCGGTTTTCTCCTGGTCTGGCTCATCCACCGCTCGGTTTCGGCGCCTTTGTACCACATTGCGCGGTCGGCGAAATCGATCGCTCAGGGTAATTTCGACCAAAAGATCGACCACCGGTCAAATGATGAAACCGGCCTTCTCGCCGACGCCTTCCGGGAAGTGATCGAGTACGTCCAGAGCGCGGCTCGAGCCGCGGAAGCATTGAGCCGGGGCGATCTGTCGGTTCGGCTTGCGGCCCGCTCCGATCATGATGTCCTCGCACGCAGCTACACGAGGATGACGAACACGCTCTCCGAGCTAATTCAGCAAATCACGGTCTTGATCAGGGCGGCACAGGAAGGCCGCCTTGATATGCGCGGAGACAGCTCGCGCTTCGAGGGCGGCTACCGCGAGCTGCTGAACGGTGTCAACCAAATGCTCGATTCCACCGTCGCGCCTTTGACCGAGGCTTCCCTGCTACTCGAGCGATTGGCCAGCCGGGATCTTTCGGTTTCCATGACGGGGGACTATCGCGGCGCCTTCGCGAGCCTCAAGCAGGCGATGAACACGGCCATACGGAACCTGGACGAGGCGATGACTCAGACCTCGGATCGCGCCGAACGGGTGGCGTCGGCCGCGGTGCAAATCAACGCAAGCAGCCAGGCGCTGGCATCGGCCGCATCCGAGCAGGCCAGCTCCCTCGAAGAAGTATCAAGCAGTGTCCAGGAGTTGACGTCGATGGCGACCCAGAGCGCCACCAACGCCCGAGAAGCGACGGCTTTGTCTGACGCCTCGAGAAGCAGTCTGAACCGGGGGCTCGAGAGGATGGCCGAGCTGTCGGCGGTAATCGACCTGATCAAGTCCTCGGCCGACTCGACGGCCAGAGTCGTGAAGACGATCGACGAGTTGGCATTCCAGACTAATTTGCTCGCGCTAAATGCGGCGGTAGAAGCTGCTCGCGCGGGGGAATTCGGGCGGGGTTTCGCGGTCGTCGCCGACGAGGTTCGGAGCCTTTCCTTGCGGAGCGCGGACGCTGCGAAGAGCAGTGCTGCGCTGATTGAAGGCTCAGTAAAGAACGCGCTCGCCGGTGTCACTGTTAACCGGCAGGTTGCCGAGCAGCTCAACGAGATCAACGAGCAGGTCCAGAAGGCCAGCCAAGTGATGGCCGAGATCGCGGCTGCTTCCGAACAGCAGAAGATCGGAATGGACCAGATAAATACGGCGGTCGAGCAGATGAGGAATGTCACCCAGCAGACCGCCTCCTATTCCGAAGAATCGGCTGGGGCGGCCGTCGAACTGTCCCACGAGTCGGCCGAAATGAAGCAGATGGTTGCCAGCTTCAGTCTGAGCCCCAGACCCAGCTATTCTTCCCTGCCCGCGGCCGGCACAAGAAGACGACTCGTCGAAGGACGCTCTGTTTGACACAGCCGCGAGCGCAGCTCGCGGCTCGTGGCAAACAATACCCCGCCCCACTCCCCCACGTAACCTTTTTCTGGACTGCCTCACCAAATAAGACTAAATTGACGCTGTTTTTGGGGGGCTCCGAAATTAGGGGAGGCCATGAGGAGGGAAACGGACTCCAGGAGGAGTTCCGGGGACTGGAGGATCGGGCAATGGCTTCGAGGAGCGGTGGTCGCCATCGCTGCTCTTTTGCCGTTCGTCGTGTGGCCTGGGATAGAGCGGCCGTTTTCCACCCCGAAAATCTTCCTCTTGGGCGGATTCGATATTGTCGCCGCGGGCGTTGCCTTCAGCACCGGGCATTTCAAGTGGCCCAGCCTGCCACGTGGCTTTCAAGTGTCGCTGATAGCCTGGGCAGGCGCTCTTGGAGCCTCGTCCCTCGTGGGCGAATTTGTCTCGCCCCAGGTCGTTGGGGTTGCTCTGTGCCCGCTCGTTTGGTTCGTCCTGGTCGCCGGTATCCAGCCGAAGCCTGAGCATCTTGCAGCGGGCGTGGTCGGGGCGTGTGCGGGCCTGTCACTTATCGCGCTACTGCAATACTCGGGACTTGACCCCTTTCGGCTTCTCGGATGGACGACACCCGCATATGGAAGTCCGCGGATGCGTGTCTTTGGAACTCTTGGGAATCCCAATTTTGTAGCCGCTTTTCTGGCTGGCGCCTTGCCGGTCTCGGTTGTCCTTCGCCGATGGTTGAGCCGGCGGGCCCTCGTGGCCCTGGCCATTGCTCTTCCCACCGCCGCACTTCTGGCCACCGGGTCAAGAGCCGGCCTCCTTGCGGCCACGTCCCTCTTGATCTGGCTGGGAATTGTCCGGCGCTTTCGTGGATGGCGTCCGATCATCGCCGGCGTGCTCGTCCTGCTCGGCTTGCTGCCTTTGATGCCAGCACGCGCTCTCGCCCCCACGCTCTCCGGTCGCCTTTACATCTGGCGCGTGACGTCGTCGCACCTGCTCGAACGGCCGCTTTTCGGATACGGCCCCGGCGCGTTCGAGGCGAAATTCATCGAGTGGGAGACGGCTTATTGGCGTGAGGGAAGGGGTTCTGCCGATCAACGCCAGTTCGCTGGCCTTCAGGCTCACGCCCATAACGACTACCTCGAGGTCCTGGTCGACCGAGGGTGGGTCGGACTTCTCAGCCTGTTGGTTCTTATCGCATCGTTTCTGGTGTTCGCGTTTCAGCAAACCACCAGAAGTCCCACCGGGCTGATGGCTGCCGGTTCGGCGGGCCTGGTCGCCTTGGCCACAGTCGCTTTCGTTGATTTTCCGTTGCATCGGCCAACGGAGCTATGCCTCTTCTGGACCCTGATCGCGGTCGTCTATCTGGAAGCGGAGCAGCGCACTTCTGCTGCAGGTAGCTAAATAGAGGTAACTATGTCAAAAAAATCGTTCGCCTTGGGCCTGATTTGCTTCTGTCTTCTGATCTTCGGCGCGTTGAAGGTCGTCGCGCAGGAAAAGAAACCGAACATCAGTTTT
>Ga0105092_10000813_pt1 | contig 16573 bp, 16 predicted proteins | sample PPLLak2March2015_FD_87021 | JGI IMG/M metagenome (GOLD analysis project Ga0105092, IMG submission 87021) | Freshwater sediment microbial communities from Prairie Pothole Lake near Jamestown, North Dakota, USA - PPLs Lake P7 Core (1) Depth... | ecosystem: Environmental > Aquatic > Freshwater >... | reverse complement strand
TCGTCGCCGCCGCCGTTTTCGTCGGCATCCATTGGGCGATCGGCAACATCGAGGAAAGCTTGCGTCAGGAGATCCCCACCTACGGTGGCCTCTTCGACTTCTACTCGGGCATCTCTTTGCTTTTCATCGCACTGGCTGGCCCGCAGCTGCTCATCCCCGACCGGACCAGAGGAGTCCTTTCAGTGTACTTCTCCCGACCCCTCACAGTGGATGGCTACCTCACCTCCAAGGTCGGTGCCTTCGCCACCGTCGTCGCGGCCATCTACATCCTCCCCCAAGTGGTCCTGCATCTCGGTCTCGGCCTAATCGCCGAGGAGGGCTTTCTCTCCTATCTGGGCAACAACCTCGACATCTTGTGGAAGGTGCCGGTGACCACTCTCGCCTTCGTGTTGGTCCATGGGGCAGTGGTCTTCGGTCTGTCCGCGGTCATCGATCGGACCGGCATCGCCGCCGCCGCATTCCTCGGCACCCTGTTTGCCGGCGCCGCGGTGGCGGGGAGGGTGGCTGAAGCCGGCTTCCCCGGTGCGAGGTACTTCTCGTTGCTGGCGATCGACCACCACCCGAGGATCATCAGGGACTATTTCTTCGGGGACACCGTCGAGTACGCCCCCGAAGTGGCCGGGTTCGAGGTTTGGGTGTCCGTGGTCGTGATAGTCGGGCTGGTGGCTCTGGCCGCGTGGTTCGTCCGCTTTCGCTACCGGAGGTTGGCGTGACGGACACCATCGTCGTAGCCAACCTGTCCAAGTGGTTCGGCCTCAAGGTCGCCGTGAGCGAGCTCAGCATCGGCTTCCGCCCAGGGGTAACCGGTCTCCTGGGTCCCAACGGCGCCGGCAAGACCACTCTCCTCCGCGTCATGGCCGGTCTGCAAAGGCCATCGCAAGGAGAAGTGAGGATCCTGGGAGTAGACCCCCGCCAGGACACCGAGATCTACCGCAAGATCTCCCTCGTCCCCGAAGACGAGTCGGTGTACGACCGGCTGACGGGGCGGCAGTTCGTCGAGCTCGCAGCGCGCCTGGCAAAGATCGACCATCCCATCGACCGAGCCACGACCGTCCTCGACACCGTTGGCCTCACCGACGCCGCCGACCGGGCGTTGGGCGGTTTCTCCAAAGGGATGCGGCAACGGGCCAAGGTGGCGGCGGCCCTCGTCTCCGATCCGGAGATCCTCCTTCTCGACGAGCCTCTCAACGGCGCCGATCCGGTGCAGCGGGCGCAGCTGATCGCCCTCTTCAAGCGGCTCGGAGCCGAGGGAAAGACCTTGCTGGTGTCGTCACATGTATTGACCGAGGTGGAGAGGGTGTCCGACCGAGTTGTCGCCATGGTCGATGGCCGCCTCGCCGCAGTTGGCGACGTTGCGACCATCCGGGCCGCGATGACCGACAAACCTCGCCGGATCTATGTCGACACCACGGACCCGCGCAAGCTGGCTGCAGCGTTGATAGGCGGATCCGACGTCCTCGGGGTCCAGGTGGACGGCGGGACGGTCCACGTCGAGACCAGGGACGCCGGCGACCTCGCCCGCCGTCTGCCCGCCATCGCCATCGATCATTCGATCGCCATCAGCAAGGTGGAGCCGGTCGATGAGTCATTGGAATCGGTGTTTCGCTATCTGGTCGAGGGTCGTTAGTGACGCTGGCCCTCCATCTCTACCGACGGATCATGCGCCGGGGACGGGTCATCGGCCTACTCGCACTTGCCGCGGTCCCTGGCCTCGTGTTTTGGCTCTCCGCCTTCGACGCGCCCGAGAGCGACCTCACCACTCTCTACACGGACGTACTGGCGTCGGTCGGATACACGTTCGCCATCGCCGCTCTCATCCTGACCACCGCCACGCTGCGTGACGAGCGCGACAGCGGCACGTTGCCCTATATCTACATGCGTCCCATCGCCAGGACGAACATGGCGGCACAATCGATCGCGGCCGGAACGGCCGCTGCCCTCGTCATCGGGATCGGGGGTTGGATCGCCACCGCCGTGGCCCTCGTGGCGGTCGGGGGCGATTTGCAGACGGCGGTTCCTTCGCTGTCCCTGTTCGTGGCAGCCGGCATCGGATACGCAGCCATATTCGTCCCGCTCGGGTACCTGGTTCCCCGCGCCCTGCTCGTCGGTCTCGGCTACATCCTCGTCGTAGAGACGATCCTCGCCTTCGCCGTCGAGGGCCTGGCCCAGATCTCGATTTGGAGGATCTCCCTCTCCATCTACGCCGGGCTCGAGGACGGTTTCGGCGAAGTTGCCCGTCAGGCGATGACGCCGGTCACACCGGGAGTTTGGGGTGGCGTAACCAAGCTGGCCGGCGTGCTCATCATCGGGCTCGTCGTCCTCACCTGGGCCCTGCGGAAACGGGACGCGCTGTAATTTCTCCCCCTGCCGGGGGGAGGAAACTTCAGTAGTCCTCCGACGGGCGACGCTGTTTGGAGGGCTGGACGCGGGGTGGCTCGTCGGGCATCTTCGGATAGTGCGGCGGCCATGGGGCGTCGCCAAGACCGTTCTCCTGATCCCGGGCCACCCATTCCATCAACGTGTCGATTCGCCCCGGGGACTCATCGATGCCTGCGGTGAGGTCGCCCACCGCTTCATACCTGTCGGCAAACGATCCCAAGGGGAAGTCCTCGATGGCGACGTCCGCCAGCTCATCCCACGTGATCGGCGTCGACACGTACCCGGTCGGCCGGACCCCGTAGGCCGAGCACACCGACTTGTCCCTGGCGTTTTGGTTGTAATCGATGAAGACGCCGTTCCGCTCCTCTTTCCACCACTTGGTTGTGACCAGGCCATCCATCCGTCGCTCAAGCTCCCGGCCCGCCGCCAGCACGGCCCGCCGGGTCTGGAAGAAGTCCCAGAGCGGCTCGATGCGGACGTAGACATGGATGCCCCGGCTACCCGACGTCTTGGGCCAGCCCACCAAACCCACCTCCTCGAGAAGCGTTTTCATCCCGGCCGCCGCCTCCTTCACCTTCTCGAAGTCGAACCCCGGAGTCGGATCGAAGTCGAAGCGGAGCTCGTCGGGATGGTCGATGTCCTCCGCCCGGACCGGCCAGGGATGAAAATCGAGACAACCGAGTTGGGCCAGCCGAACGACATCGGCCGAGGTTCGGGGGACATTCATCATCCCCGGCCGTTGTGAGGGAAACCTGATCTGCACCGTCTCAAACGGTGTGTTCTTGGCGGCACGCTTGTGATAGATCGGGTCCTCGTCGACGGTCCCCATGAACCGCTTCAACATCGTGGGCCGACCGAACACACCCCGGATCGCTCCCTCGCCGACATTGGCAAAATGGATGGCGACGTCGAGCTTGGTCCACCCCTGCTTGGGGAAGATGATCCGACCCGGGCTGGAGATCCTTATCTCCTCACCTGCGACGCTGACACTGGTCTCGTCACTCATCGGCTTCCTAGTCTTGTGGATCATCCCGAGAAGGGCGAAGGATGGATCTGGTCGAGCAGGTGAGGCAGGCGGTGATCGGGAAGGACACCGCGGTGATGACCCCGTTCGGGCTGCGCCGCGTCACCTACGCCGACTACACCGCCTCGGGCCGATCGCTGGCGATGATCGAGGATTTCATACGCGCCCAGGTCCTCCCTCTCTACGCAAACACTCACACCGAAACTTCCGGCACCGGACTACAGACAACAAGGTTCAGGGAGGAGGCGAGGGAGGTCATTCGCCGGGCGGTGGGGGCCAGCCACGACGAGCACGCAGTGATATTCGCCGGGAGCGGCTCGACCGGCGCCGTTGACCGACTGGTGGGGCTGCTCGGGATCCGGATACCGAGGGGACTCAGCGAGACCTACGGGCTCGAGAATCGGATCCCCGATGACGAGCGCCCCGTGGTGTTTGTCGGGCCCTATGAGCACCACTCGAATGAGCTTCCTTGGCGAGAGTCGATCGCCGATGTGATCGAGATCAAAGAGGATGCCGACGGGCACATCGACCTCGTCGAGCTGGAATCGAGGTTGGTCGAGCATGCGCATCGCCCCCTGCTCATCGGATCCTTCTCCGCCGCTTCCAATGTGACCGGGATCATCTCTGACACCTCGGCGATATCCCGCCTGCTCCATGTCCACGGCGCTCTCTCCTTTTGGGATTTCGCGGCCTCTGCGCCATACGTGGACATCGAGATGGGCTCGTCCGCTGCCGCCGATGGCGCTTATAAGGACGCCATCTTCCTGTCTCCTCACAAGCTGATTGGCGGCCCGGGAACGCCCGGCGTCTTGGTGGTCCGCCGGGATCTGCTCCGCAACGAGGTGCCGGTGGTGCCGGGCGGCGGGACCGTCCTGTACGTGTCACCCGACCACCACAGCTACATCAGCGATCCGGAGCACCGCGAGGAGGGAGGCACCCCGGCGATCATCGAGTCGATCAGGGCTGGTCTCGCCTTCCGCCTGAAGGAGACCGTCGGGGTGACCACAATTCGGGCGCTGGAACACGGCTTCATCAGGCGCGCCATCGAGTCCTGGTCCCGCAACTCGAACATCGAGATTTTGGGGAACCCGGATGCCGAGCGTCTTTCGATCGTGAGCTTTGTGATCCGCCACGGCGACCAGACCCTGCACTACAACTTCGTGGTCGCGCTGCTCAACGACCTATTTGGCATCCAGGCACGTGGTGGGTGCTCCTGCGCCGGGCCCTACGGTCACCGTTTGCTCGGCATCGATTTCGACACCAGCGCCCGAATCGAGGAGGCGGTCGCCACCGGATGTGAAGTGATCAAGCCGGGGTGGGTCCGGGTCAACTTCAACTATTTCATCGCCGAGGAAGAGTTCGCCTATCTCATCGAGGCGGTGCATCTGGTAGCCGACCAGGGATGGCGACTCCTCCCCCTCTACACCTACGAGCCCGACACCGCCCTGTGGCGTCATCGCGACGGACTCCCTAGGCCCCCGACCTCGCTCAGTGACCTCGACTTCGCCGGCGGAGGCCTCGCGCCCCCGATGACTGCGCCGATCGGTGATCTGGGCCAGTATCTGGCCGAGGCGAAGCGGATCCTCGCCGAAGAGCCACAGTCCGGTGGGACATCGCCCGATCTGGGCGCCGCCGGTGAGGTTCTGCGATGGTTCCCCAACCCAGCGGAGATCGAACGATGATGGATCCTGTCGAAAAGCCCGATGCCGCCGACCTCCAGGAGTGGCATCGCACCTTGGCCCCCTTGGCCTTCAATGAGGCGTGGGCACTCCTCGATATCACTGATCCCACACGTGAACAGGAAGAAGAGATGCTGGCCGCGACGTTCGCTCAGCGCTATCACTGGTACGAGGTCGGGACGCCTCGGCACAAGGCGATTTCCGACTGGCAGATCTCGCGGGTGGCCGCGGTCCTTGGCTATGCCGATCTCGCCCTCCGCTTCGGCGAGCGCTCGCTGGCCCTTTGCCTCGACAACGGCCTCGACCCTTTCGTCACAGGGTTCGCACATGAGGCAATCGCCCGAGCCGCCGCCGATGTCGACGACATCGACATGTTCACCGAGCACCTGGAGGCGGCCAAGGAGAAGTTGCTCGAGATCGAGGACCCCGGGGACCGAGATCTGCTGGAAGCCGATCTGACCGAGATGTCGGAGCGGTAGCGTTTTACGTTCTACGTCTTATGTTCTACGAGGAGGCCAGGCATGACGATGGACGTTGGGACCTGGGCTGAGAGCTATGCACGAGCGTGGGTGGAGTTGGACGCGGAGGCAGCCGCCGATCTCTTCACCGAGGGCGCCACCTACCGCTCATTCATCTTCGACGAGCCCCACGTCGGGCGGGAGGGAGTCAGGTCCTACTGGAGCGAGGTGACCTCCACGCAGTCCGAAGTCCACGTGACGATGGGACGGCCGATCGTCGACGGCCCCCGGGCCGCGGTCGAGTTCTGGACCACCATGGAGAATTCGGGAGAAGAGGTCACGCTGGTCGGATGTCTCCTGCTCACCTTCGATGACGAGGGGCGTTGCACGAGCCTCAACGAGTACTACGAGTTTGCCCAGGGTCTCCTCGACCCGCCCGCCGATTGGGGTGCTCTCTAGCGGACGATGAGATGAGCACGCCAATCGAGGACTACGCCCTCATCGGCGACACCGAGACTGCGGCCCTGGTGGCCAGCGACGGATCGATCGACTGGCTCTGCCTCCCCCGGTTCGACTCTGGTGCGTGCCTCGGCGCCCTGCTCGGGGATGAGGAAAACGGTCGATGGCGGATCTCCCCGATAGGTGGCCCGAAGCGAGTGCGGCGGAACTACCGCCCTGGGACGCTGATCCTGGAAACCGAGATGGAGGCCGACGGTGGGGCAGTCAGGCTCATCGACTTGATGCCGGTCCGTGGCCGCGAAGGTGGCAACAACGCCGACGTGGTCCGCATCGTAGAAGGAGTCTCGGGTCGTGTGGAGATGCGGATGGACCTGACCATCCGGTTCGACTACGGACATCTCGTGCCCTGGGTGACCAGTTCGGATGGATCAATGGGAGCAGTCGGCGGCCCGGACGCTCTCGAGCTTTCGACGCCCGTCGAATTCCATGGCGAGAACCTGAGCACGGTGGCGGAGTTCGCTATCTCGGAGGGCGATCGCGTCCCATTCGTACTCACCTGGCACCCGTCGCACCGCCCCGCTCCGCCTGATGTGGATCCTGAGCGAGCGCTCGAGGACACCGAGAAGTGGTGGCGTAAGTGGACGGACGAAAACACCTACAAGGGTGAGTGGGAGGAGGCAGTCGATCGTTCTCTGATCACCCTCAAGGCCCTCACCTATGCCCCGACCGGGGGCATAGTCGCCGCCCCCACCACATCGCTTCCCGAGAAGATTGGCGGGGTGCGCAACTGGGACTACCGATTCGTCTGGCTGCGTGACGCCACTTTCACTCTGCAGACACTGTTGATGGCCGGGCACCACCGCGAGGCCCTCGCCTGGAGGGACTGGCTGCTCCGGGCGGTAGCGGGCGATCCGGAGGACCTCCAGATCATGTACGGGGTGGCCGGCGAGCGTCGCATGCCCGAGCTGGACCTGGAGTGGCTCGCCGGCTACCAGGGCTCCCGACCGGTTCGCACCGGCAACGCCGCCCACCAACAGGTCCAGGTCGACGTCTACGGGGAGCTAATGGATGCGATCTACATGGCCCGGCGGATGGGAATGGACCACGAGGAAACCATCTGGGACCTGCAGCAGCTGCTCCTCGAGCACCTGGAGGGCAAATGGTCCCAGCCCGATCATGGGCTCTGGGAGGTGAGGGGCAGCCCGAGGCATTTCACCCATTCCAGGCTCATGGTATGGGTGGCCTTCGACCGGGCCGTCAAGTGTGTCGAGCAATGGACGTTCGATGGGCCGGTGGATCGCTGGCGTGAGCTCCGCCAGGAGATAAGGGCAGAGATCGAGCAGCGCGGCTTCGACCCTGACCGCAATACGTTCACGCAGTCCTACGGATCAAAGGCGCTGGATGCCTCACTATTGCTCCTACCCCAGGTCGGGTTCCTTTCTCCCACCGACGAGCGCGTCCTGGGCACGATCGACGCCATCCAGCGCGAGCTCTCCATCGACGACAGCCTGATCCGCCGTTATGACACGGATGAGACCGACGACGGCCTGCCGGGAGGCGAAGGGGCCTTCCTCCTGTGCTCGTTCTGGATGGTCGATGCGCTCGCCATGGCGGGCAGGTGTGACGAGGCACGAAGGAGGTTTGAACATCTGCTCGGCCTCCGCAACGACGTCGGTCTGCTTTCCGAGCAGTACGACCCGGTATCGAAGAGGATGCTGGGCAACTTTCCCCAGGCGTTCAGTCATCTCGCGTTGATCGACTCCGCCTACAACCTGCAGTCTGAGGGCGAAGGCCCTGCTCGGAACCGGGCTTCCGATTCGTGAGGGCTGTGACAGTCGTCCCAGGCGATCCCGAGTCTCTCCAACTCGATGAGGTGGCCGACCCGCAGGAAGAGCAACGTGAGCTCCTGGTCGAGATGATGGTGGCAGGTATATGCGGCACCGACCACGAGATCCTGGAAGGGGACCTCGGCTACCCAGCACCGGGTCGTGATCGGCTCGTCTTGGGTCATGAAGCCCTCGGCCGGGTGGTGACGGCCCCGGAGGGAAGCGACTTCGATCCTGGAGACCTCGTGGCTCCCATCGTGCGACGCCCCGACCCGGTCCCTTGTCCCAACTGCGCCGCCGGGGAGTGGGACATGTGCCGCAACGGACGATTCACCGAGGCCGGGATCAGGGGTCTGGACGGGTACACCGCCGAGAAGCTCGCCCTTCCGGCGGCCTTCGCAGTGAAGGTGAGCTCTGACCTCGGGCACCTCGGTGTGTTGGTGGAGCCGGCGAGCGTGGTGGCCAAGGCCTGGGAGCACATCATCCATTTCGGGAGCCGCGGGCAATGGGCACCAGAGCGAGTCCTGGTGACCGGGGCAGGGCCGATCGGTCTTCTAGCCACCCTTTTTGCCACCCGCATCGGCCAGAAGATCCATGTCCTCGACCGGGCAAGCGATGGGCCAAAACCGGATCTGGTCCGTGATCTGGGAGCGATGTACCACAACAATGGCCTGGACCGGATCGGAGAGCAGTACGACGTGGTTTTGGAGTGCACAGGGGATGCCGACCTGATGATGGCCGTGGCTGGTGTGACCAAACCCAACGGAATCGTCTGTCTGGCCGGGGTCACCGACGAGGGCCATCAGGTCACGGTCGCCAGCGATCTCGCCCGGGGCATCGTGTTGGAGAATCGGACCGTCTTCGGGACCGTGAACGCAAACCGCAGGCACTACGAAGAGGCAGCTCGGGTGCTGGGCCAAGCTGACAGATCCTGGTTGGGGCGGCTGGTCAATCGGCAGGTCTCGCTGGACGACTGGAAGGAGGCTTATACCCGTCGGCCAGACGACGTGAAGACCGTTATCCAGTTCCCCGATGCCGCGGCGTAACCGGGTCGACCCCTGGAGCGATCTGCACGCCGTCCCCGAGCGAGGATTGTTCACCGGCAACCGAGGCTCTCTGGTCGACGATCGGGGCCATCTCGGTCGTCATCATCGTGGCCCGCTCTGGATCACCTGTCTCCTCGAGTACCAGGGATGGAGTCACCCACTCGAGCGGCCCGGCACGTGGACACCGCTGTTCTTCCTCGACGAAGCGGTCGCGTTGGCGGCGGGCCACCGTCCGTGTGGCCTTTGCCGGCGCCAGGCCTACATCGATTACCGCGATGCCGTCGCCAAAGCCGATGGGTCAGACGTTCCATTGAAAGCAGGGGATCTGAATCGGAGATTGGCTGGTGAGCGGCTGAATCGGGGCCGCGGCCTCGATCGCGCCTCCGATCGCATGCTGTGGACCGGGCGGATCGATCGACTGCCTGTTGGCACGGTGATCGTCGATGAAGACCAGTTCCCAAGGCTGGTGATGGAGGACCGCTTTCTCCGTTTCACGTTTGCCGGGTGGACCGGGCCACGAGCAAGACCTCGAACGGGCAGCGTCCAAGTGCTGACTCCACCCACTTCGGTCGCCGCCCTGGCCCATGGATACAGCCCGACCTTGCACCCGACGGCGTCGGGTTGAAGAATCGGGCCGGCAGCATGAAGACGCAGCGGTACACCACGGTAGTGACGGCCGATTCCAGGCGCCGGGTGATGGTGCCCGTCCCATTCGACGCCGATCAGGTATGGGGCCCGAAGCCGGAGCATCGTGTCGCCGGCACGGTCAACGGGATGGGAGTGCGGGGCTCCATCGAACCGCTGGGCGTCGGGTACGGCATCCTCCTTGGACCGGCCTGGCGCCGTGATTACGGGATAGCGGCCGGAGACGAAGTAGTGGTCGCCCTGGCCCCCGAAGGGCCACAGCGAGATGATCTGGCCCCCGACTTCGCAGCCTCCCTCGAGGCCGAGCCCGAGGCGGGTGCGTTCTTCGATGCCCTGGCCCAGTTCTATCGCAAGGCCTACCTGCGATGGATCGACTCCACGAAACGCAGTCCCGAGATGAGGGCGGCCCGCATCGCCGACACGGTCGCACTCTTGAAGGCCGGAGTCAAGCAACGACCCTGAGCGGTCCAGTCGTCGGAAAATCCGCCCCGGTAAACGGGTTGGGGTAGATACCGTCTGACCTGCCCATGACTGCCTCGTCACCGTCTTATCGCGCCACGCTGTCGACCTACCTCCGCCCGCACCGGGGTCGGGTCGTCGTGCTCATGCTGCTCCTGTTGGGCTCGATCGGGCTCCAGCTGGTCATCCCCCTCATCCTGCGCGACTTCATCGACTCTGCCATGGCGGGGTCGGCCGTCGCCGGTTTGACCACGGCCGGCATCGCCTACCTGATCGCCGGGGTCCTCAACCAGTTGCTCGACGCTGGTGCCTCCTATCTGGGCACAGACATCGGCTGGAGTGCCACCAACCGCCTCCGGGAGGAGCTGACCTCACATCTCTTCTCCCTCGACATGGGGTTCCACAACGACACCACCCCGGGGGAGATGATCGAACGGGTCGACGGGGATGTCACCGCCATCTCGGAGTTCATCTCCCGTTTCCTGGTGAGGTTGATCGCCGCCGGAGTCCTGCTCACCGGGGTCGTCATCGTCTGCTGGTTCGAATCGGAGGCGATGGGTCTGACCATCACGCTCTACGTCGTGGCCGTGCTCCTGTTCCTCATCCGTCTGCGCAAGATCGCCGTTGCCGCCGCCGAGGAGGAACGTGAGACATCTGCCCGTCTCTACGGGTTCATCGAGGAACGGCTCGCCGGTGTCGACGACATTCGTTCCCTGGGGGCTGGCCGCTTCACGATGACCCGTTTCATCCCGGTGATGCGGGACTTCTACACCCGCACCACCAACGCGTGGCGGAAGCGGATATTCGTCTGGGTCTCGGCCAATACGGCCTTCTGGGCCGGAGACGCCCTGGCTCTCATCGTGGGTGTGTGGCTCACCATTCGCGGCTCGATCACGGTGGGGACCGCATTCCTCATCCTCCAATACGTGCAGTTGGTGCGGAGACCGATCGAGCAGATGACGCAGGAGCTACAGGAGCTGCAGAAGGCGGCCGGCGGGATCGTCCGCATCGACCAGTTGCGCCATCTCGGCTCTTCGATCGCCGATGGTTCCGAGGACCTGCCCGCCGGGCCGCTGGCCGTCGAGTTCGACGACGTGTCCTTCTCCTACGAGGACCGGGGCGTACTCGCCGATGTCAGCTTCGCCCTGGCCCCGGGCAAGTCGCTCGGGCTCCTGGGCCGGACCGGCGGAGGAAAGACGACAATCACCCGTCTGATCGCCCGGCTCTATGACCCCGATCGCGGGGTGGTGCGCGTGGGTGGCCACGATCTCCGGAGTCTCCGCTCCCAGTCACTGCGCCGGTCGGTGGGGGTTGTCACCCAGGACGTCCAGCTCTTCCAGGCGAGCGTCAGGGACAACCTCACCTTCTTCGCCGAGCGGCCGGATGAAGAAATCCTCGACGTGCTGGAGAGGGTCGGCCTCGGACCGTGGATCGCACGCCTCGGGTTGGACACCGAGCTCGGCGCCGGTGGCCAGGGTCTCTCGGCCGGAGAGCAACAGCTTCTCGCGTTCGCCCGTGTGTTCCTGCAGGACCCGGGGGTCGTGATCCTCGACGAACCATCGTCGCGGCTCGACCCGGTCACCGAGATGCTCCTGGCCACCGCCACGGAGAGGCTCTACGCGGGCCGCACCGTGGTGATCATCGCCCACCGCCTCGAGACCGTGCGGTTGGCGGACGAGATCATGGTTGTAGACGCGGGCCGGATCGTGGAGCACGGCCCGAGACAGACGCTCGCCGCGGACCCGACCACCCGATACGCAGCCCTCCTCGCCACCGGGCGGGGTGACATCCTGGGAGACACCCGGCCATGAGCACCTTGCGCCTCGTTTGGGAGGTGATCCTGTACCGGCCGGGTAGGTGGTTCTTTTGCTTCGTAATGTGGACGTTCGTCCACGGGCTTCCATTGCTGTTCGGGATCTTGATCGGGCTTGTGTTCGAAAGACTGTCGGAAGGAAGCCCCGTTGACGAGACGGCGTGGGCGCCAGCCATCGCGTTCGCGGTGCTCGCCATCGGACGCAACGTCATCATCTGGCTCGGTGACCGGCAATGGATCAACCACTGGATCGAGCAGTCGCTCCAGCTTCGACGCAACCTGCTCCGCTGGCTGATGGAGGCACCCGGATCGCGGGTCATCCCGCTCGCTCCGGGTCAGGCAGTGAGCACATTCCGCGATGACGTCGACGACGTCCTCGAATACATGGAGAACTGGGTGGACATGGGCGGCCTGGTCGTCTTTGGCGTCGGAGCCGTGGCGGTGATGGCCTCGATCGATGCCGGACTGACGGCGATCCTCCTCATCCCGTTGGTCCTGACGATGGTCCTCACCCAGTCCTTGAGCCCACAGATCCGGAAGCGGAGGCGGGCGATGAGGGAGGCGACCGACCAGGTGACGGGCTTCATCGGCGAGACCTTCTCCGGTGTCCAGGCCATCAAGCTGAGTGCCGCCGAGCGATCCGTGCTGGACCGCCTCCATGGTCTGAACCAGACCAGGCACAAGGCGGCGCTCTCCGACACCGTGCTCACCGAGATCCTCCGCGGCATCAATCGCAACATGTCGACCATCACGGTCGCCATCGTGCTGATCGTCGCCGCCGACTCGATCAGCGATGGGAGCTTCAGCATCGGCGACCTGGCGTTGTTTCTGACCTATTTGCCCAGGCTGACCGATTACATGGCCTTTGTGGGTGACATCATCGCCCAGCATCGCCGGACGGGGGTTGCCTACGAGCGAATTCGCGCCCTTGCCGTCGATGCGCCCGATGATGAGCTCCTCGACCGCCAACGGGTGTCCTTGGAAGGCGACATCCCCGACATAGAGCTCCCCGACATCGGTATCGACCCGCTACATCGGCTGGAGGTGCGTGGACTGAGTCATTGGTTCCCGGACGGAGGCGAAGGTCTCGAAGGCGTCGACTTCGACGTTGAACGAGGCTCCTTCACGGTGGTCACCGGCAAGATCGGTTCAGGCAAGAGCACCCTGGTTCGCGCTCTGCTCGGTCTGGTCCCGGCAGACGGCGACGTGCTCTGGAACGGGAAGCCCGTCGAGGACCCGGCATCGTTCTTCGTCCCTCCCCGGTCCGCCTACACCGCCCAGGTCCCCCGCCTCTTCTCCGAGTCCCTGGCCGACAACATCGCGCTGGGGCAAAGGGTCGCCCGGGAGCGTCTCCGAGAAGCGGTCCAGTTGGCCGTGCTCGACCCGGACCTGGAACGGCTCGAGATGGGCGAGCACACCATGGTCGGCGCCAGGGGGGTCAAGCTGTCCGGGGGCCAGGTACAGCGTTCGGCGGCCGCCCGCATGTTGGCCACAGAAGCCGAGTTGCTCGTGTTCGACGACCTGTCTTCGGCTCTGGACGTGCACACCGAGACAGAGCTGTGGCAGCGGCTGCTTACCAAACGTGACGTCACCTGTCTGGTCGTCTCCCATCGCCGCGCCGCCCTGTCGAGGGCGGATCAGATCCTGCTCATGGACGGAGGGAAGATCGTGGATCGCGGAGCCCTGTCCGACCTGTTGGAGCGATCGGGGTTGATGCGCTCGCTGTGGGCTGAGGAAGGGGAAGCGGCTTAGCCCGCGTACTCCCGGACTGGGAGACCTGTCACGCCGGGCATGGCGATGAAAAGCGACCCGGCCAGCGGATCGTCGTCAGGTTCCAGATTCTCTCGTGACGTGGTGATGTAGAGCTGGTCGAGATCGGGTCCGCCAAACGTGCATGCGGTCACCTGTCTCGCCCCGACCTCGATCACCTCGTCCAGGGCGCCCTCGGCCGTGTACCGATGAACGGCGCTCCCTCCGAATAGGGCTACCCAGATCCCACCTTGCTCGTCAACGGCCAGACCGTCGGGCCCGCCGTACTCGGCTGGTATCGGCACGAACGTGCGACGCCCGGACAATCCACTGTCTGAGTCGTAGTCGAACACCGAGATCTCGTGGGTTGGTGTGTCAACGTAGTAGGCCAGCGAGTCGTCAGGGCTCCAGTCGAGGCCATTCGAGATCGTGACGCCCTCGAGGACCACCGTGACCTCGCCAGTTGGATCCAAGCGATACAACGAGCCGCCGCCCGGACGCTTGTCATACGCCATCGAGCCGCAATAGAAGCGGCCGTCGGGATCACATCCCCCTTCGTTCATTCGCACGTCACCCCCTGTCCACAAATCACCAAGGCGAGTGATCGTCCCATCCGGTCCCTCGAGGGCGAAGCCACGCTCGATGCCCTGCACGGCGCCCCCGGCTCGGCGAGGCCTGATGATTGCGGCGATGTCATCGACGTGACGTCGTTCGATCGAACCGTCGGGACCGAGGGACATGACATCGCCGTCGAGCATGTCGACCCAGCGCAACCCGCCCCACGCCTCGGACCACACCGGGCCTTCGGCGTGATAACAAATGGGGTCGGTGAGCGTCTCCGCTTTCATGGAGGGGACCTAGACCGCTACCGCTGGTGGTGGGGTAGGCGCCACTCCCCCACCGGTGAAGGCGGCGACGAGCCGCATGAATCCAATCACGATCATCCAGACGCCTGCGACGATCGCTACAGCAAACAAGGTGATCTCGGGCCAGGTGATGGCGATGATGCCGGCGGCGATCGACGCCAGGCCGGACACCAGCTCCCAGCCCCAGCCCGGGCCGCGATCGACGACGGACCCGATCGACTCGATCAAGCCCCCGACTACCCAGAAGACAGAGATCACGATCAGCAACGCTGGGAGATTGCGGAGCGGCCGGAGGAATAGTGCCGTGCCGGCGATCAGGGCGAGGACACCGAGGATCATTGCCAGGACCCTGCCCTGCCCCACCTGGAACGCATTGACCACCAGCAAGATCCCCCAGACCAGGATGTTGACGCCGAGGAGGATGACCAGGAACAGGATGGTCACCTCCGGCCAGACGAGGGCGAGGATCCCGGCCATGATCGAGATGATCCCAAACAGAATCAGGGCCCATCTCGGCCAACCCAGCGAGTAGGCGGCCGATTGCGTGGTCATCTGCAACTCCGAGTCGACTTGCGAGGAAGCTAGCCACGACGACAAGGGGACGCCGGATCAGGGGGATAGCATCGGCAGACTTCGAACAAGGAGCCAACCGATGCTCGACGAAGTCACTCTGCAGGAAGCCCTCAAACGCCACTGGGAGTACTCGGGCAAGGACGAAGACATCTCGCACGAGATCTACCACGACGACGCGGTCCTCGAGTTCCCCCAGTCAGGTGAGCGTTTCGAAGGTGTCGAGAACTTCAAGGAGTGGCGGCGCCAATATCCGGCGCACCTCGAATTCCGGATCCGCCGAATCAGGCACGACGGCCACCTCGTGGTGGCAGAGAACCTGATCAGCTATGACGGTGCGCCCTGGATGTTCGCGGTGAACATCATGGAGTTCCGCGATGACAGGGTTGCACACGAACGCATCTACATCATGGATGGCTGGGAGGCGGCAGAGTGGCGGTCTCCCTGGCGATCAGAGACACCCGCCGACCCGCCGGTGACCTGACCAGTCGCCTTTTCTCAGGCCAGCCGCTCCTCCAGGAATGCGAGCGTCCGACCCCATGCCTCATCGAAGGCCGCTGGGTCGAAAGTGTCACCGTCGGGCTCGGCGAACCCGTGGCGGGTGCCCCGGTATCGATCGACCTCGACCTCGAGGTTCTCGAGACGCATCGTTGCCTCCATGAAGGCGGCTTCGTCGTCCGACACGTACTCGTCTTCCTCGGCGAGGTGGATCAGGTAGGCGGCCTTGGACCCGGCGAAGTCGATTTGCTGGCTGCCGTAGAAGGAGACCCCCGCACTGACCAGGTCGGCTAGACGCACCGATGCCCAGAGAGCGAGAGACCCGCCCATGCCAAAACCAACGATCGCGATCGGGCCCTCGGTTGACTTCTCGTGAAGAAGCTTGGCCGACGACAGAACCAGCGAGGCAAGCCGGTTGGGATCTGCCTTGCCCAAATGGTCGAGGGCCTCCTGCTCTGAGGCAGGCAGCTCGCCGAAGTTGATGTCCGGGGCAAGGACCGTGAAGCCGTGATCGGCGAGGTCGTCGCACAGGCTCTTGACGGATGGCGTCAGGCCCCAGAACGAATGTAGGACCATCACCCCGGGTCCCGGACCTGAGTCACCGGAGATGAAGTAGGCGAGGTCCCGTACCACCTCGCGAACCTACCGTGGCCTACGCTGGTAGGAGATGACCTCGGCGGTCGCCCCTCTTCGTTATGGCTCTTTCCGCACGCTCTGGGTGGCGTCGATGCTGTCCGCTTTCGGCACGTTCATCCAGGGTCTCTCCTCGTCCCAGTTGATGTTCGACCTCACGGGATCCAATACCTGGGTCGGTCTCATGGTGGCATCGACCTCCCTTCCACTCCTCTTCTTCGCCCTTGCCGCCGGTGCCCTGGCCGACATGTTCGACCGCACCAAGCTGATGCTGGTCGCCCAAGGGATCATGGGTGGATCGGCTCTCGCCATGGCGATATTCACCGCAACCGGTGCGATAACGCCGGGACTCCTGCTCGGGCTCGGCTTCGTTCTCGGCACCGGTGTGGCTCTCAACCTCCCAACCTGGCAGGCACTGCTCCCGGACATGGTGCCCCGGGGTCTGATCGCCTCGGCCGTGGCGCTCCAG
>Ga0105092_10000812_pt1 | contig 16574 bp, 13 predicted proteins | sample PPLLak2March2015_FD_87021 | JGI IMG/M metagenome (GOLD analysis project Ga0105092, IMG submission 87021) | Freshwater sediment microbial communities from Prairie Pothole Lake near Jamestown, North Dakota, USA - PPLs Lake P7 Core (1) Depth... | ecosystem: Environmental > Aquatic > Freshwater >... | reverse complement strand
CTCGGAGTTTGCTTCCTCTCCGCTCTTGCCGGCCTGGCGGCTGACTTGCCGCGTTTTCGTGAGGTGACAGTCACGACCGGATTGAGGATGGGGTATCAGATGGTTGTCGTCGACCTGACACGCGATGGGAAGAAGGACATCATCGCTCTGGACGAGCGGGCAACCGAGCTGGCCTGGTTTGAAAACCCGGGTTGGGAACGCCGGGTTCTGGCGGAGAACGTCCCGCGTCCGATCAATGCCGCCGCCTGGGATACCGATAACGACGGCACGCCGGAGATCGCGCTCGCGCATGGCTTCGAAACAAACCCGGAGCGAAGCGCCGGTATCGTGCTTCTGCTTAAAGCCGGCCCCGACGTTCGTCAACCGTGGACACCCCAGGAGGTGGACCGGGTGCCGACCGCACACCGCGTCCGTTGGATTGACATCGGGCGCGACAGGCGAAAAGCCCTGATCGTCGCTCCCTTGGTAGGCCTGAAGGCCAGGCAGCCTGACTACGCCGACTCCGTCCCCGTCTACCTGTATGGCCCCGGGGAATGGAAACGAAACCTCCTGACCGACCGCCCTTTGGGGATTCTGCACTCTATTGTGCCCGTCGCTTTTGAGGGACGGGATGAGCAATTGTTCACAGCCAGCTTTTCAGGGATTCAGCTGTACAGTCGTGATCGCAGGGGAAACTGGAAAGGGGAAGAGATCGCAAAGGGAGATCCTCGCCCGTGCCCCCAATGCGGGACCAGCGAGATTAAGACCGGACGGTTGGGTCGGACCCCCTTTATTGCCGCTATCGAACCGTGGCACGGCAATCAGGTGGTTGTCTACGTGAACAAGGGAAAGACTTGGAAGCGCAGCGTTCTGGAAGAGGGGATGGTCAACGGCCACGCGCTCGCCGTTGGCGATCTCAACGGCGACGGACGTGACGAAATCGTCGCCGGTTTCCGCGGAAAAGGCTATCAGCTCTATGTTTTCACGGCGGAAGACGCGGGCGGTCTCGCCTGGAAGCGCCACGTCCTGGATGACGGCGGTATCGCTGCCGCCGACTGCAGGATCGAAGACCTCAACTCCGACGGCCGGCCGGACATTGCATGCATCGGGGCTTCGACCGGAAATGTGAAAGTCTACGAGCACCAGGGCTCCCGTCCGGGCTTATGACGTGGGCGGAACCTGTTCCGGCAACCATCTTCGCCGAGACATTTGTGACGTGTCGCGACAAGTCGCTTGACACCCGCGAAACAGGTGGATGATTCTGCGCTGGAAAGGCGAGGCCGCGAGCCACCCGTGGAGGTCAAGCATGCACATCACCAATTCCGTCCTCATTGCCGCCCTGTATTCGAGCCTGTCGTTTGTCGTGGTCAGCCAAACAACCCCGGCCCCAAGTCCAAATGTGATCTTTGGGGAAGGCGCTGTGGAATGGCCTGCTTTTGCTCCTGATGCTGGTATCCGACTTACAGTCTCTGGACCCGATGGCCTTTACGTGAGACAGGAGCACCCGGCGGGCAGCTGGGCGCGCTTCAGCCTGACAGGCGAGCAAGGCCAGCCGCATCCCGATGGCGTGTACAAATGGGAGTTGGTCGTTCAGACAGGATGGGAGAATCATCCCGGCCTTTCACCCCAATCCGGGTGGTTCGTTATTCAGAAAGGACAGGTGGTTGGCGAAGGGGCAGGTGAGCAACAACCTCTCGTGGTTGAAGAAAATGCTCCTCAGAATGCACTCTACGTGGACAGCCGGGGACGGGTTGGGGTAGGAACATCGGTCCCGGGTGCTCAGTTGCATCTGAAGGGGACGGCCCCTGCCCTGGCCATTGAGGACACCCAGACGGGGGGCCGGGAGTTCGTATTGCGCAGTCAGGATGTTGGTTCGCTGGCCCTCTTTGACGAGACAACCGGTAACGCTCGCTGGCTCGTCGACTCGGAAGGGCGAGTGGGGATAAACACAACCAAGCCCACTTCAGCTCTGACGGTCGATGGGTATATCGAGTCGACGAAGGGGTTCCTTGTGAATGGACGCCCGTTGACGGCGTTTGGTGGAATCTTCGATGCCCGGCCGCTGACGACGGAGAGCGCCAGCAACAATTTTTTCGGAACCGGGGCGGGTGCGGCAACGACCGGTACCAGGAACTCCTTTTTCGGGGCCGATGCCGGCAATGACAATACGAGCGGTACGGATAACTCCTTCTACGGCTACATTGCCGGTGCCGCCAACACGACTGGCGGCTCCAACTGCTACTTCGGCCGTTCTTCTGGTGACAGCAACACGACGGGTGGCGGCAATTCCTTCTTCGGCAACGAGGCCGGGAGCGGGAACACGACGGGGGGCCTAAACACCTTCATTGGTATCAAGGCGGGGGCCAGGAACACGGTCGAGAACTACAACACCATAGTTGGCGTTCGGGCCGACATCGATCCGGGAGCGAATCCTGCTGCAAACCCGGTCACCAACGCCACCGCGATCGGGTACCGATCGTGGGTCAGGCGGTCGAACAGCCTGGTGCTTGGTGGTGTTCCTGGATTCAATAACGTCACGGTTGAGACCAATGTGGGGATTGGGACCGCGGAACCTGACCGCCAGTTCGTCGTGGAGGGCAGCCAGGCCATGGGGAAGCTCCGGCGCTATAACGACACTACTACGTCCCACGGCCCGGCCTTCCTCTTCGAGCGGGCGCGGGGAACGAACACGGCTCCCGTCGACATAGTCGGTGGCGATTACCTCGGCAAGTTCCAATTTCGCGGCCGGGTCGGGGGCAACATGCCTGAATATGCCGCTTTGGTTTTCATCGCTTCCGACACACAGCAAAACGGCAGGTTCGCGTTCGTGGACCGGGATTTGTACACCGAGCGGATGGTCATCCTGAACTCCGGGAACGTCGGCATTGGAACGAGCACGCCCACCGAACGGTTGGAAGTGCATGGCAACCTGCGTGTCAGGGGAAGCATCCTCTATGGGGCGCCAGCCGCCCCCGTTCCTGACTATGTCTTTCAGCCAGACTACAAACTGATGCCGGTACGGGAACTGGAACAGTATGTGAACACCGAGAAACACCTGCCGAATGTCCCGAACGCAAGCGAGATTCAGGAATCGGGAGTAGACCTCGGCGCGCTCCAGATGAAGTTGCTGGAGAAGATTGAGGAACTGACGCTCTACACCGTGCAGCAGGCGAAAGCCCATGACCGCCTGAAGGAAGAGGCGGCGGCCCTTAGACAAAGGACGGTCACGCAGGAGGAGCGGATCAACGCCCTTGAAGAGGTCGTGAAGACGCTCCTCCAGACGGATACTGGCAGGAGGTAAGGCAACGGGCTTGCCGAGGCGGCCGAGCCTGCCAATCAGCGAATTTCTCTCACACACGCGACCCGCTCTAGGGCTGCTCTTTGACGGTCGAGTCGGTGGGCATGCCCATACGGTCGTAGAGGCTGCGGCGCCCCTTCTTATCGCCTTGGGCAATATCCCAGGCGATCCGGGCCACCTCTTTCGCCTGCTCACGCGGGACCACCACGACCCCGTCCCCGTCCGCGACGACCATGTCTCCCGGGCGCACGAGAACTCCCCCTACCGTAACAGGGAGATTGATTGAGCCGGCCTCGATCCGGCCGGGTCGGGTGCCGCCTCCCTGGTACTTTGAATAGACAGGAATCTTCTCCAGGATAATTTCATCGGTATCCCGGCAGCTCCCGTTCGTGATCACCCCGGCCGCTCCTTTGGATTTCCAGCCCAGGGCATTGTTGGAGCCCACAAAACCGGTGTCCTCGATCCCCTGGGCGTCGATGACGACCACCGTGCCCGGCCGCAGCACCCTTGAAAACATCTCGGGTGCGTAGGTCTGGTACCAGTGGCTGTGCCACTTCCTGAACTCCTCGTAAGGCATCTTCGCAGGCTGCGGCTTATTGGTCGGCAGGTACTGGTAGGTGACCGCGACACCGCAGATGCGATGGGTCAGTTTGTCGGTCGTGTCGCGCCACAGCGGTCTAATCGTCTTGTCCATGATTCCGATATCCTGAAGACCAATCGCCTGCATGGCGTCCAGGACATCGGTCACTCTCAGCCCCTCATACTGTCTGACCAGCGGCATTGGATCCTCCTCCGCATTAAGTTGAAGAGGGTAGATCGCCGTCCCTTTCCGCAGCTGGTCATCTGTCAGTTGAGGAGGGCTGTCCTGGAAGGCCTGGACCGGAACAAGGAGTAACGAGGCCAACGGCAATCCAATTCGCCACTGTGATTTTTTCATCGAGACTCTCCTTCTTCGAGTGCGATCAGAAGTGGTAACCCTGAACGTCGACATTCGTGAGGCCGGCATCTTTCGCCCATTGGACGGCCTCCGCGTATTCCCCCCGGCTCACTTTCCGGGCAATTTGGGGGTAACTGCCCGCTTTGTAGTCGGGAACATATTGAGACATCAGGTTAAGGTAAGTCTCTTTCGGGAGGTTCTGAGCAATCCATTCAATTACCTTCCGGGTCCCCGAAGCCTGGTTGGGCATAACCAGGTGGCGGATCATGAGGCCGCGGTAAATCAGGCCGTCGGCGGCCGGCCTTGCCACTCCCACCTGCCGATGCATCTCCACCAAGGCTGCCTGGGCGATCTCCGGATAGTTCCAAGCACCAGACGAGTACGTGGCCGCCATTTCTGAGTCCGCGTATTTTAAATCCGGGAGATAAATGTCGACCACTCCGTCGAGTTGGCGGAGGATCTCCAACCGCTCCCAGCCGAATGAATTGTAAACGAGCGGCAGTCGCAGTCCTTTCCCGGCCGCAATGTCGAGAGCCTTGAGAGTGTGCGCAGCATAGTGAGTAGGAGTGACCACGTTGATGTTGGCGCAGCCGCAGTCCTGCAGATCAAGCATCATATCCGCCATTTCCTCGACGGTCGCCAAATTACCGTGGCCGCAATGGCTGATGTCCCAGTTGATGCAGAAGACACAGCGCAGCGAGCAGTGGCTCAGGAAAATCGTCCCCGAGCCACCACGACCGACCAACGGCCGCTCTTCGCCGAAGTGCGGATGGTACGAGGCAATTTCGAGTTGGGACGAGGCTCGACAATCTCCCTGTTTGCCAGCCAGGCGGTTCGCCTTGCATTCTCTCGGGCAGAGCGTGCAATTTTCCATCAGCTGCCAGAGTTCGTCCGCCCGCTTGCTCAGCTCCCCATTCCGATGAGGCCCCAGGTAAGCGGGTTCGAAAGTCGTGCCGGAATGCCTGGTCTGCATAGGTTCAAAATCGGTTGCCAGTATACTCCGTGGATCTCCAGTGCAGTAGGCGCATGAATGCGTCCAGAAAGGCAACTTCCCCTTCCTTAGGGAAAGATCAGGCAAAGTTCGGCATAACCTCAGGTTCATCGCTCGTTAATTAGCTACTAATAGTGCGGTCTCAGGTTCGCAAGTCGGGCCGAAGATCAGCTTCCAAGCGCCCGGCTCAAGCTGCCCGCGAACAGCGCGAAACGAGCCTCCGTGCCGGGTGTGCTCTCTTAGCGTCGTTCGCGGGCGCCCCCTAAGCGCCCAGGCCGAAGGGACCTCAAGGACCCCAAAGACCTCAAGGACCAGACCGGGGTCAACGTCCTTGAGGTCTTTGGGGTCCTTGAGGTCCCTTCGCCTGGGCTCTATGCCAGTTTGACGGCAGTCGTGCCCAGACCATTCGAGACTGCTCGTGGTCTCGAATGAAGCAGCTCTTCGGGACTCTGGCTGCTATGGTTGCCCGTTCACGCAGTCACCGGGCGGACCAGGTGGTAGAGCCGATGGGCCGAGCTCGCTAGCACGATCACCAGAATCATGAACAGGACTGATGGAACGAGTCGGGCCAGGATCGTCGCCAGCTGCGGATTTCCGATGGCCGTCGAAAACGCCTCTTGGCCGACGGCTCTGGCCGTCGCCCGCATGATTTGGTAAAGGATGGCGGCGCCGAAGATCCCTAGTCCGAACTGGAGCCAGCGGGTCGGCCAGGTCCAGCGTCCCTTTTGCAGGAGCAACAGGTTCTGCAGTAGGGCGAACAGCCACCAGACATTCAGGGCCAGCATTGGCAAATGAATCCCAAGCTGGTCGAGACTCACGAACCGCGGGTCCTGGCCCGAGGTCACGAGATAGATACCGAGCCACTGCGGGAAGAGGTTGAACAGGATCATCAGCGCAATCACGAAGTAGAGCCGGACCGTGGAACCGATTCGAGAAGCGCGCTGCGGATCATCAACGGGCGGAAGCGAGAGTGGGTCCCAGGTCTCCTTCGGGTACTCTGTCGAAATTCCACACCGCTCCAATATCGCGAAAACCAGGACCGCCCAGCCAAGGCCCGAGAGGGCGATCTGGTACGAGAGTCCGAACCAGTTGGCCAGCCCTGTCGCAAACGTGGGAAACCGACCGCCAGGAGTCAGGCCCGCAACGAGCAGCAGGATAAGGGGCACCCCGGCGGCTACGCCCGCAAGGGCTTTAACGACCAGGAGGAAAGCCGGATACAAACCGGGCCCGATCAGATAGCTGGGCCGGGAGACGTAACGCCCCGCCACTTCTTCCGGCGTCCCGAAGGCCGCGATCAGCCCGGCCACTTCGGTGAGCTCCGCTTCGCGCCCCAGCTCGGCCTCACGGGCTTCGATCGACTCGTTCAGCAAGGACTCCAGCTCGCGGCCCAGGTCCGCAGGCGCCTTCTTACCGAGGATGCGCTTCACTTCATGCACGTAGCGAGTCACCAGTTCTTGTTTTGAGATGTTCTGGCTCATCTGAGTAGCCCTCCCATGGTGTCGGCGAGATGTTTCCAGTCCGTCCTCAGCTCCTCGAAGATCCGGACCCCGGCGTCGCTGAGCTGGTAGTAACGTCGCGGCCGCCCGTCCTCGATCCGCCAGCTGCTGGCCAGCAGTCCCTGAGTCTCCAGCCGGCGCATCAACGGGTAAAGGGTCCCTTCGTCGATCGTGAAGCCTTTTTCGTTGAGCCGCCGTTTGAGCGAGTATCCGTAGTGCTCGGTCGTCAACTGGCTGAGAACCGCCAGGATGACCGCGCCTCGACGTAACTCGAGATTCAGCGCTTCTCTGAGCTGATGCTGTGCGTCGTCCTTAGCCATACGACACATAATACGATGTGCGACACAGTGTTGTTCAAAAAAGAAACTGAACTGAGATTTTTTTATTGTTTTTTCCTGTTGCTTTGAAGCAACTCTCTGGTGTATATATGCATTATATACAGTAAGTACGATGAGTACGGCGGGAAGAATCGATAGTGCGGAGAGAGAAACGGATGAAAATCATCGTCTCCAATGCCTCACCGGATCCGATCTACGAGCAGATCGCCCGGCAGATCAAGAGCCAGATCCTTGCGGGGGAACTGGCCGAAGGTGACCCGCTGCCCTCTATCCGCAGGCTGGCGCAGGAGCTGCAGATCAGCGTGATTACGACCAAGCGCGCCTATGAGGAACTGGAACGGGAGGGGTTCATCGATACCGTCGGAGGAAAGGGTTGCTTTGTCGCCATGCAGAACGCCGAATTCCTGCGGGAGAAGAAGATGAAAGCGGTGGAGGAGAAACTCGCCGCAGCCGTTGCGGAGGCCAAGATGCTCGGTATTGGGCTGCCGGAGCTGGCGGCGATGCTTACGCTCCTTCACACGGAGGAACAGTGATGGCAGACGCACTCGAGATTGTAAATCTACGCAAGCATTACCCGGGCTTCACGCTGCGTGACATATCACTGCGTGTGCCGGAAGGGTACGTCATGGGGCTGATTGGGCCAAACGGCGCCGGGAAAACCACCATCATGAGGCTCATCATGAACCTGACCAGGCGCGACGGCGGAGAGATCCGAGTTTTCGGTCTTGATCTGCTGGAGCACGAGGTCCCGGTGAAGGCGCGCATCGGTTTTGTTTACGACGAACCTTGCTTCCCCGAAGACGTTACGCTCGAAAACATCAAACGGGCGGTCTCGCGTTTCTATCCCACATGGGACGAGGACGTGTTCGGGAGGCTGGCACGCACCTTCGAGCTGCCGCTCAAGAAATGGTTCAAGAGGCTCTCGCATGGGACGAAAATGAAATTCGCACTGGCGCTGGCGCTCGCGCATCACGCCGATTTCATCCTCATGGACGAGCCGACGTCGGGCCTGGACCCGGTATTCCGCCGTGAATTCCTGATGCACCTAAGAGAGCTCTTGCAGGACGAGCGCCGGGCAATTCTGTTCTCGACCCACATCACTACGGACCTCGAGCGGATAGCGGACTTCGTGACATTCGTAAGAAGCGGAGAGTTGGTTTTCTCGGCTGCCCGGGACGAGATTCAGGATCACTGGGGGATCGTCAAGGGAGAAAGGAATCTCTTAAACGGCGACTTGCGGAGCCTGCTGATTGGAGCGAGGGAAAGCGCGTACGGGGCGGAGGCGCTCACCTCGAACGCTCGCGAGGTTCGCCGTCGCCTGGGGGCCGCGGTCGTGGTCGAGCAGGCGCGCCTGGAGGACATCATGCTGTTTATGGAGCGAGGAGGCCCCCATGCTTAACTTCCTGATTAAGGACTGGTATTCGAACCGCCCGCTGGTCTATTTGTTCCTCGGTGTTGTCGTCTTGAACTCGGCGCTGATGCTCGGCGATCCGATACGCCCCGAGGAACTGATCGCCCTGCATTGCCTGATCGCCACGTTGTTGCCGCTTTCGTTCGTTTCCCGGGAGGACAAGTTTCGATCGACACGACTGATCTGCAGCCTGCCGTTGACACGAAAGGCCGTCACCCGGTACCGGTATCTCTCTGCGTGGGCCTATGCCTCGACTCTCGGGCTGTTCGCCGCGGCCCTGATCGGCATCGCTCTTTGGATGAGATCCGAGTTGCCGCGCTTGTTGACACCGGGAGTCCTCCTGGTGGGATTGACCTGTATCTCACTCGCCCTGGCGGTTTTCCTGCCGGTTGTTATTCGCTTCGGCCTGTGGGGTTTGATCATTCCTCTCGTGATATTGCAGGTCCTCGGGGTTGTGACCATGATCCTGGTATCGGTAAGCTCCCGGCGCCTCAACTTCAGCAGCCTGGTCGTGCCGGTTCGCGCGTGGCTTGACACGGCCTACTCGGAGCTTGGCCCTCCGCTTTACTACCTGGGATGGCTGGCTTTGCTCGTCATCCTGAATCTCGTTTCCTGCAGATTCTCAGAATGGCTGTTCGCCCGCCGGGAGTGCTAGGCAAGGTGTGCTATGGAGAACGTCCTCGAGGTTCGCAAGGTCCGTAAGAGCTACGAGGGATTTGTGCTGGACGATGTGTCGTTCAGCCTGCCGACGGGCTATATCATGGGATTGATAGGCCCGAACGGCGCCGGAAAGACGACGCTTATCAAGTTGATTCTCGACGTTGCCCGGCTGGACAGCGGTGAAATCCGGGTCTTCGGGAACGACAGCCGGTTCGATGGCGCAGGTATCCGTTCGCGCATAGGTTTCGTTCACGAGACGGGCGGCCTTCCTGAGTACCTGACCCTCGCGCAGATCGGCGCCATAGTTGCGCCTTTTTACAGGCAATGGGACGACCAGCAATTTCGCCGGCTCGCCGGAGAATTCGAGCTTCCGCTCCGCCGCAGGCTGGGAACACTTTCCCGGGGCATGAAGACGCGGTTCTCGCTGGTTCTGTCGCTGTGCCATCACGCCCAGCTGATTATTCTGGACGAGCCAAGCAGCGGGCTCGACCCGGTTTTCCGGCACGAATTGCTGGAGCGTCTGTCGGCCCTGATCCAGAACGAGGAGAAGTCGGTCCTCTTCTCCACTCACATTACTTCAGACCTGGAGCGGATCGCTGATTACATCACCTTGATCCACCGCGGCCGTCTGGTCTTTTCGAGCAGCCGGGACGATGTGTTCGAGAATTGGGTGGTTGTCAAAGGTGGGAGAGAGCTTCTCAACGAGATACAGGTGGAGTTCTTCCGGGGAGTCCAGCTGAACCCGTACGGCTTCGAGGCGCTAAGCGACGATCCGGCCGAGGCGCGCCGCCGTTTCTCGTCCCGTGCGGTTATTGAGAAACCCTCGCTGGAAGACCTGATGTTCCTGATTACTCGACCGTGTGCAGCTGGTTTTCAGGACCCGATCGTTCTTTCTCGAACCGCGGACATGTGACGGAGGCGGCCCATGTACAACCTGCTCTTAAAAGACGTCAGGATGGCTGGAATTTTCCTTTGGATCGCCGTCCCGGGGTTCCTGCTGTACGGAGCGCAATTCCTTGCGTTTGGCAGGGGTTACTATCTGTCGAGCATCTTCATCACCGCTTTTCTTTCAACAGGGATAACGGCCGTCGACTGGAAGTACGAGACTGACCGCTTCGTGTGCAGCCTGCCCGTCGAACGTCACCGTCTGGTGCAGGAGCGCTACCTGCTCGCTTTCGGAGTGACCGTCTGCGGATACCTCCTTGTCACCGGCTATGCCGGCGTTCTCTCCCATCTTTTTTCCATCAGAGACCAGGTGAGCGAGTTGGCAAGCTGGTCAGGCGGTATCACCTTCATTCTTACCGTAACTCTGATTTTTTCAATATATTATCCCTGCTATTTCCGGTGGGGGCTTGGCCGGGGATTCGTGACGTTCTCGCTGATCATTCTTGCTCTGTGCTGTCTGGTCGCCCTGGTTCCCGCGTTAGCGGAGGTCTGGCAGGTCGCCGACCCGAGTTTTTGGAGTCAGCCAGGGGGGAGGCTGCGACAGCTGCTGGGCTTCGGTCGACCGACTGACGATCTCCGGTGCAGGCTTGCCTTTGCCGGCCTGTTGTTGATCGCCGTTTTGCACGGGGTGAGCCTGTCCCTCGCCCTCTCGGTCAGGTCCTATCGACGAAGAGATTTCTGATACGGGCGGGCTCTCTTTTGGAGTGCGGTGGCCGGCGCCCTGAACTTTACACGAAGTTCGTGTAAAGGAAGCGACATCTCAGGTTGGTCGCTCAACCCAACACCCCTGCGACACTCCCCGCGACACGCCCTGTCGCCTTATGTCGCTTGCAGATGCGACGTTGCGGGCCTCATGCTGCCTGCCGTGGAATGGCTCCTCAGCCTCTTCACAAAAGCTCATTGCTTCCTCGCCTGGGCGGCGCTCTCGAGCCGCTACTTGTCGGCGTCGCTCGGGCGCAGGAGGCAGTGATCCTGAATTAATACCAGGAGGCATTCATGTCACAGCGGGCCAGTTTTTGTAGCGGCTGCGGAACTGCGATTCCATCCGGACCGGAAATGCGATTCTGCCCCTCTTGCGGGCATGCCATACCGTCGCCACCTGAAATTGTGACACCAGCTGAGGCGCCGCCGTACCAACCGCCCGTCAGCGCCCAGATCCCCGTAATCCCTGATAGCAGACCCCAAGCCAAGCCGAAATCCAAGGCCGGATTCTGGGTACTCGGCTGCCTCGGCAGCATCGTCGTGCTGGTACTGGTTCTGATGGTCGGTGCAGGCGTTTATACGTGGTACGTGGCGAGTTCCCAGAAGTCGAGCGACAGTGATGTCGAAGCTCTGTTTCGCTCGATGGAGGGTGGCTGGATCCTGGCCGAGGGGGAAGGCACAGAGCAGTTCAGTCCTGAGCAGAGACGGTACCAATTTACGGTACGCAAGTCTGATACCGCGGTTTCCCAGAAACACCCGTACGAGCTCAAAGGCGAGTCGTCCCTGGGCAGCTTCACCCTGGAGGATGTCGAGGAGGGTGAGATCGTCGGCGGGCTGCTGATCAACGACGGATACATTCAGGAGGATTTTGGGATCTACGCCATTCGCGCAACGCTTTCATCGGATCGCCAGACCCTCACGATGAACCTGACGTACCACGTCGGGGATGGAACCAGGAAGACCCGGCGGTTTGTGTTCAGGCGAGGAGCGCCGTAGGCTTTCCCCATTCCAGCCCGAGGTACTCGTAGCGTTTCACTAATCCATGAAGATGAGGGCAAGTATGACCGAACTGGACGACAACCTCTCCGAGCAGGGCGACGAGCAGGTTCTGATGGGTTGGGAGAAGAGGGTCCGGGTCCTCTTCAATCCTGCCATGTGGGTATATGTGCTACTGGGATTCGGCGCCGGTGCCTGCTTCGTGGGACTGCTCTTCACGGCGCTCGGAGCCGGGGCAGCCGGCTTCCTGCTGGCCGCGATTCTCCTCGTCGTCTGTCTGGTCATCAGCTTTATTGCCATGTTGGCGATTGACCTGTTCGGCGGATTGCGGAGCGTTTTTGCGCTGACAACGCGAGGCGCCCGCAGTATTGCGGGCAAAGCGGCCCAAGGTATTTCCTTTGGGACTACCGTTGTCGGAATTCTGTTTCGAAGCCCCTTGGTGGCTGGCGCCGGCTTGCTGGCGGAGTCGGAGCAGAGCCTCTTCATCGAGTATGAGCGAGTCAGGACCGTCAAGTTCAATCCCCGGCGTCAGGTGATCCTGATCCGAAAGAGACGCCTGAGCAAGCCGGTAGCCCTGTACTGCACTGACGAGGTCTTCCAGCGGGCGCTCGACATTCTCCGGGAACGATGTCCGGGAGCTGTGTTCGAACAGGTGGCAATCCCGCTGTGAAGGAGAGGCGAGAAAGAGGTAGACGGATGAAGTCGAGAGTTGGGCATCACGTCGAGGCGGCGCCGGTTGCGGGCAGGAGAACACGGGCAGTGGTTCTGACTCTCTGGCTGAGCCTACTCGGGTGGCCGGCGGCAGCTTACGGACAGCTGATGAGCTTCGAGGATCAGCGTGGGAACGCCATGGGCGCCAACGTGACGCGCTTCTGGCAGAGTGCGGAAGGCTACATGGCCCGGTATCCGACGGACCCCCAAGACCCGAATTACCGGGGCTATGGGAGTTTGATCACCCTGGGTGACCCGGCGATTTTCGCTCAGATCCCGCGCCCCACCGGAACCGGGCAGGATGAAGAGTACGAGGTGTTCAGATTCAATGGGAACTACCGGGTCCGGGCTTACTGGGCCGGGATCCGTGCCTTCAGGGCGCCGGTGCAGGACAACCCGCGATTCGCCAACGGCGACTGGCGGGTCACCGAGTCCGCTCAGGGTGCTGTGAACCTGTATCGCGACTTCATGATCGGGCAGACCCAGTTTGGGGCCAACCGCAACACCTGCTGGCACGAGGCGCAACACGCCCTTTTCTACTTCCAGGGCGGGACGCGGCTGATCAACGACGACGAAGACGCCTACCTGGAGCAGTACTCGGAGAACGCGCTGCTGCTCCTTGACGCGTATCTGCCGGGCTTTGAACAGGCGTTGCGAGAGGCCGAGCAGCGGGTCCGGCAGGCCGGCGCTGCCGCCGCCGGGCAGCAGCAGAACATCTGGGGGGCCGCGCATGCCATCTGGTGCGCATTTGCGGCGGGATGGCGCGATCCGAACAAGGCTCGCGGCGGCGGAGGCGGTGTCTTGGAGCTGACTCAGGCCCAGAAGAACGAGTACCGGCAAATGACCGGCGTTTGGATCCCCACCCTCGAAGAGTTCGCCGCCTTCTACCGCCGTGGGGGCTACCGCGGCATCCGCCCGCCCGCCTGGGTCCTGGACGAGCTGGCGACGCTACCGTCCTACCGGACCTACATCTGGCAACAGCCGGTGCGAGTCGCGTTTGAGAAGGACGGCCCGCACCATCGCTTTCAATTCGACATCCGCAGTCTGGTCGGGGTTGGATTGTACAAGCGCCCGAATCGAGGGACACTTCGCATCAACATCCGCCCCACCTGGAGGATCCGCCGGGCCATTATCACGGCGGGCGGGAACAGGCTGGTTGACGGCGCGCCGACAGCCTGGACCGCCAACCTCGCGACGTGGGGAGTCAAAGGCCAGTTCGTTGAGCTCGACATCTACGGCTATGATCCGCGATCCTTTGAGCAGCCGGTCACCCTTAACGTCGACGTCGAGTATGAGGATGACCCCCGCTTCGCGGGCGGCGCGCAGTGGCCGAAGGCCCCTGGCTACGATCCGGCGAGAGAGACGATCCAGGTCCAGCTCAGGGCGCGGCCTCTGGCGGCGGCCAAGAGGGAGGACGAAAGCAAAACTTCTCCGTCCCCGGTACCCACCCAGCCGGGCCCCCGGAAAGCTCCCGGCGGCGATTCTTCGGGACAAGCCCCCGGAACCGGTGACCCCCCGACAGCCCCCGGCCCCAGTTTCAGCTGGGGTCCTTTGAACGACTCCTGGAGAGTCTTCTATGGCACCATCCACACGAACCTGAAACGCGCACCCAGCGCCGGCACCATTCCGGTGCGAGGCGCCCAGGTTTCCTTCCTCCTGATCGGCACGTGGAATGACAACGACGACGACACCATGGTAGTGGTCGAGGTCCTCGGAACAAACAAGTTCGTTCCCTCGTTGGCGGACTGGGACCAGCTCATGAATAGCGGCCGCGGCCGCGTCGGTGTCGGGGAGGCTGATTTCCAGGGGCAGCCCGCCTTCTCGTGGGTGGCACGAAGATCGTCCACAATGCGGGAGGAAGGCTACTGGGTGAACGTGGACCAGGCGCCGCCTCTCGCGCTCAGAGTCATGCTGCACGCCCAGGGGAAGGCGGAGCAGGTCCAGGAGTATTGGCCCAAGATCCAGCAACTGCTCAGGCAAGTGACCATCGGGGCGGGCGCGAATCTGCAGATAGAAGGGGCGGACCGCTGGTTCAAGGTGGGAAATCCTGGACGCCTGGAGGCGGTCTACGACGCCGCGGGCCAGCCCGCCGATCAAGTGTCCTACCGGTGGAGCGGGGCCGTAACGGATACCGGCAAACAAATTGAGTTTACGCCGACCTCGCCCGGCAGTTTCAAGATCAAAGTCGAGGCCGTCAAAGGCAAGACCGTACTCGCTCAGGCAGAGAAGACTATCGTTGCCGTCGAAATGGCCCTTCAGCCGCGGGGACCCACCGAGATGTTTCTCGGAGTTCCGACCACCGTTGACGCGGGTCTGACCTTGAACGGGCCCATCGATCGGAGCCGCTTGACTCTGCAGTGGCAACCGCACCCCGAGGTGCGCTTTGATCCCCAGGAGGGGATGGCGGCAACGCAAACGGAGGCTATCTTTGCCCGTCCCGGCAAGGGGCTGCTTTGGAACGTCCTGCTCGAACAGCGCGGACCCACGCTTGCAACCGTGGCGGAGTCCGGGCAGGTAGCGGTGGAGGTCCGAATCCCCGAGCGCAAAATCGTCTTTGAGCCCGCCAGTCCGTACATCGGTGATGAGGTGGTAGCGAAGATCGTCTGTACTCCCAACCCGTCGGCCGAGTATATGGACTTCCGGTGGGTGCCGTGGCCGGAAGAGGCGACACTCGTGTTCGAGTCGGAGGACACTCGCGCCGTCCGTTTTCAGCCCGTGACCAACCAGCCGGTCAAGCTCACGGCGCTGTCACGCACGCCTTTTTACGGCGACGATCTGGGCGAAGTGACGGGCTCTCTAAGGGCGCGGCCCTACCGCTTGCGAATTCAGTGGCAAATCACCCACGGGGCGGCGTTTCTCGGACGCGTCGATCCGGTTATTCACCAGTACGTCACCGCCTCGGTCAATGTGACGCCGGAACGGCCGGGGAAAACGCTGCTGTACGAGTGGGCTGTCAATGAAGACAGCCATTTGGTGAGTGTGGAGACGGGGCGCACCGTGACCGTGACCCGCAGCCAGGCAGGCCCGTGCAATCTGAAGGTCACCGTGCGAGACCCCAACGGGACGGAGTTCGGGACCGGAACGGCCGTCATTCGATTTACAGAGCCCACCGCGCCGCCGCCGCTCCCCCGTAGAGGTGAGTCCTCGACCACGGTCTCCGGTGGAGGAAACCAGCCGGCGCTCTATAGCCCCGCACCAGGTGGAGACTATCTTCTGGGAGTCCCCGCAGGCTGGCAGACGATGACCGATCAGGGCCTCTCGGGAGGCAAGCAGTGCTTTGTCTCGCCCAATCGGGGCTTTGCCCTGATCTGCCCCGCCGGCTCCACCCCGACCCGGCAGCCTTTCGGACAGCACCTTCCCGAGCTGGCCGGTGAGCTGGTGAAAGGGCAGGGCGACGCCGAGTGTGAGACCTTCATGGCAGGGGAATTGACTGGCCTGGCGGTGCCAAGCGAGTCCTCCGACGGGACACCGCGCTGGAATGTCTACTTGGGCCGCGGCCGGCGTTACTGGGCCTTCCAGCTGGTCAGTCTGGGCGGCAAGACGCCGCCGAGCTTCGCCGCCGTGTTCGCCAGTTTTCAGCCCAACGGAGGAGAGTGAAACATGCGCCGTGCTCTTTTCTGTACCGAGTGTGGAGCGCCCCTGCCCGAGGCTAACCGCTTCTGCACGCAGTGTGGAAAGGCCCTGCCGGCGCCGGCGCCTGAGGCTCCGACTCCTCCCCCGATGCCTCAGCAGAGGCCCGCGATCCTTGAGCCCCCTCCGATTCCAGTGCTGAAAACCCCGGTTCCGCCGATGCCTCCACACCACGCCGCCGTCCCGCCGATTCCTCCGCCACTACGGAGGAGCGTTCGAGCCAGACCGGCAAAGGCCGGCACTGGATTCAAGGACACCGTCCTGCACCACAAGGGACTTTTCGGGTGCCTGGCAGCCGTTATCGCTCTCGGCGGGACATGTCTTGTGATCGTCGTGATTGTGGTGGTGAGCGGGCTGCCGGAAGGCCAAACCGGGAAATATGGAGAGCCCGGCCCGACCGACTTGGCGGGCGAGGAGGCCCCAGCCGAAGCGGACGTGGAACGTCTCGGCCCCGAGCAGCCGGTCGACCCGTTGCTGGCG